>Ga0105092_10001389_pt1 | contig 12992 bp, 7 predicted proteins | sample PPLLak2March2015_FD_87021 | JGI IMG/M metagenome (GOLD analysis project Ga0105092, IMG submission 87021) | Freshwater sediment microbial communities from Prairie Pothole Lake near Jamestown, North Dakota, USA - PPLs Lake P7 Core (1) Depth... | ecosystem: Environmental > Aquatic > Freshwater >... | reverse complement strand
TTCAATCATTATCCGAATATTATATTCATAAAACCGGCGTTCGGAGGAAAAATCGCAAAATGCCAGCCGTCTTAATTTCAAACCACTTAAAATTATTTTATTTATGTAAAAGCCGATCTGCAACAAAAACTATATATATCATTTTAGTAAGTAATCTATCTGTGAACTCCAAAGGCTGCTTTATCCCGGATTCCTGCGATGAGGTGGAAGCGGACCTAAAGAAATTGGACCATATGCTCCATGCGGCTCACCGCAGCAACATCGACATAAAAGAGAGCTACGACTTCTATGTCCTGGCCTTAAAAGAGTTCAATAAAGAGAATCTCGCGGACTCATATTTATACTACGACCGGGCCAAGTATGAACTGACAAGCAGCATAAATGAGGCTAAATTCAAGATCAAAGGCTCAAAATTTCACAGCCTGCGAACGCTATCGTACTTCTTCAAGCTCTACGGCTTATATGCCGCGATCTTCGGAACCCTATCAATATTCCTTTTCAGCTACCTGATTTACAGGTATGCGGAGCTGAGCGTCCTCGAAGTTCCCCTTTGGTCGGCTTTCTTCGCAGGGCTCGGCTCATCGGCGCAGATCCTGACCGGCGTCGCGGATGACCTGCGTCGCGACGGCCTGGCAACCAGATATAAACGGCTTTGGTACACAGCCATACCGCTGCTGAGCATGGTCTTCGGCTACATGGCGTATTTGCTCTTCAGCTCCGGGCTGATAGCCTTCAATGCCAACTCGCAGAGCCGTGCATTCTCGACCATGTTTGTCTGCTTCCTCACCGGATTTCTGACCAACTGGCTGATCAACAGGCTATCGCGAATGTCGCGAGACCTATGAACGGTTCCGCGAATCGGTGGAATTCGCTCTGCATCCCAAATCGGGGCAATTCCATTTTTGAGCTATTCCGTTTTGAGCTATCCCATTTTTAGCTTTAAAATTCTAAAAAAAAAATCCCGAAAAAAAATGAAGCCCCGCATTTCCTGCGGGTTTGGTATGTACCGGATATCTTAGCAGCTGAACGAAACTGGTATCTAATTAGCGCCTGCTGCCAATGCATCCAGAGGCATTATCAAAATGGTTGTCTCGCCTTGGGCCTGGGGCAGATTTCCGGATGCAACGGGCTTCTCAAACTGGCCGCCAAATCCACTTTGTGCATGGCTTCCCATTTCGGCAGACTTATCCTTGCCGCAGTCGCATTTCTTTGGTGCATTGTCGCAGCCCTGGGCTTGTTCCTTGCAGTTGCAGGTAGACTCGTGATCCTGCATGCCGCAGACATTTAAGCAGCACCTGAGAAACTCGCATTTGCTGGCGCATTCATCGCAAAATCCATTGAAGTACTGAGAATGGCCGCAACTTCCGCATTTCTCAAAGCAGAAACAATCCTTGCCGCAGACATCGCAGCGCGCATCGGCATGGCCTACGAGATACTTAGCGCCGCAACTTGGGCAGTACTCATAAACAGCGCACGGCTCGCCGCATTCTTCGCAGATGCCGTCACATATGGCTGTCTTGCCGCAGTGTTCGCACACTTCTTTGACAATGCACTGCAAACAGTTCTGCTGCTCCTGGCACTCTCCAAAGACTTTGCCCTGATGCTTGCCGCAATTGTCTTCATCACAGATTTCTTGGCAGACGACGTTCATGCCGTCATGATGGCCGTCCTTGTATCCGCACTCTTTGACCTTGTCCAGATTCTTTTCTGCATAGCCGCCGGAATAAGTGGCTGTTGCGGCCATAGTACATGCGAATAGAGCCAAGGCCAGCAATATCAGTGTTGATTTCCTCATCTTCAAAACCTCCACGATCTTGTTTTCTAATTCCAATGCTTTTATTCTCCAATCCCGCGTTCCTTTTTGCGCGATTCCTCTTACACTGTTACTTTATATTGTTCTCTTAAAAAGGATAGATTGCCGATATCTAGCAATCTATTCCGTCACATACGGGCGTCTCTTTCTCAGGCACGGGGTTGTCATGGAATTTGATGGTCTTCTCGGCCTCGAAGGTTCCGGAGAACATCTCGTGGGCCTTTATGTCTTTGTAGAAGATCCGGTGCATGGAGGCGTCGGTGCCCCAGGTACCATTGAAGGTGTTCTTGGTCTCAAGTCCGATCAGCTGAGCGGGATTGTTGCCCATTAACGCCGCTACCTTATCTGTGTCTCTGCCGGCTTCCTTCAGGCTCTTGATCAGACCCTCAGGCGAGGAGCAGGCCGGGTTGTAAGGCGTGGTTGATGTGAAGTAGGAAACCTCATCCTTCTCCATCTCATTGACGGAGAATGTCTCCTGAACCTTGGCTCCCAGGCCGCCGTAGAACTGCTTTGAATTCAGAAGTTTCGCGCCGGTCAAGGGTGTTGCGCCTGCATAGGTCATCTTGGTATTCTCGTATAGATTCAGATTAGAAAACTTGCCGCCGTTAACCGATGCAATCTCTCTCTTGAGCTTGTCGGCATTCTGCGAGTAGGCATGCTCCTGGTCAAGCTCCAGATCACCATCTCCGGACATTACGTTGTAGTACTCCAGAGCGATCTTCTTGTCGATGATCGATGTGCTGACATCGATAACGCCTGAGCCGGAAACCTTCTGGCTCTCACAGAACTGTTCGTATTGAATGGGCGGTACAAGCGGTACAGTCGCAAGGCTGGTGCCGCAGCAACCAACTAGAAAGGCTGCTAACACTATTGCTACTACTACTCCCTTCATGCTGTTTCATCCCCTATTTTTTTGATTGTATATCTCATTGCATCAAAGCTTATTAAATATATCGCAAATATGGCAGATTTTCTCCTTCTTCGATATTATTCTGGAATCATGAGCTTCTGCCTTCAGCAGTTTTCCTGACCGCCTTTCACTGCATCCATCAGGAACGGGCTGCAAGGAGCAGTCTTGCCATCAGAAATATAATCAATGGCCAATAATTAGCAGCCCATAATCAATGCCCGGATCTTCCAAAAAAATTGGGCCCTTAAAAATGTTTATGCAGAACGAATTTGGCAAATTCATAGCTTGTTATTATATTTATTACGCAATTACACATTATTATTTTGTTTCTTCCAGGGCCGTCTTCAATTCTTCGAGCTGGATGGGCTTGCTGATGTAGTCATCCATTCCGGCCTCCAGGCACCTCTCCCGATCGCCTTCCAGGGCATAAGCAGTAATGGCTATGATCTTTGGGCCGTTCGGCCAGCGTTCGCGAATCCTTCGAGCAGCATCGAATCCATCCATCTCCGGCATCTGCACATCCATGAGAACGATGTCATAGGGCTGGCGGTCCAATGCCTGCAAAACCTCCAGGCCGTTGGCAGCAACGTCGGCGCTGTAGCCCAGCCTCTTGAGCATGAGCAAAGCAACTTTTTGGTTAATCGCATTATCTTCAGCCAGCAAGATGCGCAATGATTTTGGCACGGTTTGTGCAGCTCCAAATTCATATTTTTCCGGAATGTTGGAGGGTTTGATCGGATCGCAGCTTGCAGCTTTTGTCATAATGGTGAAGTAAAATATGGATCCGTTCGGCTTGTTTCTCTCCATCCATATTCTGCCGCCCATCATCTCTACAAGCTTTTTGCTGATAGCCAGGCCAAGTCCGGTGCCACCATATTTTCGCGTCGTCGAAGAATCAATCTGGCTGAACGACTGAAAGAGTCTATCGGCTTTGTCCTCTGGGATTCCGATTCCGGTATCACTTATGGCAAATTGGATCTCATATTGGATCTCGTGAAAATTCGCGTCTTTCGGCTCTATTGATGCCGCTGTCCGTTCTGCGACATCTATGCTCACAGATCCGCTATCCGTGAATTTGACCGCATTGCTCAAGAGATTGACCAGAACCTGGCGAAGCCTGGTGACGTCTCCAATTATTGCAGCCGGAACCGCCGGATCGATATGGTAGCCCAATTTTAGGCCCTTTTCGGATGCATTCGCATCTACAAGATCCAAAGATATTTCCAAACATCGACGCAGGTCGAAGGGCAATCTTTCCAGTTCCATCTTTCCGCCTTCGATCTTGGAGAAATCCAAAATGTCATTTATCACCGAAAGCAGCTCATTTCCGCTGCTCCTGACGATCTGCACATAATCCTTCTGCGTCGGCGTCAAGTCCGCATCCAGGAGCAGGCCGGTTAGGCCGACCACTGCGTTGAGGGGAGTCCTGATCTCATGGCTCATGTTGGCCAGAAATTCCGATTTGGAGCGAACTGCGGCCTCTGCAGCCTCCTTCGCTTCCATTAGATCATTTTCTGCAATCTTTCTGTCGGTTATATCGCGAATCGATTCAATCGCTCCAAAGACATTGCCGGAGGAGTCATGGAGTACAGCCGCGCTCCCGAGCAGGTAGGCGATGCCGTCCTTCATATTGGGCATATAGGCTTCTCCCCTAAGAACAGCATCCATTTGCTCAAAATCTTCGTACTTGCTCTGGAATTGCTCATTGTTCTTGAAAACCAGGTCGACTAGAATCGGCCTTCTTTCTCCATAGAAGGGCAAGGCATATTCGTAGTTGCCCTTTCCGATCATTTCCTCAGCTTTGATGCCGGTCATGGTCTCGATTGCCTTATTCCAGGCGACCACTTTGCCTTCCTTATCAATGACAAAGGTGGCATCGGGCAGGAAATCAATGATGTCCATCAAGCGCCTTTCCGATTCCCGGAGAGCTTCTTCCATCCTCTTGCGTTCGGTTATATCCCTGGTAACGCCTACCAGAAATTTGTTTCCATCCTTGTCCCTGTAAAGGGTTTTTTTGACCAGAACCGTGAGGGTTACACCCGGAGCATAGGTATTGGTCTCTTCATTTACATTCTCGTCTCCGGTTCTAAAGACCGCCTCATCCTTTTCCCAAGAGACGTCGGCCATTTCGCTGGCAGGAAATAACTCGTAAGCCGTGCGGCCAAGTATCTCTATGCGAGGGCGACCAAAGAGCTTGCAGGCAGCATCGTTAACCAGTATCAATCGATGGTGGCTATCTTTGACAAATATCGGATCGCCAATGGAATTTATTATCTTATCAAGGTAGTCTCTGGTATCTTTGAGAGCAAGGTTAGCTTTATTTAATTCCGCAGTCCGATCCAAAATGCGCAGCTCCAGCTCATCTCCGGTCAATTTAAGCTTATTTTCTCTCATTTTTCGCTCAGTTATATCCCGAGAGATTCCCACCAGGAACTCTTCTTCAAAAAACCTGAAAAGAGCTTTTTTGGTCAGGACGGTCCTCACAATGCCCTGGGCATCCGTAGCATTTTCTTCGTTTGCGTTTTCTTTCCCGGTTCTAAAGACCACTTCATCATTTTCCAGGAAAACTTTTGCCTGGGATTCGTTGAAAAAGTCGCGACATGTTTTGCCGATGATCTCTTCTCGACTTCGTCCCAATAGTCTGCACTCTGCCAGATTAACCATGATGTAGCGATCCTGCCTGTCTTTAACGAAAATGGGATCGCTGATGGAGTCGATTATATTGCTGAAGAATTCCTTTGCATCAATCTTTTTGCATTTATCTGAATCCTGCAATGGCTCTATTCCTAGCATTTTGCCGAGCAATTCCTCTGCAGTCTTCAATTCCGAGTCGGCACTGTTGAGGGCCGTTAATACTTTATCGGAATCCTTTGGCCCATCTTCTTCAAGGCATCTTTCTTTGAGATTTCCCAATTGATCTCGAAGCTGCGAGATCTTCTGGAAGCAGTCTTTGCAATTCATCTAACATCCGAGGATGATTTGCTTAGTGGCAGTATCCGCCATATAATAAGTACTGTCAGTACTCATTATTATGATTACTTATCTGTCATTAATCTATTATTTATCTATCATACTTATTTATGGCATAGAAATCAATCTGATTAATCAACTTATAATCCCATTAAAAGATAACGGTTCAATCATTGGCTATCGCGCCACTTTTCCAAAAGAAGCATTCTGGCAAAAAATAATGGATCCCGGCATGCCTGCTAAAGCTTCATCATCGGTTTCGTCTCTTTTTCCAGCCTCTTGATCGCGTCGCGCAGCTGAATCGCCCTCTCGAATTCCAGCTTCTCCGCCGCGTCCCTCATTTCCGCATCAAGCTCTATGATCACATTGGGGATCTCGGACGGCGGAATATGCCTGGTATCGGTGATCTCGACCACTTTCTCTCGGATGGGCTTCTTGATGGTCTTGGGCGTGATGCCGTGCTCAAGGTTGTAAGCCATCTGCAGTGCCCTTCTCTTCTCAGTTTTCTCAACGGCCTTTTGAATGGAGCCGGTCATCCTGTCGGCATAGAGGACCACCACCGAATTGGCATTTCGGGAAGCTCTGCCGATGGTCTGGATCAGGCTGCGCTCGTCCCGCAGGAAGCCTTCCTTATCCGCATCGAGAATGCCGATGAAGCCGACCTCGGGTATGTCCAGCCCCTCCCGCAGCAGATTGATTCCCACCAGCACATCGAACTTTCCCAAACGCAGTTCGCGGATGATCTCCGTCCTCTCCAGTGCCTCGATCTCCGATTGCAGGTAGCGGGCTTTGATCCGGTTTCGGCTCAAGAAGTCGGTCAGCTCCTCCGCCAGTCGCTTGGTGAGTGTGGTAATGAGCGCCCGATCGCCTCGCTCGACAATCTTATGGATCTCCTGCATCACATCGCGCACCTGGCCGTCGACGGGCCGGATCTCCAGGCGCGGGTCGAGGAGGCCGGTGGGCCGGATGATCTGCTCCACGGGAGCGCCGGAATGCTCCAGCTCGTAGTCTGCGGGAGTTGCCGAGACGAAGATCACATTGTTCATGTGGCGCTCGAACTCCTCGAACTTGAGCGGACGGTTGTCGTAAGCACTGGGCAGCCGGAAGCCATAGTCCACCAAATTCCTCTTGCGGGATAGGTCACCGTGGTACATGGCCCGTAGCTGGGGAAGCGTCTGATGGCTCTCGTCGATCACGAGCAGAAAGTCGTCCGGGAAGTAGTCGATCAAACAGTAAGGCGGCTCGCCCGGCGCGCGGCGGTCAAAGTGGCGGGAATAGTTCTCGATGCCCTTGCAGCTGCCCGTCTCCTGGATCATCTCCATGTCGTGCAGCGTGCGCTGCTTGAGCCGATGGGCCTCAATCATGCCCAGAGCGGGCAGCCGCTCCTCCAGCTCTGCCTGGATGGTCTCGATGGCGGCCTTCTGCTCGCTCTCCGGGATGATGTAGTGCCTGGCCGGATAGACAAAGAAATAGTTCATATCCTCTTTGTGCAGTCCGGTCTGCCGGTCGATCTCTGTGATTCTGTCGATCTCGTCGCCAAATAATTCGATGCGGATGATGTTGTTGAAGTAGCCGGGAACCAGATCGATGGTGTCTCCTTTCACCCGGAAGCGTCCGGGCGCTAAATCCAGATCATTGCGCTCGAAAAGTATGTCGACCAGCCTTCCCAGTATCTCTTTTCTGGAAATCATCTCGCCCTTCTTCAGTTCAAAGCCCATCTTCTGGAAGTTCTCAGGGTTGCCCAGGCCATAAATGCAGGAGACGGAGGCGACGACGATTACATCCTTGCGGGACGATAGCGACGCCGTGGCTGCCAGCCTCATCTGCTCGATCTTGGGGTTGATGTGGGAGTCCTTCTCGATATACTGATCTTTGGATGGCAGATAGGACTCCGGCTGGTAATAGTCATAATATGAGACGAAGTATTCCACATGGTTATCAGGGAAGAATTCCTTGAACTCGTTGTAGAGCTGGGCAGCTAAGGTCTTGTTGTGAGCAATGACCAGGGTTGGCCGTTGAACCGCTTGAATTACATTGGCCACCGTGTAAGTCTTACCGGAGCCGGTGACGCCGAGAAGCGTCTGGAACGATTTGCCGTTTCCCAATCTACCGCTGCCATTCTCCAGTCCGGCAACGAGCGCCTCGATGGCAGCAGGCTGCGAGCCGGTGGGCGCGAACTCGGAGACAAGACGAAAGCTCTGATCAATGGGCCCGCTCTCTGGATTCACGCTGCTTTTTTTTCGCTCTGCTATGCCTTTTTCCGCCTTGGAGGTTCCTTCCTCAAATTCACTGTATTCTTTCATGGAAAGCTATTGATTCTAGTTTGCGAGAATTGATGAACTTTTGCCCTCTTGCGAATGGCAAAATCTATTTTAGCGAGATGGCCGGATAGATATTCTTGATATGTTGGACCTAAAAATGGTGCGCAAAGACCCCGATACTGTGAGGCGGGCCCTCCAGAACAGGAATATGGGAACAGAGCTTATCGATGCGATTTTAGAGCACGATAAGTCCTGGAGGCAGTGCCTGATCGAGGGTGACCGGCTAAAGCATGAGCGCAATGTCGTATCACGCGAGATCGCCGAGCAAAAAAAGCAAAAGCAGGATTCATCCTCAAAGGTTGAGGAGATGCGCGTCATCTCCAATCGCATCAAAGAGATCGACGAGGAGATTCGCGGCTATGAATCCAAAATCAACGACATTCTTCTCAATATTCCCAATATTCCCTCTGAGACGACCCCCTTGGGCAAAGATGAGAATGACAACCCCGTGATCCGGGTAGTAGGCGAGCCGAGGCAGTTTGATTTCGAGCCGCAGCCCCACTGGGATATCGGTGAGAACCTTGACATCCTCGACTTCGAGCGCGCTGCCAAGATCGCAGGCGAGGGTTTTACAGTTTACAAGGGAATGGGCGCGAAGCTGGAGCGGGCGCTCATCAACTTCATGCTGGATGTTCACACCAGGCAGGGCTATTTGGAAGTCTTGCCTCCCGTTCTCATCAACGAGAAGGCCATGACCGGGACCGGTCAATTGCCCAAGTTCAAGGACGACCTGTACGCCTGCACCGACAACTACTATCTTGCGCCGACGGCTGAAGTCCCCGTCACTAACCTCTTCATGGATGAGTATATCGAGAAGCTTCCCGTCTTCATGACAGCCTACACCGCCTGCTTCCGGCGCGAAGCGGGAAAGCACGGCCAGGACACGAGGGGCATCATCCGCCAGCACCAGTTCAACAAAGTCGAGATGGTGAAATTCGTAAAGCCGGAGACCTCCTACGACGAATTGGAGAAGCTCACCAACGACGCAGAAGAGATCTTAAAGCTCCTGAAGATTCCCTATCGCGTCATAAGCCTCTGCACCGGGGATCTGGGATTTTCCGCGGCCAAGACCTACGACATCGAGGCCTGGGTCCCGGCGCAAAAGAAATACCGTGAGATCTCCTCTTGCTCGAACTTCGAGAGCTTCCAGGCCCGCAGGGCAAATATCCGCTACAGGACGCCGGACGGGCCGAAGTTCGTACACACCATCAACGGCTCCGGCCTTGCCATCGGCAGAACTGTAGTTGCCATCCTTGAGAACTACCAGCGCGCGTACGGCAGCGTCGAGATTCCCGAAGTCCTGAGGCCGTACCTTGGCGGGGCGGAAGAGATTAGGAAAGAGTGAGCGGGCTCAAGAAGATACCGCAATTTCTTTCTTATTTTCCATTTTCAAATCCTTTTTTGTTCTCTTTCGAACGATAGTAATCTTTTGGCAAATGACCCCCAAAAATCACATGCATATATCATAGTTAATTGCCACGGCTTCGCGCCCTTCGCGGTTTCGCGTGAGTTCCTTGTATTTGGTTCACATAAAGGCGCTATAGCCGCGAAGGAGCAATAGATGCGAAGGCGGCCATTTCGTCAAGCGCATCATAACGTCCCAAAGCCGACATCCATTTATTCAATAATCGGCAATTTTCTTGCGGAGTAACAAGCGGAAAATGCAATTATCCGCAAGTGGAGCAGGGCATGAGCGAAATATTCAGTTACAATAAGATCATTGAATCAATCATCATCGGGCTGCTCTTATGTGGCCCGGCATCTGTGGGAATGGCCGCCGACCATCCGGGCCTGCCGGTCGTCTATTCTTTTCAGGCGGACCCCGGCATCACTAATCCGGGAGAGAATGTCACCTTGACGTGGAATGTCTCTGATGCCAAGGCCGTCTTGATAAATCCCGGCGGCATTTATTTCGAAGCCGGAAATAGCCTGCCTGACCTGCCTGAAGGAGATTCCCTGCTTGTGGGATCGGCGGTGGTTCAACCTAAGAACGGTACCAACTACACCCTTGATGCCTGGAACGATTTTGGCAATACAACAGCCAATAACAGCGTGATTGTTCGGGGTAGCGCCGTGGGACTCATCGCGCCCAAAACGGTTTCGGCACCTAAAATTACAGTATTTCGCGCCAATCCCGCATCGATTAAGCCGGGAGATGCCGCGACGCTGGTCTGGTCTGTCTCGAATGCCGCAGAGGTCTCCATCACCGGAATTGGAAGAGTCGCGCTCTCCGGTTCTATGGCGGTTATGCCCACCCAGACCACAACCTACGTTCTCACCGCCAGGCGCGGCAGCGAGACTGCAAAAGCGTCGGTGAGCGTGGCTGTGGTTTTGCCGAAGATCAGCAAGCCCGCCATCAACAGCTTCCGCGCTCATCCCGCCAGCATTCGCCAGGGAGAGGGCTCGACCCTGAGCTGGAGCGTTTCAGGTGCCTCTCGCATCGTGATTGATCCGGGAGTCGGATATGTCGTGCCGACCGGCTACACGCAGGTCGTCCCGGCCACGGACACGGTCTACACCCTGACCGCGCAAAATTCAGCAGGGATTTCCACGGCATCGGCCAAGGTTTCCGTCAAGTCGAGGCCCCAACCGCCGCGGATTAATTACTTCATGGCGGACAAGTCCGTCATCTCGCGGGGCGACAGTGCCACTTTGAGCTGGAGCGTGAGCGGGGCGGAGAGCGTCGTCATCTCCGGCATCGGGTCGGTGCGCTCGTCGGGTTCCATGTCGGTGCGACCGAGCTACACGGCATTCTACACGCTGACGGCGACGAACGGCGGCGGAAGCGACAGCGCCAACGCCTACATCGAGGTGGGAGAGGTGGCGATCCAGCCCATCATAATTCCGCCGCAACCGAGGCCAAGGGAAGAGCCGATAACGATCCTGCCGATAGAATATACGAGACCAAGAGAGGAGCCGATAACGGTCTTGCCGGTGGAATCGCCGAAGTCTGAAAACGGCCACCAGGAACTGATGCCGATCATGGGGCTGGATGTGTGGTGAGGATGGCGACACCGGGGGCAGATGCGGGGGCGTTTGCCTCACCAGATTTTTTTGGTGGATTTTGATTTGTTTTAGCCTTATTAAAATTGGTTTTTGAGGAAGATCGATACATTCAATAGCGTTAGTAATCATCTGCGGTCTGATATGTCAGCCGATCCTTCTCCATTCCAAGGCTTTCGGATTTTAGTAATTGTATCCCGGCCTCTTGACCTTCCGGACCTTCCAAATATTGCTGATCAATGGGCATTGCTCGACGGCTTGAGGAGAGTCAATGCTCCGGCGTTCTTGAAGATCCTCCGCCCGCCTACTGTGGAAGGCTTCCGCTCGGAGATCCTAAGCGGCTACGACATCGTTCACTTCGACGGCCATGGGTCCTTTGGGATTCGCTGCCCCAATTGCGGAGGGCTCAATTCGCTGCAGCAGAAGAAATGTGTTCGTTGCGAGGCACTGCTAGATGGCCAGGAGGCTAAGGGATATTTTGCTTTCGAGCGGGAGGACGGGAAGCTCGATTCTCTGGCCGCAGAGGAGTTAGCGGAGATAGTTAAGAGCGTGGCAGATCGGCCCGCTAAGCTGGTTTTCTTGAGCGCTTGTGAGTCGGCCAAAGGCGGCGACGCCAGCCTCCAAAAAGTCCTTCTCAACAATGGTGTCCCTGCTGTACTGGGGATGAACGAATCCATCCCAGCCAAGGCGACTATGGCCTTAGCCACGCCATTTTATGCCAGCCTCGGCGCAGGCATGGCCATAGCTAAGGCTTTCGAAAATGCTCTGCCTTCCCTGAAGCGGTTGGAAAACGACAGCAAGCTACAAAACATTCCCACGTTGGAAGGCACGGGAAAGGATGCAAAGATTCTGCCCGCTAGAGTCGCCGGGAAGGCAAGCTTTGAGACTGAGCGTCTTTTTGGAGTTCCAGGCCAGGAGTTCGTGGGCGACTATATCCGTGGAAATCCTCCTGGTGGCCGAAAGGGAATCCTTTCTCAGACGATGAATGCTCTGTTGGACGGAGAGCCGCTGGTTATCCTCACCGGACATGGGGGTATCGGCAAGACGGTACTTGCGGCGGAAGCTGCTCGAAGACTCTCTTGGCACTATGCAGGCGGTGTATTCTGGAGGAGCGCAGCCGGTGCAGAGAGGCTGGGCCTAGAAGAGATGCTGAACGCCTTCGATAACGTTTTTGGACCCCAATTTAGAACATATCCCCAAGATAGAAAGCGGGATCAGGTTTTAGGATACCTCAGGAATCTCGATACGGTCAGTCTGTTAGTAGTAGACAATGCGGAGAGTATTCAGGATAAAAATCTTTGGCGCTTCTTAAAGAGTATTCCACGGCCCAGTGCTGCCCTCGTGACTACAAGAGAAGGACTTACTCATGGTGGCCAAAATATTCGCGTGGTCGAGATGGAACTGGGCGAGGCTGAAAAGCTATTTTTCAAGGAGGCACGCAGACATTTCCCCACTTGGGGCGTTCATCCTAGCCAAGTGGACCTAGCGAATCTGGGCGAAATCGCACGCTCCATGAAAGGCCATCCGCTTGCTATCAAGCTCACGGCTGCTCTGGTAGCCAATCGGAGTCTTGCCAGCATCAGGGATGATCTGAGAAAAAATCCGCCCCATGAAATTTCAGATCGTTTCGATATCTCTTACCGAAGTTTGAACCAAAGCCAAAGAGATCTCTTCGGCCGCCTAGCGGTCTTTTTCGATTCTATGACAGAAGATGCTATCCGCAGCATTTGTCTTGAAGAAGATCAGAGAAACCAGACTGATTGGGAAGACGATCTGGGTGAATTGGAGCGCATGTCCTTCCTAGACAGGGTTGAGATTCTGTCTCAGAATGATTCAGACAAAGAAGTTGCGCTCCATCGCTATCGCTTGCATCCACTCATGCGCCAGTACGCGGAATCAAAAGCAGAAAAAGAGACATTGGCCAAGCTTCGCGCCAGAGCTGCGGTCTACTTTATGAATTACGCTCAAAACTATC
>Ga0105092_10001387_pt1 | contig 12994 bp, 11 predicted proteins | sample PPLLak2March2015_FD_87021 | JGI IMG/M metagenome (GOLD analysis project Ga0105092, IMG submission 87021) | Freshwater sediment microbial communities from Prairie Pothole Lake near Jamestown, North Dakota, USA - PPLs Lake P7 Core (1) Depth... | ecosystem: Environmental > Aquatic > Freshwater >... | reverse complement strand
TCGCCCTAGGCTAAACTGAATCGGGCCCTTGGCCCTAAAGACCCCTATTTGAGCGCTTATGCCCCGAAGGGGTGGAACTGCCAAAGTTCGTGTAAGGAGCAGGGCAAGGCCACCGCACTCCGAAAGAGTTGGCCGCAACCGCGGAGCTTCAGAGGCCAGGGGTACCAGGGTGCCCTCCGCCGGCTATTGTCCAGCGAGCACTTGTGGTTAAAGGGCAGAGCAAGCTTGCACACTCCAAGGCTGGCACAAATCGCTCGCAAAAACACCACGGAGGCGATAGGGCTGGATGCAACGCCTCCTATCGTTCGGTTGACAGAGCGGTGGTCGTGCCTTCCAGGGCTTTCCTTGGGGTTTGTTCGGGCTCCGTTTCGATGTGAATTTCATGCCGCGGCGTGGCGATCTCGATGCCCGCATCCTGGAGCGCCTCGTTGACACGGGCCGTAACCTCGCTGCTCACTCCGACCCACCCGGTGTGTAATGTGAAGAAGCGGACAACGAAGATCAACCAGCTGTCACCGAAACCTGTAAAGAGGATGTCAGGCGCAGGCCTCTGAAGCACTGCCGGGTGTCCGGATACAGCGCGTCTCAAGAGGGCCAACACCCGGTTCGGATCAGTGCCAAGGGCGACACCGACCTGGATCTCAACTCGTCTGAGCTGATCCGACAGGGTCCAGTTGGTAAGCTCTTCCGAGATCAGTCGGCTGTTCGGACAAATCAGCTCGGACCCGTCGACAACCCTCAGGGTGCTTGAGCGCAACCCGATGCGGGTCACAGTCCCTTCAACACCCTCAAGTACGACGACATCGCCCACACGGACCTGCCGTTCGACCATCAGAATCACGCCGGCAATGAAGCTGGCGACGAGCTGTTGGAGACCGAGGCCGATACCCACGCCGATGGCGCTGGCTATGAGGACGACCTGACCCCACTCGACCCCAGCGCCGGCCAGCGCGAGAATAAATCCTGAAGCAATGATAATGTCGCGCACCAGCGTTGAGACCGTGGCGGGAATGCCTTGAGGCAGTTTCATCCTCGAGAGGATGTCTTTCTCTGCAACAAAAGCCACAACCCTGGCCGCCAAGAAAGACACCCAAATCGTCGTCAGGAACAACAGCAGGGCGCCAATCGAGAAAGATATGCGCCCGAACGACCACTGCCTGGACACGAAGGCGGACAGCCAGGCCTGGACCGGCCGCGAGATGCCAAACAGCGTGAGGGTCAACAACAGCCATGCAATGAATCCCGCAAGACGAATCAGAATGGAAGTCCGGCGCCGGAGTTCCTTGCCCTGCTCGGCAAGGGCAACGGACATCTGGGCCATAGGCGAGTGAAAGAGCGGCAAAATGAAGCTTTCTAAAGCCAGGACGCCCGCGAAGATCGCAACCGTGCTATAAGCACTCGCGATGCAAGCGCCCGCAAGAAGTGTCGCCAATCGGACGCCGCCAAAGATATTCGCGATCACCGATGCCAGCAGGATCAACGCTGCCAGGCGCAGCAGAGGCAGGCGTGCTCGGCGCAACGGCCGGATTCCGATAAGCGCCGCTTTTTTATCGATCCTCGCTGCCCAGAAAGTCGCAAAGATCGCGAGGCAGGCAACGACCAGGACGAAGATCCGAAAGGAGAAGTCACCCAAAGAAAAGAGCCAATTCAGTCGCCACACGAGATAAACGACTGTAAGAAGGTAAAACGCTACCCGCTCCTCCCGGGGAATCCCGGGTAATACAACTCGTGCCAGCGGGAAAACCATCAGCAGCAGGGATAACCGGTAAACAGTCAGGGGGGCGTACGGATAGAAATTGAACGCCAGCAGCAGAGAGATGACGAGTCCGGCTGCCACCGGATGGAACAATACCTGTTCCGGGGCGCGGTCGAAACCGGCTGGCTCCACCCAGGCCCGAATGCGTCGGCTCCCCGCGATCAGCAACCAGATGAGCAGCAGAGACACGAACAGGTGGATCCAGAATCGCCGCTTGTTCTCCTTCGCATAGTCGAACAGCGGCAACACCCGCCGCGAATAAGATTGCTGGATAGAATCGGCAAGCTCGACTCCCAGGTGTTCTGAACGAACTGCCCTCCACAAGGGCTCGCTTTCAAAATCAAAAAGTCGGCTTCTTGCGGCGTCGATGGCTCCATTGACTTCTTCGATCAACACGTCGACCGCAATTTGCTGCTCAGAAGCCCGGTTCTGGGCGGTCAGCAGGACTGGCCTCGAGCGCCGAATCAGGGAAGAGGTTTGGTCGATCCGCCCCTGAGTCGAACGGATCAGGGCGCGAGATGAGCCGGGCGCCTCCTTCCCGGACAGCGACCCGGAGGTTGCCTTCCAGGCCGACTCCATCACGGCCAGCTCTCCCCTCCGCTCCTCGAGCAACTCCGATCGCGGAGTCAGCTCATCCTGCAATTGCGTGAGCCGCATTCTGGACCCGGCCAATTGCTGGCGGATGTTGATCAACTCCTCGTTCTGATGGCGGTCCCAGGCTTCCAGGTCGGCGCGCATCCGCTTCAACGACCTGGCGATAACCGTCAGATGACGTTCTTCCTTATCGGAGAGCTTGACTGCCGCATCCACTTCACGCTCTATTCGGCGCAATCTGATGATCGCCGCCTGGGCCTCCGAAGATATGCCGGCGACCGGGATGGGGGCGGGAGAGGAGGGCGGCGGCGCGTCCGCGATGCGGGAGGAGGCGCCCTGAGAGGTTGGGGGTGACTCTCGGGGCTTGCTCTCCTCTGAGGATGAAAATGTGCACTCGGACTGCGAGAACGTCAGTAGAGCTGTCAGCACCCAAAAGGCAAGTCTCTGTCCCATGGCGCCCACCCTCATCGGAAACAGAACTGCTCCCTGCGGAACCGCATCCTCAACGAACTGCTTCCATCACCTCTGTCGCGGCTGGGACGTCTCCTTCTTAGAGGACCAGCGGGACGTTCATTCCGGGACGGTTTCGAGCGTACTCCCCGGGGCGCTGTTTCAAAACTGTCACTTCTTACAGTTTTGGTTTTGGAGCAGTGTCTGTAGCATTCGGCGTGAGTGGCGAGTGACAAGTGACAAGTGGCAAGGGCGAGTGCGAGTGGCAGGTGGGAAGTGACAAGTGGCAGGAATGACAGGAGCCGCCAGACCGAACCCATCCCCGCTTTCCACTTGCCACTCGCCACTCGCCACTTGCCACTCGCCACTTTGGCTTTCCTTTTAGCTGGCGCGGGCTCTACCGCAGTCGCTCAGGTACAAACGGCCCCAGCCGACCAAAGCACTCCGGCGGAAGTACAGAATGAGAAGAAAAGGGGTGAGTTCCTGGTAGCCCCGATTCCGCTCGCCAGCCCGACGATCGGTACCGGACTGGAATGGGTCGCCGGTTATGTTTTTCAGTTCAGCAGGGAAGACGCAGTTTCTCCTCATTCGTTTGTTGGGTTAGGAGGGCTGTTCACCGACAATGGCAGTCGTGGAGTAGCCGGAGGCGGGAGGCTGTATCTCAAAGAAGATAGATACCGCATCACCGCCGCGGGCGGGGGCGCCAAAATCAACGCCGATTTCTCCGGAGTGGGCAACGAGGCGGGTGACCGGGGAGAGTTTCTACCGTTGACGACGCGGGGATCAGCCTACATGGGCGAATCCCTCGTCCGTATCCGGAAGGGTTACTATCTCGGCGCCCGTTTCCAGTACCGCAACCTGGACCTCAGTCTGAATAAGGAAGAGTCGACCACTCCGACAGACCCGTCATCAAGGCTCAAAGAAGTCCTGGACCAGGTAGCGCCCGACCTGTTCAAACAGAAAACCGTAGCAATTGGGCCGAGGTTTCAATGGGATACGCGTGACACTCCCTACTACCCGCGCCGCGGGGTCTTCCTGGAATCGGGGATCGACGTGTTCATGGAATCTCTCGGCAGCGAGTTCTCTTATCAGTACTACAAACTGGCTCTCAATAAGTACATGAGCCTCAGTCCAAGCCAGGTGTTGGCTGTTCGCGGAATGGGATGCGCGGCAGCGGGCGACCATGTTCCCATATATGACCTCTGCCTATTTGGAACAGGCGGGGACTTGCGTGGGTACGCCGGGGGCCGTTACCAGGACCGGCGGATGATCGCGACCCAGGCGGAATATCGCCTGACCATGCCCCAAAAGAAATTTCTCGGAAGGTTTGGCATCGTTGCTTTCGGAGGGGTCGGCGGCGTCGCCGAGAAGTTTTCGGACATGGATTGGGACGAGCTGTTGCCGGCCGGAGGGGCCGGCATCCGTTTCCGGCTGACCAAGAAAGATCATATCAATCTTCGTATTGATTACGGGATCGGGAAAGCTGGGGACACGCTGAGCATCGGTGTCGGCGAAGCATTCTAGAAAAAGTGGCGCGGCTGGGACGTCTGCGAGACCTGCAGGACGTTCATTTCAGGACGGTTTCGAGCGTACTCCCCGGGCGCGGTGTCAAAACTGTCACTTCTTACAGTTTTGGTTTTGGAGCAGTGTCTATAGCATTCGGCGTGAGGAAAATTACTATGATGCATGCATCAAGGCTATTCGCCACTCTTCTGTTCTCGGTTCTGTTCTTCGCGGCCTGCTCAAAGACCGATCGGACCGACAGAGCCAGCGTCGATAAACCAGCCTCCCCGGCCCAGAGCGCGGCCCCCGCGCCTGCTCCGGCTCCGGCCGCTCCTGCTCAGGCCCCCGCATCCGCTCCTACGGCAACTCCGGCGCCCGCTCCCGCGGCAACTCCTGAGCCCGCTCCAACCGCGGCTCCGGCTCCGGCGGCTGCTTCAGCTCCTGCTTCCACTCCTGTTGCTGAACCCGTTCCGGTGAGCAAGCCGAAACCTCCCGAGCCTCCAGTCGTCATCCCCACCGGCACTATGGTCGATGTCCGCACCATCGACAACATTGATGTAGACGCAGCGCAGGCCGGGGCCGCCTTCAGCGCGAGCATCGACCAGCCACTCGTCGTCGGCGACCGCGTCGTGGTTCCGAAAGGCGCAGGGGCGACGCTGCGGGCACTGAAGGTCGAGCAGTCCGGCAACATGAAGGGAAAGGATCTGATTCAGCTGGAGCTCACCAGCATCGTAGTGAAGGGCAAGCCTCATCAAGTGACGACGAGCTTCCATGAAATCGCCGGGAAGTCGGAAGGAAAAAACACGCGCAGGAAGGTCCTCGGCGGCGCGGGAGCCGGCGCGGTTGTCGGGGGGATTGCGGGGGGTGGCAAGGGAGCGGCAATCGGGGCAGCGATCGGTGGCGGCACAGGCGCGGTGCTTTCGGCCTCGGGCGATCAGCATTTGAAGGTCCCGTCAGAAACCCGCTTGGAGTTTCGTCTGGAATCCGACCTCACGATCCAGACGGCAAGTAGCAAGTCGCAAGAGACTGAGTGACTAGTGGCGAGTGGCGGAGTGACGTTCATTCTGGCGGAGAGAACCGCCAACACGTTTCTCTTCGCCTCTCTTTACGGCAACCCGGTCGACCTGGTTCCAGGCGTTGCTCGTCTGGGCCCCTGGTCCACTTTTCATCGCCCGCCCGGCTGATTAATCGTCTGATGTCTCAACGACCGCCCAGCCGGTTTATTAACTGGATCCGTTCAAGGAGAACAAAATGGCAACACATCTAATGCCGGAGAGCGATGTGAAATCGCAAGCAGTCGCCAGGAAAAACGAAAACGACTGGACCAGGCCACAGGCCCTCGCGATCCCGAAAGAGGGATATTTCCAATACGAACAGGGAAACTACGGGCCCATCCTTCCAAAAACCCCCGCCTGCTACGGTTTTTCAGTTGTTGCAAAGGTCTTGCCTGGCAGGGAGCAAGCGATGCGCGACTACGGGAAGAAGATTGAGGAGGCAGTGAGGGCCGACCCCTCTGTGCTCGAACCGTTGAAGCTCCACTACCTTCGCTGGGTCTTGTTCGACGTCGGCTCGGGACTGCACTTCATGTATCAGGGCATCTTCGACACCGATTTCGACAAATATGTTGACGACGCGATCGCGCTATTCAACAAAACCGGCATCACCACGGTTTTCGTAAACCTCGAAGGATGGCCCGAGGACTGGAAGACGAACGTACCAGCGGTCAGCAAGTTCTTTCGCGACCATCAGTGTCCAAGTTTTCTGGAATACGCGGAGTATCCGTATGTCACAGCTGATGAGGTCAAGAAAGCCCTCAGACTGAAGAAGGCTTTTTCGGAGGCGCTCGATCAGATGCAGTGACCATCGCCAAACCGGGAACATGCGATGACAGAAACATACGACCTTGTAGCAATCGGATCGGGTCCGGCGGGAGAAAGCGCTACCGAGTTGGCGGCCTTCTTTGGCCACCGGTCAGCGGTGATCGAGAAAGCCCGGCCCGGCGGAACCGTCACGACGACTGGCGGGGCGCCAACAAAGACTCTTCGCGAAGCAGCCCTCTATTTCTCCGGGTTCCGTGAAGGCGACGTGTACGGGCTGCGGACGTCAACGCCTCCCGAGGTCGCCACCGACATCATTCGCCGACGTACTCTGAGCGTTTGCGAGCTACTGCAAAAGGTGACAGCGGAGAATCTCGCAAAGAACAACGTGAATTACATACAGGGCACAGCTAGCCTTCGCCAAAACGGCAGCGTAGCGGTCACCGGAGATGACGGGCGGAAGCACAACCTGCGCGCGAAGGCAGTTCTTATTGCGACGGGCTCTCGGCCGTTTCGTCCGCCGAACATCCCCTTCGACATGCCGGGAGTCTGCGACACGGACACAATCCTGTATCGCGGCCGGGTCCCGAAACACATCCTTATCGTCGGCGGTGGTCCAGTCGGCGTAGAATTTGCGACCATCTGCCACGTTTTGGGCGCAGAAGTGACGGTTATCGAGCGCGGCATACGCCTGATGACCATGATGGATGCCGAGGTCTCGGCCTGCATGGAAGACCTCTTCAGGAAATGGGGAGTCACGGTGTTGTTCGGTTCTACGGTCGAGACCGTGGCGCCGAACGCGGATGGCCTTGAGGTAACACTCTCAACGGGAGAAAGGCTCTTCCCTGACACGCTCCTCTTCGCCGCCGGCCGCGTTGCGAATACGCAGGGTCTCGGGCTGGAGGCCGCCGGAGTGGATCTCGATTCCCGTGGGCGAATCGTCGTAGACGATAACTTCCGCACTTCTGTGGAGGGCATTTACGCCGCGGGAGACGTCCTTGGGCCGACGCTGGCGTCGATAGCGATGGAGCAAGGGCGAGTCGCGATCTGTCACGCCTTCGGCATCCCGTTCGAGGGAACCGTCGATCCGAGTCCGGTCTCTGCAGTCTACGGCATGCCCGAAGTCTCCGGCGCCGGCCTGACCGAGGAGCAATGTCTTGAGAAAGGACTCGACTACGAGGTTGGTCGTGCGGACCTCAGTCTCACTCCGCGCGGCGCCATTGCCGGCCGCGGTGGGCTCCTGAAGCTCATTTTTCTGAAGGCAGACCGGAAGCTGGTCGGCGTGCACTGCATCGGTGATATTGCCTCAGAGATCGTCGGGATCGGGCAGATAGTCATTCGGTGCGGCGGGACGATCAACACGATCGCGAACATGTCCATCAACACGCCAACCTACAGCTATGCATACAAGTATGCGGCATTCGACGGGCTCCGCCGCCTGGTGTCCGCCGAGAAAAGCATGTTGGCTGAGTATCACGGGAGATGACAAACGATGAAAAGTTCAGGCCGAACCTATAACCAGTTTCATGTTCCGCGGATCTATGCGCCTGGAAAACGCCGGTTCAGCGTCTATTGGACGTGGAGCTATCCGTGGGAGGCCAACCGGGACGTCACCGAGCTGGACAACCGTTTTTCGACCATGACCGAGGTCCGCCGCGTGGAATGGCCGCGCTTCGAGTCGATCGAGTATTCAGAAAAGATGTTCCTGCAGGGCATCGCCGGCACTTTGGAGCTCTTTCACCTATCACTTGTAAGCTTCCAGACCGCCATCGGCGAAGCGACGGGACATCCTGTTGCTGTCTACCAGCGCATCGACCAGGCCGGGCAGAGATTGCCGATAGATGAACGCATACTCGCTGACACCGACACGCTGATGGTCTTTGGCCTGGATCACATGGTCACTGAGCAAGAAGCGTTTCCCGAAGAGATTGAAGCGTTGCGCAACTTCCTCACGCGCGAAGGCACGTGCCTGATCCTCGGCCCGCACCATGACGTGGGCGTCTCTGGGAATCAGAAAGAGCTCAACATGGAATACGCACACCACGGCGATCCGCTCGTCCCGCGGCAACAGCGTTTCGGAAAGTACACGCGTTCAGTGATGAAGGGGCTCGGCGTGCCCATCGAAAATCGCTATGGTCTTCGGCCGGCAACTCTCGACGGCACCACGCGCACGGTCCCACTTTCGATCACCGGGGACTTGGATACTCGTGGTTGGCTAACGGGTGTCAAGACTTTCGTCTTCCATATGCACCTGCCGCACTATGCCGTCATTTCCGACGATCCGAAGGCGATCCATGTCCTGGCGCGGCAACCGATCGATATGTCCAGGCCGCACCCCTTCATCGAAGCCGGCAACCGCGAGTTCAATATGTTCCTCTGGATGCCGCCAGTCGACAAACGCGCGGGTGACATATTGCTGGCGGATTCGACAATCTTCACGACCTTATTCGGCGGGGACGAGAGCTTGGCACGCTTCTGGAAGAACCTCGCGAGCAAATGACGGAGCTGTCTGGCAATAAGACGCGGATTGGAGTCCTGGTCGTGATTTGCGCTTTGGTGGCTGCCAAGGGTATACAAGCGCAGAATCGGGGCGTTTATCCGCTCGGCATGAGCGCAACGAACTCCGGGATCACGCCTGCCCCGGGGTTTACGTACGTCAACCAGCTCCTTTTCTACTCTCGCAATCACGCCAGGGACGATGCCGGTAACAAGCTGCCGGTCGAAGGCGAGAACTTCGTTCTGATGGACATGAATACGATAGCGTGGGTGGGCAAGAAAAAGATTCTTGGCGGAGCTGCGTTTTCAGCCTCAGCGACTCTCCCTGTCGCGAAGAACAACCTCACTTCCGACATCAAAGGACAGATCAGTGGTGGCGGCGGACTCGCCGACTCATACTATCTGCCCTTCATCCTAGGTTGGAGTAGCGATCGGATTGCCGTTCGCACGATGTATGGATTCCTTGCCCCCACCGGCCGATTCGTGGCTGGCGCGAGCGATAACGTTGGTTCCGGCTACTGGACACACGCCCTGTCTTCGGGACAAACCCTTTATCTGGAAAGGAACAAGCGCTTGATCCTGTCCGCATTTCAGATGTACGAAATTCACACCACACAGAAAGACACCGGTGTGAATCCGGGCGAGACATTCGATCTCGACTACTCCCTTATGGGGTCGCTTCCTGTCCCGAAAGACCTTCAGCTCCAGATCGGCCTCGTCGGGTATGAGCAACGGCAGACGACTGCCAAGACCGGGCCAACGATTTCGGCAGAAGCGTCACAGGAACGTTATGCCGTCAACTCACTTGGGTTGGCGGTGAACTCAGCCTTTCCGAAGCACAAGGCGAGTCTGGGCGTAAAGTACTTCAAGGAATTTTCGAATCGGTCGACGTTCCAGGGATTTTCCGTGCAGGTTTCTGGTTCGATCAACTTCTAGGGTGTTTCATGTCCCGAGGAAAGGGGGCATCTGATGGTGCCGGTCCTTGAGCTGGATGACATTCAAAGCGGTGTCCTGCGTCCCCGTCCCACCCCGTTCGCAGCGACGTATATCATCCTTCGTGTTGACGAACGCCAGGCGGGACGAGAGCTGATGCGCCGCTTGACCACGGTGGTGGCGTCGGCCGCTCACTATGACAGCCCCGCGCGCGATACCTGGGTAAGCGTCGCACTCAGTTTCCAGGGGTTCAAGGCGCTCGGCGTTCCGCAAACCTCACTCGATAGCTTTCCCCCACAGTTTCAGCAGGGAATGGCGGCGCGCGCAAAGATGTTGGGAGATGTAAGGGAAAGCGGTCCCGAGCATTGGGAAAAGCCGCTCGGGTCGGCGGACGTCCACGTGGTGCTCACCGCGATATCGCCGGATACGGAGCACCTTGAAACTGCGCTCGATCGCGCCCGAAACGCATATCGGGAGTTACCGGGAATCACGGCAATTTGGCGTCAGGACTGTCATGTTCGGCCTAATGAGCGAGAAGCGTTCGGGTTCAGGGACGGTATCGGCCATCCGGCAGTCGAAGGTACTGGTGTTCCCGGCACCAATCCTAAAGAGCGGCCTTTCAAAGCCGGTGAATTTGTGCTGGGGTACCCCGACGAGATGGGAGGTACACCTCCGGTGCCGCAGCCGGAGATCCTGGGGCGCAATGGAAGCTACGTTGCCTTTCGCAAGCTTCATCAGCGTGTGGCCGCGTTTCGCCGGTATCTCCGGGAGAATTGCTCCGCCCCTGAAGCGGAGGAACTGCTGGCGGCAAAGATGATGGGGCGCTGGCGCAGCGGCGCTCCTCTCGCTCTGTGTCCCTTGCACGACAATGAGGAAATTGGAGCGGACCCACGACGCAACAACGACTTTCTCTTCAGGGACGACGATCCAATCGGCTACAAAACGCCATGCGGATCGCACATTCGTCGCACGAACCCTCGCGACTCAGACATTGCGGGCGTTGCTCGCATTCATCGAATGATCCGCCGCGGGACCTCCTACGGCCCTTCGCTTCCGGATGGTGTCCTGGAAGACGACGGCGTCGACCGGGGATTGATGTTCGCCTTCGTCGGAGCCCACTTAGGGCGCCAGTTCGAATTCGTACAGGCCGAGTGGATGAACGACAGCAGCTTCTTCGCAGGGGATTCTGCGAAAGACCCCGTCGCCGGGGCGAACGACGGAACCGGCATCTTTGATATACCCAGGCGCCCACTTCGAATGCGCCTGCAAGGCTTGTCTCGGTTTGTTGTCACCCGGGGCGGCGAGTACTGCTTTCTGCCCGGCCTGCGCGCCCTGCGCTGGCTCAGCGGATTGAACACTTAACCAAGGCGCTGAGCGGCACCGGTGAAGCCATGCCCCGGGCCGTGCCTGGGGGCAAGGAGTGCTTCGACGCTCGACTGGATCACATCAGCCCGAAGTCCGTTTATAGAATCATCAAGACGGCCTCGTTCGGTCGGGCCCGACGGAGGTATCCTCAGGCGTCGGTAGTAACAGTGACTCGCGCCTGGTGTCTAACAGCCGGATGTGGGGCGATCCGTGTGGCTGATGACAGTTCTTCCATCAGGTTTCAGGGTGCCCGCAACCATCGCTGGACCAGCCGGCTGCAAGACGGGCTCATTCTGCATGGACGCCTAAACCCTCTCTCATCAGGTCGCTTCTGAGTCTCAAATACTCCTTTCCCTGTTCAGTAATGTAAAAGTATCTCTTAAGATCGAATTGCTGATTCCTGTCTTTGTTGTCACTCCGCATCGCCGAGAGCCCTACACCCTCGAAGTGTCGAAGAAGGTTCATTGCCCTCAGTCTCTTAAGTTCGTTGAAAAGATCATCCGAGTAGTAGCAGAGGAATGGTCCCTCTTTGCTCAGGCCTACCAATTTGTCGAATTCGTACACCGTTATGATGCCTTGCAGGGCTACTTGAAGAAGACGTATCTCATTCTGATGCCTTGCTAATTGGTCTTCCTGGCTATCCTGCCGTGACCTTATATCGCTAATCGCTTTCGAGGTTTTTGCGTCAGAGACACCCAAATCACGAATGACCTCACGGATAATGTCGCAGGCCGCTCCTACCGCAGACCTGTGACTATTATCTTCACGTGGCCATTCGTAGGTTGCCGCAGTCAACCCCGCCAGGTCCGAGGGCATCTTTATTCCTGCATTCGACTGGTGCAGGATAAATGTGCGTGACCTTCCCAGCCGTCCCATAAACAAGCCCAGCTCGAATACCACATTGTCGCGCGGGCCGAGACTCTCCTGTTGACGGCTGTGAACTAAGTCGTCGGGTGTGAAGACCAGGATGGCGAAATCGAAACGGGGGAGGGCATTGATAAGCGTCTCAATGAAGGTGTTCCCTAGACCAAAGAACCCTTCGTCCCACAGAGTTATCTCTGCATCCCGGGCTAGTAAATCTCTGGCGGCTCGGGCAAACGTTAATCCTTCTGATGATGAGCCGATAAATACCGATGGTCTGGTCATTTTGCAGCTCCTGTGTTTCTGCCATTGAAGAGGTTAGTCAAGCCGGCATCGTGGCCTGCGGCCATCGACCGCCATCATCATTTGGCTCGACGCTCGCGACTCGCATTAGTGCCATCTTACTTGAGCTATTCTCAAGTTTTCAAAGGCGTTGTGAGCGGAACCTGAAAGCGTAAGTCGGCCCCGGTTTCCTTTGGGGGAGGGCCGGGTCAGATCTGGGACGACCGTTTGCCGACGTGAAATTGCTTGGGCTAAAGCAGTCATTCAAGCGGCGAGATGAAAGGAGTCCTCTTGCCGGACTTCCCGTCCTTCCAGGCGACGCTGATCTCATCCTTGCGAAGTGCCGCCCACTCCAGGACCATGGACTCCGCGCGAGCAGGGAGGTCACTTTGGATCAATTTGATCGGGTCGGTTTCGATCAGGGCTATATGGCCCCCGTACTCTGCGATGACCCTCGGCACTGCTTGTGCGCCAACGTCGAATCTAATCTCGATTCCGTAGAACGTGCAAAAGACCGCGCCGAACGGTGCTCCACGTGAGACGGTGCCCTGAACGACCTTCAGACGTACGTCATCGACTTTCAGCCCGAACTCGGTCAAGAGATTCGCGGCCTTCGAATCATGGGTGCGCAAAAGACCGAGCAGCAAGTGAGAGACGTCCAGTGTCGAGCTCAAAAGACGGGAGGCTTCCTCCTCGGCGTACGACAGGGCCGCCTTGGCGGATTCAGCCAGCCGCATTTCAACAGAAGTGGGCAATTTTTCTCTGGAACTGGCTACCGTTTCGATTTTGCGCTTGAGCGCTTCAATAGTGTGACCAGGCGCGAGGAGCGGCTCGACAAGCCAGGAGTTTTCCCAAAGCAGACCCATGAGCAGGTGCTCGGTGCTGATGGTGGCTCCTCCCAACCGGCTGGCCTCTTGCCGAGCGAAGAAGATAACGC
>Ga0105092_10001385_pt1 | contig 12995 bp, 10 predicted proteins | sample PPLLak2March2015_FD_87021 | JGI IMG/M metagenome (GOLD analysis project Ga0105092, IMG submission 87021) | Freshwater sediment microbial communities from Prairie Pothole Lake near Jamestown, North Dakota, USA - PPLs Lake P7 Core (1) Depth... | ecosystem: Environmental > Aquatic > Freshwater >... | reverse complement strand
TCAGTCCTCCTTGATTCTCAAGTGCAGCTCACGTAGTTGATCGGGGCTTACCGGTGAGGGCGAGCCGCTCATCATATCGACCGCGCGGGCAGTTTTGGGGAAAGCGATGACGTCGCGCAGGGAGCGTTCACCGGCCAGGATCATGACCAGGCGGTCGACACCCAGGGCGATCCCGCCGTGCGGCGGTGCGCCGTAGCGGAGCGCCTCGAGAAAGAAGGCGAACTTCATCTCTGCTTCTTCCGGGGTAATGCCCAGGGCTTCGAAGACCCGTTTCTGCATCTTTTGCTGATGGATACGAACCGACCCTCCGCCGATTTCCGTACCGTTCAGCACGATGTCATAGGCCTTGGCCCGCACGCGACCGGGGTCGGAGTCGAGCAGATGAATGTCTTCCTCTTTGGGAGAAGTAAACGGGTGATGACACGCGAAATACCGCTTTTCCTGATCATCCCACTGGAGCAACGGGAAGTCGTACACCCAGAGGAACTTGAATTCATTGGCAGGAATCAGGTTCTCTTTTTGAGCGAGGTGAAAGCGCAAAGCGGACAGGGATTCGTGGACGACTTTAGAAGTGCCGGCGACGAGGAGCAGAACATCGCCAGTCAGCATTCCAGCTTTATCGGCGGTTGCCTGGAGCTCTTCGGGACTGATTACCTTACCCAGTGAGCTTTTCAGCCCCTCGGGGGTTAATCTGACCCAACTCAGGGCCTGGGCCCCTGAGTTCTTGACCAATTCACCCAGAGTGTCCACCTCTTTGCGCGAGTAGTCGGCGCGGCCCGGCACACGAATCCCTTTGATCAGGCCGGGTCCCGAGGCGATCTCTCGAAACACGTCGAAGCCGCTCGACTTGAATATTTCCGTGAAATCAATGAACTCCAGGCCAAAACGCATGTCCGGCCGGTCAGTCCCGAACCGAGCCATGGCTTCCTGGTAGCTGAGGCGGGGAATCGGTCTGGGCACGGAGACACCGATGAGGTTAAAAACGACCGTCAGAAGCGATTCGATTAACTCGAAAACGGTCTCCGGCTGGGGATAGGACATCTCGATATCAATCTGAGTGAACTCGGGTTGCCGGTCGGCGCGGAGGTCTTCGTCCCGGAAGCAACGGACGATCTGAAAGTACTTGTCGAAACCGGAGACCATCAAGAGTTGTTTGAAGAGCTGCGGCGACTGAGGCAGCGCGTAGAACTGGCCCGGGTATATCCGGCTCGGAACCAGGTAGTCGCGTGCGCCCTCGGGTGTTGACTTGGTGAGGAAGGGAGTTTCGATTTCCAGGAACCCGCGGGAGTCAAGAAACTTGCGCGTTTCAAGGCAGACCTGGTGCCGAAGCCGAAAGTTGCGTTGAAATCTGGGCCTTCTGAGGTCGAGATATCGGTATTTCAGCCGGGTTTCCTCGGAGGTCGTGCCGGCGTCCCCGATCGGGAAGGGAGGAGTGTGGGAGACATTGAGAATTTTGATCTCCTCGGCCTCTACTTCTATCGTACCGGTGGTGATGGCGGCATTGACCGTCTCCTGGGTGCGCCGCTTGACCTCGCCGGTGACCGCCAGGACGTACTCCGGGCGGACTTGAGAGGCCTTCTTCAAAGCGGCTGCCTGCTCGGGGTGAGCAACAATCTGAACGATTCCCTCGCGATCGCGCAGGTCGATGAAGATCAGGTTCCCGAGGTCCCGGACCCGATCGGCCCATCCCATGACCGTAATCTTCTGGCCGACCATCAGTTCATCGACGCATCCGCAGTAGGCTGTCCGTGTTAGATTGCCGAGTGAATCCATATCCTCACTTTTCTTTCCGGAGATATTCCGCGATTTCAATCCGCTTAAGCGTGGTCTGTGACCCGTCCGCCATCCGTTTCAAGGTCATCTGACCGGTCTGCAATTCGGATTCCCCCACCACGCACGTAAACCGGGCGTTCAGCCGATTCGCCTGTCTCATCTGACTTTTGATGCTTTTCCCCTCGAAATCGACATAGGCGAAGATGCCCGCTTTTCGAAGTTCGCTTGCCAGGCCAAGGTTGTGCTCAAAAGCGGGCTGATCGAGATGCACCAGGAAGATCTCGGGGGCCGGAGGCTTGTACGGGGCGCCGAGGTCGGCTCGACCGGAGAGGAGCAGAACCAGCCGCTCCATGCCCATCGCGAAGCCAAAACCCTTGGCTGGCGGCCCCCCGATGAGCTCAGACAGCCCGTCATAACGGCCGCCCCCGACGAGAGCATTTTGAGTCGGGCCAAGACGCCCGCTCACGATTTCGAACGTCGTACGTACGTAATAATCGAGGCCGCGGACCAGTCGGGGCGCTGTGGTCGCCGGAATCTCCTGACTTTTCAGGTACTTCTGAAAGAGGGAGAAGTGCTCGCGGCATTCCGGGCAGAGCCAGTCGGCAATGGCGGGCAGCTGATCGATAGCGGGCTGGCAGGTGGGCACCTTGCAGTCGAGCACCCGGAGAGGATTAGTTTCCGTTCTCCTCCTGCACTCCTCGCACAATTCTCCGGCTCGGGTGCGGAGTTCTTCGCGCAGCCGATCAACGTAGGCCGGGCGGCAAACCGGACAACCGACGGAATTGATGAGGAGCGTGAAGTCCTGAAGCCCGAGCGCCTGGAGCAATCGAAAAAGCATCTCGATGACTTCCGCCTCGATGGCAGGGTTATCGGAACCCAGCACTTCGGCCCCGATCTGGTGGAACTGGCGATAGCGTCCCTTTTGGGGCCGCTCGTGTCTGAACATCGGGCCGATGTAATAGAGTTTGGCGACCGGAACTTCACTACTGACGCCATTTTCGATGTACGACCGGACAACCGGGGCCGTCCCTTCCGGGCGGAGCGTGATGCTTTTACCCTTGCTGTCCTCGATCGTGTACATCTCTTTGCGGACGATGTCGGTCTCGATGCCGATACTGCGGGCGAAAAGCTCGGTCTCTTCCAGAACGGGAGTGCGAATCTCCGCGTAGCCATAGAGACCGAAGAGGTCGCGGGCCGTACGCTCGATCTCCTGCCAGAGCTCAACGGAACCAGGGAGGATATCGTGCGTGCCCCGTATCGATTGAACTTTCATAAAAGAAGCCAAAAGTCCGTATTATAGCGACAAAGTCGCGCTGGAGGAACCAGCGGTTGAGTGCCGGAGGAAAGGACCCCAAGGACCTCAAAGACCTCAAAGACCTCAAAGACCTCAAAGACCTCAAGGACCTCAAGGACCTCAAGGACAAAGGACAGGAACCGTGTTCGCGTCCTTTGTCCTTGAGGTCTTTGGGGTCCTTGGGGGCCTTTCCTCCGGCTATCTCGTTTGTGCACCACCCGCGACCCGACGCGATATACTACAAGGATGATCCCCCTGAAGTCCCGCTGGCGGCTTATTCTGTCTGGAATAGCCCTCGCCTGTCTTGCGGTTGTCGTGATCAGCTTAGTCTTTGGTTATGTTAGGTTTAAGCCGATTCTCGATGCACGGCTGCAGAAACAGCCTCACACCAACGCCGTTTACAGCCGGCCGTTTGAGCTATCCGTCGGAGAGCGCCTGAGTCTGAAGGACTTGCGTCAAGAACTCGCGGAAAGCGGTTATGAACAGAAGGCCCGAGGAGACGGGTCGCAGTGGTATGAAGTGGGCCGGAATGGCGTCCGCGTTTACCACAGCCGAAACGGAAAGCCGGAAGTTCTGACGATCAAACTCGACAACGGGGTTGTCCGGGGCATTCAGAACGGAAACCTGATGGTTCAAAAGGCCGCCCTCAAACCCAGGTTCCTTTCCAACCTGTTTGGCAACTCGCGAGAGAAGCGGAAGTACGTTCGGTACGCGGACATTCCGGATCAGCTGATGAAGGCCGTGCTTGCGGCCGAAGATGCGCAGTTCTTTCAACATCACGGTCTGGACCTGCCTTCGCTGGCTCGTGCGGCCTTCGTCAATATCAAGCAGATGAAACCGCGGAGTGCCTGGCAAGGCGGCAGCACGATCACGCAGCAGTTCATCAAGAACTACTTCTTGACTCCCAAGAAGAGCCTGCGCCGAAAGCTAGAAGAGGCTTACCTCGCGGTGCTCGTGGAATCGAGGTTCAGCAAGCAGCAGATCTTCGAATTCTACGCGAACGAGGTCTACATGGGCCAAGCCGGTTCTTTCGGAATGGTCGGACTCGGCCAGGCCGCTGACGGCTATCTGGGAAAACCCCTCCGTGCCCTGACCCTGGCCGAAAACGCGTTGCTGGCGGGAATGATTCAGGCGCCCAATCGCTACTCTCCGTTTGCAGACCGAGAAGCGGCGATGCGCCGCCGTAACTTCGTCCTTAGCCGGATGGTCGCGGAGAAGCTGATTACCCCCAAGGAGGCGGAAGTTGCGAGTCGGGAGCCGATCAAGACGGTTTCGAGCACCCGGCACCTCTACACGGAGGCGCCGTACTTCATTGATTATCTAGGTGAGGCGGCCAGTCGGGAGGTTCCGGACTGGCGCAAAAGCGAGTATTTCGAAGTCTTTAGCACTCTCGACCCGGAGCTTCAGCAGGCGGCCCTCGAAGCGGTCAGGACGACAACCCCCAAGATCGACCGGCAGCTACGCGTGCGTAAGGACAAAGTGCGACCGGAAGTGGCGCTGGTGGCGGTCGATCCGCGAAGCGGAGACGTGCTGGCCATGATCGGGGGCCGAAACTACGGGCAGACACAATTCAATCGGGCCCTGCACGCCCTGCGGCAGCCGGGTTCCTCGTTCAAGCCTTTTGTCTTCGCAACCGCACTGCAATCGGGTCAATACACGCTGGGAAGCATCGTCCTGGATGCTCCTTATGAGGTCGACTTCGGGGACGAACACTACGAGCCGACGAACTTCGGCGGCGGTTACCGGGGAAATGTGACGCTGAGACGGGCACTGGCCCTTTCGTTGAACGTACCGACGGTGAAGATCGCCGAACATGTCGGGTACCAGACGGTGGCCCAGTTCTCCCACAAGCTGGGTTTCAGCGAGCAGCTGCAAGGTTATCCCTCACTGGCGCTCGGCACCTGGGAGGTTTCGCTGCTGGACATGGTCCAGGCTTACACCGCCTTCGCGAATCAGGGGCAAGTCGTGCGCCTGAGAGGAATGACGGCCTACACGAAGAACGGGGAGCAGCATGACGTTCCGGTGGTCAGTCGTCAGGCGATCACCCCGGAGGTTGCGTATCTCATTACTTCGACTCTGGAGTCCGCCGTAAACTGGGGGACTGGCGCTGGGGTTAGGGCCCAGGGCTTTCGCCTGCCGGTTGCCGGTAAGACCGGGTCGTCCAACGACAGTTGGTTCGCCGGCTACACTCCTGATCTGTTATGTGTCGTCTGGGTGGGTTACGACGACTTCTCGGATATCGGTTTAATCGGGGCGGACGCGGCGCTTCCCGTCTGGGTGGATTTCATGAAGCGGGCAGAAAAACTGCGCAAGGTTTCCGGCGCGAAGTTCCCGGTTCCCAGCAATATCGTGACCCGCTACATCGACACCAGCACCGGTCTGCTCGCGACCTTCAATTGCCCGAACACTCAGCCCGAACAGTTCATCGCCGGGACTGAGCCTGCCAGAAGCTGCTACGCGGACCACTATGAGGAGTTTCAGGAGGAAATGGAGCAGGAGACCGTTGAGGACGGCCAGGCCGAGCAGGGTAAGGAAAAGAAAGGGTTCTGGGATTTTCTGAAGGTGCTGAAGCCGTAGGGATCTAAGAAGACCTCAAGGACCCCAAGGACCTCAACGACAGAAAAGTCTCTTTGCTGTCCTTGTTGTCCTTGAAGTCTTTGAGGTCCTTTCGGGTCCTTTATTGTTTACTCCCCCACCTTGTACGCCGAAAGCCAGCGGTCTTGATAGACTGGGCGCAGTCCCAGCGCCACCCGCACGTAGTGATCGTTTCCGTAGAACGGGACAATGATCCAGTCGAATCCTTCTGCCCTAATTCGTTCGGAAGCGCTGCTGTCTGGAGAATCCGAGTCGGTATTCGGATAAAAGATGCAGGTAATACCGGTCGGCTGAAGCGGGACGCGGACGGTGGGCAGGATGGGCCGGGCAATCGCGGCTGGTCCGTCTTCTATTTCCTTCCCTCCGATCCAGAGCCGGACGGGAGGCTGTGAAAGTCGCAAATCTTCAGCCCTCATCTCCAACCGCACGACAAAAAGATCGTTTCTGGAGATCGACACCCTGTTCTCACGGCCCTCATAGAACCGGTCCTGAGTCTGCAGGCGATGAGGGACCGAACTGCGGACCTCGATCTCACCATCGATCTCGCTGTAGCCGGCGAGAAGCAGGCTGAACCGACCGGGCAGAAGCGAGCTCGCCTGCTGCAAGGCTCCTGACGGTGTCGAATTGGCAAAGAAAATCAGCTGATTTTCCTCGAGCAGTTGATGGATGCCGTGCGTTTCGTGCAGGTAGTGCAGGGCCGGAAAGGTCTGGCGACTCACAATGCTTGGCAAGCCCATGACCTTCTGCTGGTGCACCGTCTGATAGAAGAGAGTCTTCGAGTTGTAGTGGAGGTCGATCAAGGCCAGTTGTCCGGGGCTGGATCGTAACTGCCGGTAGAACGGGCTGATATCCGGGTGCGAGAGCCCAAAGGGCACGGAGAGAGTCTCGAGGAGGAAGAGAACGGCCAGGAGTCCCGCTTTCCAAACTCGACCGCGTTGCCCCATAATCCAAACGGCCCCGGTGGCGTAAAGCAGCGAGAGGCCTACCCAGGTCATGATGTGCATGCGGATCGGTGTCCTGACCAGGAAGAAGCCGGGCGACTTCTCGAGCCAGCCGTAGGGCAACAGGAACCGGTCAACGGTATGTCCCGCCACGTGGAGAACGGGACCGAGCGAGAGTATGAAGAACAGCGCGGTCCAGATCGAAACCCAGCGACGATTCCAACCTCGAAGAGCAAAAATTCCGACCGGGATCAGGGTGAGTACCGTCCACGGTGTAGACGCCTCGCTGGTGAGCCGTGCCCAGGGATCATGAAGGGGGCCCAGCCAGTTCGTGTAACTCGTCGTCGGTGCCGGCAAGACGAAAGACAGGAGGTCGGGCGAGAAGTCAGCCGCGACTCGTTCCTGCGGGACCGATCCCGCCTCCCCAATCATCCCAATCAGCAGGGGGGAAAGGAGCAGGGAAGTCAGCACTCCAACCAAGACCGCTCCTCCGAGCATGGTCCACGCCCCCCTCCGCTCGAACGTCAGACGGGAACCCACGAGTATGCCCGTACCAAGCACGCAGAAGAGCAGGTAGTACCAATCGGAAAGGGCAACGAGGGTCAGCCAGAGGGCGGCAATCACAAGGCGCGATCGGGTCCACCGTTCCAGCCCCTGAATCATGGCCTGAAGGAAGAACGGGATCCATTGGTAGGTCATGATATTCAGGTGGCCGTTGGCCTCCCCGTAGTGGTAAGCGTTGAAAGAATAGGCGAGGCCGGCAAGAAATGCACCCAGGGGAGGAACACCCAGGAACCCGGCGAGACGAAACATGCCCCAGCCGGCAAAGACAAACGTGGCCAAGGAACAGAGGTTGTACAAAGTGGTGACGGACAATACCGACTGTAACGGCAGAGTCGCCCAAGTGTTGGCAAAATTCCAGGTATGGAGATAGGCGCAGATTCCGGTGGGGTAGTGAATGAAATCTGTACAGAAAGGGTGAACTCCGTTCGCCAGTGCAAAACGCCACCACCAGAAATTCCAGACAAACAACCAGGCGTCCCCATCACCCAACAGCGCCGTGTTCAGATGCCGGGCGAGGGGATACGTCGTCACCAGGCTCAGAACCAGGTAAACGGCGAGCGCAAGGAGGTGCTCTCGAGGGGAAATGACCGCTCCTGCCTGTCCGGCCGGTTCGTGCGCTGTCATCTCGAAGATAGTAGAGCAACCGCCCGGAGACGGAAAAGGAAAACCACTCGTGGGTTCTATAATTAGCAGTTGCCTGTCCCTGATTTTGAGGGGGAGTATGCCTTGCGGGGTCGAATCGGTTTTGCTAGAGTTAGCTTGATCAATGCTTGCACGTCAACTGTCAATGCGTAGGAAGTACAATCCACTACAAGGAGGCTGGAGATGGACGAAACCCAGGTCAAGGAGTATCTGATCAGCCACGACCAGGAATTCCGCAAACTGGCGGAAGAACATAAGAACTTCGAGCTCAGACTCCAAGAGCTCCACCAGAAGCCCCACCGAAACGAAAACGATCAATTCGAAGAAACCAGGTTGAAAAAGAAGAAATTGGCAATAAAAGACCAGATGCAGTTGATCATTTCCCGCTACCAAACTCAGCACACCGCGCGCTGATCGCGTCTCCAACCTGAGAACGAGTTTCCCGCCCGCCTGTCGTCCAGCGAATCTGGACTAACAGGCGGGCTTTTTGTTTATGGGTTAACATATACGCCGATGGCGAGAGATGCCTGGTACTTCATGATTCCGCTGCTTTGCGCCGCCGCCGGGGCCTGGTACCTGGGCTCGATGGTAGGCGCGGTCATCCTGGTCTTGCTGGCGGGCTTTGTTGCTTTTTTCTTCCGCGACCCGGAGAGGCTGGTGGCGGCAGATCCTTTGGCCGTCGTCAGTCCGGCTGACGGAAAGGTAATTAGAATCAAGGACGAACCGGACGGAAGCAGGCGTCTGAGCATCTTCCTCTCGGTTTTCAACGTTCACGTGAACCGGGCGCCTATCGAAGGCACGATTCTCCGGCAGGAGTACCGGCCGGGGAAGTTCCTGATTGCGTCCGATGACCGCGCCTCGGTTCAGAACGAACAACTGGTGATCACGATTCGGGGCCAGCGGGAGCTTTCCTTCGCCCTTATCGCCGGGATTGTGGCCCGGCGGATCGTTCCTTGGAAGAGGCTCGGCGATAACGTCAACAAGGGTGATAGAATAGCGCTGATTCGGTTCGGCAGCCGTGCCGATATGATTCTGCCGCCCGACTGTGACCTCGTTGCCAAGAAAGGTGATCGGGTCTTTGCCGGAAGGAGTATCATTGGCCGGTGGAAAGAGGAGTAGCGAACGTGGACCAAAAGAGCGCAGTTGAACAGGAAGCGGGCGATATTTTTTGTCCGCCGCGAAAACTCAGACGCAGCATTTATCTCTTGCCGTCGATGTTCACGGTCGGGAATATGTTCGCGGGTTTCTTCGCGCTTGTCGCAACGCTGAACGGTCACTATCAGAGCGCAGCCATCGCAATCGGGATCGCGGTCGTCCTGGACGGACTCGACGGACGAGTGGCTCGAATGGCTAACGCCTGCAGCGATTTCGGCCTGCAGCTCGACTCTCTGGCGGATGTGATCAGCTTCGGCATCGCTCCGGCGGTGCTGATTTATGCCTGGGGATTCACGGAACTCGGAAACTTCGCCCGTCTCTCGGCTTTTGTTTTTCTTATCTGCGGCGCGATGCGACTCGCACGCTTCAATATTCAGAACAAAAACCTGAAATCCTTCGCTGGTCTTCCAATTCCGGCGGCGGCAGGGTACGTGGCCGCAACCGTCCATATCTTCGGAGACCCGGTCGATGCGTCATGGTTTCCATACTACCTGGTAGCGATTACGTATCTGCTTTCCCTGCTTATGGTTAGCACGATTCGCTATCCCGCTATGAAACAGCTGAACCTGGGCCGAGGGAAGTCACATTTGACGATCCTGGCGATTGCCTTTGTCGTCGCCGGCGTCTTCTTCTACTCCGAACAGGTGCTGATGGCCATCGCCGGCGTGTATGTGGCCAGCGGGTTGGTCCTTAAGGCCGCTCAGCTGATCAGGCGCAAAGGGCACGAGCCGACTCGGGTTTCGGCCAGGCGGTGACAAGGGCCACGCGAGCGAAGCGAGCTTTCGGAGTGCGCAAGCCATGCTTGCGCCTTCTTTTCAGCCGCTGGCGCGATCTTGCCGCCTGAAAGGAAGGCGCAAGCATGGCTTGCGCACTCCGAAGGCACGCTCCGCTCGCGTAACCAACTTCCCCCCGCGTTCCCGGCCTCCCACGCCATCATCTCTTTTTTCCTGTAATATTTACCTCAGGGCCGTTTTCTGCCCGGTTGAACTCTATGCAGGCTCAAAAGGTCCAGATGGCGGGGGGGTCGGTCCGAAAACTCCTTCGCCGCAACGCCCACGGTCATGTTGCCAACCTGCTGGCGAAATTCCGCTCGGCTGACGTCGCGACAATAATCACATCTCTGACCGAACCGGAGCGGGTCTCGGTGTTCTCCATCCTGATGAAGCGAAACCGGGCTCTTGCCGCTGAGACTCTCAACGACTTGGGGCCGGAACGCGGTCTGGAACTGCTGGCGCCCCTGAAGAGCAACGAGATCTCGGAGGTATTGCAGGAGCTGGAGACGGATGACGCGGCCGTCTTCATCTCCGCCCTGCCTGATCAGACCGCCCAGGAAGTCCTGGAGCAAATGCGCGTCGATGCGTCGACCGATGTTCAGGGGCTGCTCCAGTACCCCCCCGAGACAGCGGGCCGAATCATGACCCCCAACGTCTTCTTCCTTTCGGAGGAACTCTCGGTCAGCGAGGCGATTCATGCCATTCAGACAGCCGAAGACCTGGAGATGGTCTTCTATCTGTACGTGGTCGATGACCGGCGTCACCTGGTCGGGGTGGTTTCACTCAGGCAGTTACTGATGGTTCCGCCCAGCACGCCCCTGAAGAAGATCATGACGACCAACGTCATTTCGGTGAAGACGGATACCGACCAGGAAGAGGTGGCCCGGCAGGTGGCCCTGTACGATCTTCTCGCCATTCCCGTCACCGATCCTGAGAATAAACTCGTCGGGGTCATCACAGTGGATGACGTGATTGACGTCATCAAGGAGGAGGCGACCGAGGACATTTTCCACATGGCCGGGGTCGACGTGCATGACCACGTTTATACGCCGGTCCGGACCTCGGTTAAGAGGCGTCTGCCGTGGCTCGGTATCAACCTCGTGACGGCGTTGGTTGCCGCGACGGTCGTCGCCTTTTTTGAGCCGACTATCGCACGGTTCTCGTTCCTGGCCGTCTTCCTTCCAGTCGTTGCCGGCATGGGCGGAAACTCCGGGACCCAGACGCTTACGGTGATAGTCAGAGGGCTGGCGCTCGGAGAGCTGACCTGGGCTAACAGCAGAACGGCACTCTGGAAGGAATCGATGGTTGGCCTCGCCAATGGCCTTGCCATGGGCTTCCTGGCCGGAGTCGCCGCTTATGTTTGGAAAGCCAATTTGATCCTCAGCCTGGTGCTGGCCGGCGCCATGATCATTAACATGTTCGTGGCCGGCCTGACCGGAAGCGTGATTCCCCTGCTCCTGAAGAAGATGGACGTGGATCCGGCGCTGGCCTCGGGCATAATCCTCACCACCTTCACGGACGTCACCGGTTTCCTATCTTTTCTCGGTCTGGCCACTCTTCTTCTGCACTATATTCCTGTTTCATGAACGTCCATCAGACGGAGGCGCTCACTCTCAAGACGTACCCGTTTGCGGAATCTAACCGCATTGTCGTGTACCTGACCCGCAGTTACGGCAAGCTGCGGGGAGTCGCGCATGGCGCCCGGAAGCCGAAGAGCCGATTCGGCAGCTCGCTGGAGTTGCTAACCCACTCACGCCTCGTGTTTTACCGGAAGGAACACCAGGAACTGGCAGTCATTCAGAGTGCAGAAATCATCAAGGCATTCCCCCCTTATGAACTGAGTTGGGAGGTCAATCTTCACTTCAACTATTTTGCGGAGTTGCTCCTCGAATGCTCGCGTGAAGAGGAGGAAAGCGAAAACCTCTTCCGTCTGGGCCTCGCCGTGCTGGATGCTTCATCTTCGGTCCCGATCCTGGTGCTGGCGAGGTATTTGGAACTGTGGATACTGAAACTCGAAGGTGTACTCCCCAACCTTGAGCAGGCCTTGCCCGGGTTATCAGAAAAAGTACGAGCCCTTATGCGCGTTCATCCCACCGAGCTGGTGACTTTCGAGCTTTCGGCCGAAGAGATCAAGGTTTTGGAGCGGCTGGCCGCGAATCTCATCGAAAGCCACCTGGAAAAGCGTCTGAAAAGCCGAGCGCTGTTGAGCCAGCTGTTGTAGAGGAAACGGCTGCCGGCAACCTCGGTTTTTGCCCAATCTGGCGGGTGCTTCCTAAGCGTGCTATGATCCTCCCTTTTACTTCCGGAGACAGGGAATGCCGAACGAGCAGGTCACATTTCAGGGACTGATTCACAAGCTGCAGGGCTTCTGGATGGAGTACGGATGCGTGGTACAACAGCCGTACGATCTGGAGGTCGGCGCGGGGACCATGCACCCCGAGACGTTTTTGCGGGTTCTTGGACCTGAGCCCTATCGGGTGGCTTATGTCCAGCCTTCCCGCCGCCCCGCGGATGGCCGCTATGGCGAGAACCCGAACCGGCTCTACAAACACCATCAACTCCAGGTCATCCTCAAACCCTCTCCCGACGATGTTCAGGAAGTCTACCTGGCCAGCCTGCGGGCCCTGGGCATCGAGCTCGCGAATCACGACTTGAGGTTTGAGGAGGATAACTGGGAAAGCCCTACTCTCGGAGCCTGGGGAATCGGATGGCAGGTTCTCCTGGACGGTCTTGAGATCACGCAGTTTACTTACTTTCAGCAGGCCGGCGGGCAGGACCTGATGCCCATTTCGGCGGAAATCACGTACGGTCTGGAGCGAATCGCTACATTCGTCGAAGACAAAGACAGCGTGTTCGCTCTCTGCTGGAGCCCGGAGGCCAGCTACGGACAAGTCCGTAAGCGTGAAGAGCAGGAATTTTCCAAGTACAGTTTCGAGGTGGCCGATACCGAGATGCTCTTCGAGCTGTTCAACCGGTACGAGAAAGAGTGCCTTCGGTGCCTGGAGGCCGACTGCGTGCTTCCGGCCTATGACTACTGCCTTCGTTGCTCCCACACCTTCAATCTCCTCGACAGCCGTGGTGCGATCAGCGTGACCGAGCGGGTCGGGATCATCGCGAGAGTCCGTAACCTGGCGGTTCGGGTTGCTTCCGCCTTCGTAAAGAGCCATGAAGAATAAATTCCTGTTCGAACTCGGCCTCGAAGAAGTGCCGGCCGACATGATTGAGCCCGCTGCGGCCCAACTGCGAAAGTCGGTTGCG
>Ga0105092_10001384_pt1 | contig 12995 bp, 6 predicted proteins | sample PPLLak2March2015_FD_87021 | JGI IMG/M metagenome (GOLD analysis project Ga0105092, IMG submission 87021) | Freshwater sediment microbial communities from Prairie Pothole Lake near Jamestown, North Dakota, USA - PPLs Lake P7 Core (1) Depth... | ecosystem: Environmental > Aquatic > Freshwater >... | reverse complement strand
TTTTCTGTACCTTGCTCCGGCAGCCTATTCAGAACTGACTGTGATTGGAGAAGGTTCCACCGCAAACCGGCCGGCCCTTATCCTGGAAAGCAAAGAGGATGGTGGAAGCACTTTCGAAAAGATCTGGCTCGATGCTGTCACCGGCGTCGTCCTGCGCAAGCAAACAATCGACAGACGAGCCGATGTGGTGCTTTCCGAGCGGGTTGTCCGGGAGATCCAGTACGATCTGGAGCTTCCAGTCGCTCTATTCTCCCCGGGCTCATCCTGGCATTCGGAATATCAGGGCGATTTTGGCGGGAGTGAACTGTTGGAAAGCAGCTTCAAATCCGCGCCGGAATGGGCAACGGTCCGGGAAGTCCCCGAGCCCTTCCCGTACCCACTGGCTGAGCCGCCCAAACTCAGCGACTCGCCCATTTTTCTCGTCTGGCCGAACGACTGGGACTATTTCATCTCGGGTAACTTTCTTTTCTCAGCCTCTCAAGCGAAGAACTTGATCCGGGTCTATGCCGGGAGCGAATTTAAGGGAAGCCTGACGTTCGGAGACCATTTGTTCCATACCTGCCTGCGCTCCCCGGATGGGGCAGCCGTTGCCGTCATCACCCAGGACTATAGGGTTCGGGGAATCATCAATCTTCATTGGTTTCGCGTCGAGCGGCCAATCCGCAGCACTGAGATTTGGTTCTCTCCTCATACCAGATCGCACAGCAATCTGGCTTTTTCACCGGACAGCTCCAGACTGGCTTTCTTCGGCTGCCTGGAGGAGGAGGAATGCGGGCTGAATGTGCTGGATCTCCAGACGGATCAGCTCACCGTATTCCTGGCGGACTACAGCGGTTCTTATGGAAACTTCGATCTGGAATGGAGCCCGTCCGGAGATGCGATCGGTTTCTCGGAAACGACCTATGATGAGAAGGGGAAGGCTGCCTGCAGAAGCAGCATGGTTGATGCTGCGAGCGGAGAGATTTTGTACCAGGATGAGCCGGGTGGATGCGTTGTGGATGAAATTGGACTGCAGGTTAGGGTTATCGATTTATCTCTGGTCGACCAGGGATGTATGTGGCCGGCTGAGATCCCCAGGGCTATTAACCACGAATGACTCGAATAATCCGAATTGCACGGATATAGAAAAGAGAACAACGAATTATGAAGGCAACGAATTTGGGTTGTGACCTGGCAGAGAGCCGAGACGCAAATCAGGGTCTCCTTATCTGTGGCTGCTCTTCCGCGGTTGTCGAGAATTTTCTTGGTTACGCCTCCTTCAGATCCTTTTCCTGAATAAACATTTCGATCAGGCTTGCAATACTGTCCCTTTTCTTCCTGTTGTTCGTTTAACTTATAGCGCGCTCAAATCAATACAGCCCCGGGACGAGAAGGGAACCAATGCAAAAATACATGACCCAAGACTTTTCACATCCAGTAGTACCAATAGACGAAGAAGCCTGTCAAATAGCTGCTGCGAGAAAAGACCCGCGGGCGTTCGGGTTGCTGTACGACCGGTATGCTCCGAAAATCTACCGTTATTTGCTCAGCCGGTTAAGAAGCGTCGAGGAAGCCAAAGACGTCACTTCGCAGACGTTCCTCACGGCTATTGAATCTTTCCCACGCTACAAGCACAACGGCTACTTCTCTGCCTGGCTGTTTTCCATCGCCCGCAGCAAATATGTGGATCACCTGCGAAAATCAAAGCACCGCTCAGAAATATTCGAAGAACAAGAGCAAGCATCTCTGCCTGATCCACTTTTACAAGTTATTGAAACAGAACGCATGGCAGAGCTCAGGCGGATCATCCGCGGGCTGCCTGAGGATGAACAAGAGATGCTTCGCCTGCGCTACGTTGCGGAGCTGGGCTTTGCGGAAATGGCTTCTGTAATGAACAAGAAGCAAGATGCGGTCAAGAAATCACTCTACCGGCTGCTGGCCCGGTTGTATGCCGTTCTTCAGAACGGCAGCCAGTTGGAGAAATAGGATGGATAAGCAAAATTCGATTTCACCCGAATTTTTTTCGCCCGAATATATTTCGGCCGAATTCGAGCAGGAAGTCCGAGAGGCGATGGCTGTCCCAGAAGCGGACCAGGGATTTCTGGTTAGCTTAAAGAAAAGTATTATTCTAGACCAACCCCGGCGTGCTGCCGCGCCTGGATCATTCATCACACGCCCCGTCTGGGTAGGCATCTTTGCCGTTCTGGTGTTGATGGTCGTCACCGTCCTGGCTATTGGTCCATCCAGGGTTCTGGCAGCCGTGGGACAGATCCTTGGATACATACCTGGGGTCGGGTTCGTGGACCTGGATACGGTGCGAGTATTAGAAAACAGCGTCGTGCAGCAGCACGAGGGCCGCCATCTGACCGTTGTGCGCGGGGTAGTCAACGAGCGCGGGACAGATGTATGGATAGAATTCAGCGACGAAGCCCGGCCGATCAATGATGCCTGGTTAGAAACGACTGACAGCCAGCGGTTTGAGCTGCTCAACTGGAGCTATTCACCGGATGAACCGGGTACGCATGGAGTCGCCGCACACTTTCCGCCCTTACCGTCCGATGTTCATCAAGTCACCCTGGCTCTGCCCGAAGGTTGGCGCATCCCGCTGACCTGGGTACAGGGTAGTGAGAGCAGTCTGTGGCCTGTTAACATAATTTCTGCTCCCCTTTCACCTTCCCTTGAGGATCAAGCTGCCTTACCGGCCAGCAGCATCACGACAGCATCTGATGCGTGTAATGAAGCGCTGGATATTGAGTTCTGCGTAAAGGCTGCAGTCCGAGCTGAAGGGGAGATGCAAGTATTGATCGAGGCCGCTCCTCGCGGTGAGTACACGCCGGGAAGCAGCTTCAGCCTATCCATGTTTGATGCCCCCGGTGAAACCCAAAACCTGACCCTTTCCGATGCGGAAGGACATGCGATTCCGGTGAATGCTACCTTGATCCAGGTGCAGGGCGAGCCTGCTTATATCTCTACGCTTCACTTCCCCGGTGCACAGGACCTGCAGGGACTTCTCAGCCTAAACATCCCTGCGGTACTGGTATCCATTCCCATTTCAGGTGAGATCACCATCGACCTCGGCAACGATCCCACGCCCGGCCAATCCCTGGAAATTGATCAAACGATTGATGTAGCCGGTAATCCGGTGCATTTCGGGCAGGCCGTGCTGGATTCGAGCGGCAGAGATAGCTTACGTCTGACGATCACCTCCGATCCGTTCGACGAACAGGCAAGTATTCGTCCCTACGTCATCGACCCAGGCAGACCCGAAGGAATTCTTGACCGTTATGGAGCAGGCAGTGGGCCGAATAATCTTTCAATTTCGGTGGACCTTCAACAGCAGTCTGGGCTCATCACCGGAATTCTGCGCATTCCGCTCGTAAGCGCAAGCCTCAAAGTGCAAGGACCCTTTACCCTGACCTTTGATGCGCCTGCTGAACAGCCTGCCGCGACGCCTGAACCCCTGGTGATTGAAAACGGCGCTTTCGAACCGCTTCTCGCTGGAGAGCCGCTGACCATGGATGCCTACCTATACACCGGTCGTGCTCTCGCACCAGGTGATTTACTGGCTGTTGCTCTCGGGGATACCGAGAGCATCCTCTATGCTGCGTCTCCCGAACTTGAATTCAGTCCGGAGTTGGTGGCGGTGTTACCCGGTCAGGTGCTGGCTGTGTACCCGCATCCTGACCGCCTGGGTATTGACTATCTGACCGGTGAGTATGACCAGGAGGCTTCAGCGACTCTCTACCGCCAGTTGTATACCTTGCGCTTTGGCGACCCCGCTCCCCGCCTGCTGGTTGGGCAGTTCGAGCGCAGCGCCTTCAACTTTACCTGGTCTTACGATGGACGCTTCCTGGCTTACCTGGTAACTGACGACCGGCCCGGGCAGAATTACCAGCGCTATGTACGCCTGATCGATCTGGACTGCCGTACGAGCAACGAATGCAGCGTTTTTTCTGCCGAGACGGGCAATCAGGACCTGTTTGGGCTCGAATGGTCGCCGAACGATTACCGGCTGTCAGCGGTAGGTGCATCACATGCAGAGGAAACCTCCGGTTCGAGTGATATCTTCCTCCTTACCTTGAATGCTGAAACCTACCAAACCGAACTGACCAACCTGACCCTATCTCCATCGATAAACGACCTCGCTCTGGCAATTTGGCCATCAGACGGTAGGACATTGTTGTATGCCTGCGAGACCGGAGAAACGGCAATTAATGAGTACTCACTATGCACAAATGATTTAACTGAAGGCAAGGATGATGTAGTAATTTCATCGCTTCCATGGAACATGCGCGCATTCCATCTGGTCAACGAAAAATATCTGCTTGACTGGAATCCTGTTATGTACAACGGCATCTACAGCCTGCGTACCTACGATCTGCAAACCGGTCAAACCAATGTCCTATTCGAATGGCCATCGTCTGGTAAACATTGGGTGGAGACCACCATCTCACCTGATGGCTTTTGGGTTGGGACAGTCATTGATGATATGGGAGGTTTGCTGGTGATCAACATTGAGACTCTCGAGAGCGTGTTGGTGATGCCATCCGAGGAAGATCCATTCTTTGTGACCTGGGTGAAGTGATTGGTTTACGGGTGTCAAGTACAATAAGCATGGATGCCTGACCCTTTTTAGAGGGGGCAGGTATCCTTTTTTGTCTTTTGTACTCATCAGTCGCAGCTTGATCGTTCCACCTCCGGGGTTGTTAACCACGAATGACTCGAATAATCCGAATGTCCCGAATTTTGAACAACGAATTATGAAAAAAACGAATTTGACCAACATCCTGTTAGCTATCATACATATTCGTTTAGCGGTTATAAGGATATCTTTTCTTCTTTTCTTCCTGGTTTCCTGCTAAGAATTTTCAACCTGCTAATGACAATCACATTTTTGTCCGCTTTTCCCTGATTTTGCGTTTAAACTAATAGAGATGCAGCTCCAAACCGATTCCAAAGTCGACAGGAGAACTGATGGCAGACACCGTTCTGATCGAGGCGAAACAAAACGCTGCGCAAGAGGATGAATCTGAACTGGTCCGCGAGGCACAGAGCAGTCTATCAGGTTTCAAGCAGCTATACCTGCACTGGCTTTCGCCGGTCTACCGCTACTTCTACTTCAGAACAAGAAACGTGAAAGACGCCGAAGACCTCACCTCCCAGGTGTTCCTTAAAGTCTACGAAGAGCTTCCCCGCTACCGCGACCGCGGATATTTCTCAGCCTGGCTGTTCACCATCGCCCGCAGTAAAGCGGCTGACTTTTTCCGCAGGAACTCCAGGGAAGTATCACTGGAGGCCGTCGAAGTGGCGGATGGTTCGCTTGACCTCCTGGCTCAGGCCGTCCAATCCGATGAAATTCAGAGGTTGAAACGCCTGATCCTGTCTCTGCCCGATGAGGAGCAGGAGCTGATCCGGCTGCGGTTCGTCAGCGGCTTGAGCTACCGCGAGATTGGTGAGGTGCTCCATCGGAAGGAAGATGCTGTCAGAAAATCTATCAGCCGGTTGTTAGCCCGATTACAAAACCAACTGGAGAAGCACCATGAGTAACCTGGAAATGAAAACAATTGATGAGAAAGTAAGCCTGGCTGCACGAATGCCCGAGCCGAGCCAGGAGTTTGCGGACGGTTTATGGAGACAAATTGAACTGCAGCCGCGCAGGCAGGAAGCCAAACGTTCCCTGTTCGGGCAGGTCTTCGTACGCCCAGCCTGGCAGATGGCTGTCCTGGTACTACTGGCAGCTATGGTTTTCACGCTGGTCGCGGTCGGCCCACAGCACGTACTGGCTCAGGTGCAACGTTGGCTGGGTTATATGCCTGGGATCGGGTTCGTGGATCTGACAGAGACACGCTATCTGGTCGCCCCGGTCAGCGTGGAGCGAGACGGAGTGACACTGCAGATTAATCAAGCAGTGGCAGAACCGGATAGCACTTCGTTAATTATATCAAGCCCGGGGTTGCCGGACGATGGCATTGGTTCCAAGCCGCCGGATTTCGATAATCTACCTGTGGCAGCCTTACATCTGCCGGATGGTACCTCTCTCAGCGTTATTCGGCAGGATCTGAACTACGGCGGCGGAAAACTGGTATTCCCACCAATCCCTAAAGGAGTTTACCAAATTACATTTGTAATTGACCGGCTGCCCCTGCTGGCCTCCGGCGCTGCTCCTGAAGATTGGGAGATTCCTCTTTTACTGAGCCCAGCCAGTGGGGAGCTCCCGGAGGAGCTCTTCCCGCGGCCCTATGCTCCTACTGATGCCAGCGCCACAGCGAACGGAGTCACCGCTCGCATTTTACAGGTCGCTCAAACTCCAGAAGAAACCGCTCTGCAAGTTCAATTCGAGTGGGAAAACCCGGATTGGGAACTGAATTTCGGGGTGTTCCCATCAGAGCTGCGGGATGATCTGGGGAATATTTATTACCCGATCGCATCGAGCAACCAGGTCGCTTCTATGGTGGTTCAAGAAGCGCCTATGGAAACCTCTCCGGCTTTGACCAGTGAAGCAAGCACGTTTTCCAGTATAGAAACCTATACCTTCCCCGCCCTTTCCCTTGCTGCACGTCAGGCTGAGTTACGGCTGTCATCCCTGGAGTTTTCCATCTCTGACAACGCTGCCTTCACCTTCGATCCGGGAGCGAGCCCACAGATGGGACAGGCCTGGGAACTGGACGAACAAATGGAAATAAGTGGCGTTCCTCTACATCTGATCGGGGCGCGTCTCGACATAGATGACCAGATCTTCCCTGACGAGCAGAAACCGTTCTATAGCCTGGTGTTCACGTTCCGTACCCAGGTAGATCAGCCTCGTTCAATAACGATCTTTTTCCTTGAAACGGACATAGATGGATATCACGGTGGGGGTGGTGGGATGACTGAGCCCGGGGTTTTCAAGATCGAGATGCTTTTCGAACAGCTCCCACAGAAACCCCTGAATGTCACCATAGAGCGGGCGCGCATCGCTCAGGAAGGTCCCTGGGAAATGCACTGGCAAATCCCCTGGACAGGCGATGCAGTTCAACCCGTCCGTGAAGTAAACCCGGAAGGAGTCGAAGAGACTCACGGCGGCTTGACCCTACAAGTAGAGAGCGCTTCATTCAACGATGTAGCCAGCGTAGTAAACCTGGCATTCCCGGATCTACCCACTGGTGGTCGGATATTGAATGTCCTGACCTTCGATCCATCCCAAGTTTCCCCTTCTCGAGAGAGCCAGCTTTACCTGGAAGGATCGGATGGAGAGCGGATTGAGATGGCGCAGAGTGTGGCTCTGCAGACGCAAGGAGAAGAGGATCCAGGCAGGTTAATCTTTGATCCAATCCCGGTTGATTTGGGAAGTGTAACACTGCACGTTCCTGCGGTGGAGAGGTTCCTGCCGGGTCAGGCTGCCTTTGAGATCGAAGTGCCTAGAGATATTACCTTCCATAGTGAAGAATTCTCAGTCTCAATGATAAACCCGAGCGGCGAACAACAGGAGATTACTCAAACACGTTGGGTAAGCCCTCCGTGGGAATTAGATATTCCAATCGAAGTCGCTGGATACAGCATGCACTTTACCCAGGCGCAAGTTGAACGAGATCTGGATGCCAGCCCTCCTTTCCGTTTGGTCCTGACCAGCGAGCCGCTCAACAGGGAGCTGAATAGAATTTGGCTCGGCGCACTGCACATCTCGTCCATCATCCGTCCGGATGGTTCTAAGGGATCTAACGACATAGTCAACGAATACATGCGAGTGTATGGTTTGTACTATGACCGGTTGTTGACTGAAAATTACAATTCAATATATTGGAAGGTAAAACTCATTATCGATGTGGCTTCGCCGGATGGGTTGGAAGTGATTCCAGGTTCTTATAAGGTTGATATTGATGGCGCAACAGTCTGGATATCTGGCCCTTGGGAGTTGAGCTGGCCGGTGTCGGGTCGGTAACAACAAATCTATGTGAATAAATGGAAGGAATTGGGAGGAAGTTGGTCTTCCCTCCCAATTCCTTATAATCATTGATACGCTTGATATCTGGGCGCAAGGAACAAAACGGTTATTTTGATCGTCAATAAATTGTAACGAGCCTCGCAAAAGGACTTTTCCGTTTAAGCGAGGAGTGAACTAGGTTTTTACAGGTGGGAACTCCTAAAACAGTCAATCAGGATTGGCACGGATAGATGGAATCAACGGCTCTCGAAGGGATTATATTTTTCCTCCGAATCAGGCTTGTCTCCGGATCAGGTTTCTTTGTTACCTGGCAAAGATCCGGAATCCCTTCGGGTGTTGCAAGGTAGAACTAAGTATTAATTATGGATAGGTGGTGCGGTGTGGTGAAATACAGCGCAGACATCCGTAGGGTTTGCGAGTCAATGCGGAGTTCGAAGTAGACATACGTCCGTGTTTACCGAACTACTTTGATGGTGTGATAAACCCTTGGGGTGGGAATCGTGTGAAAATCGACCTCAACCACAAGAATGATGATCGAGGAGGATCGTTGAGATGAAGAAATCCAAAACATTTCTCCTTTCTCTGGTTGTGATGCTGGCGGCAACCGTGGCTGCCTGTATTCAGACCGGGCAGCCAGGCAGCACACCGACACTTCAGGAAAGCCCCACACCCGGCGAGACCCATTATGAAGCCTCTGCGTCATATATTGCGATGGATGATGAAGATCAAATCCTGCGCTCCGAACCCATCTTCCTTGGCAAGGTGCAAGAGATTTCGCCAACCTCCTGGAACCAGGACAGCGGTGAATATTGGGACAGTACCTATCCGGCCAATACCGCTGTTGCCGGGGATGCCGGTTCTTTTCAGGTCCACCAGGTCAGGCTGGCCTGCATCCAGGATTTGCTTGCAGACCAGTGCCGGGAAGCTGAGGTGGTGGTCATCGTCATCGGCGGCAGCCCGACTGGCGAGACCGGTTCCAGCGATTATCAACTCAAAATTGGAGACGAAGTCGTCATTTTCTTATTCCAAAACGAGATTGGCTGGCGGGAAGGCGGCAGGAAACTGGCCTGGTATTTCGCTGCCTCTCCCATGCAGTCGGTATACATCCAGGGTGAGGATGGACTGTTCCACCGCAACCTGTTCGACGGATCTGCAGTGACTTTGGATGAAATCCAGGAAGCTGTCCTATTAGCAAGAGGTACTCCAATCCAATCTTTGGATACGGTTGTTGATTGTTCTGCCGTCGAACGTCTGCTGCTCGATTCTCCTGAAGCGCAGCAGATTCGGGCAGAATTTATAACCCATTTCAAAGAGCAGAACCCAACGGAGTATATGGGGCTGGCGATCCTGCACCGCATCGACCGGGTGGTGGAATGGGTAGTCATCCAGGGCAGCGTTTCCGGAGAGGCGAAGGACGTGATCGCCGTTCGACAGACTCCGGATGGATACCAACTGGCAGAGCGCTACACCATCACAGCGCCGTTAGCTTCGTTCGATGAACCCGAGAAAATCGTCCCGGAGTATTTTCTGGAGAAGCTGCCCGATGCGCCAGAAGTGCTGTTTACCTGCCTGGATCAAAGCTGGATGATAGGGCAGGCGGTTGTCCCGGCAAGCGACTACTCGATCGCTTTTGTCGGCACGGACGATGCCACCACTGCCGGTGTGACCCAACTCTTCAAAATTCAATCCGATGGCTCGGACCGCACTCTGCTCTTGAGCGAGCCGATGCTTATCATGGATTTGGCACCCTCTCCATTTGGCAGGCAGATCGCCTTCTGGGGCTGCCCGGGCAGCCTGTCTGCCGAATGCGATTTGGGTGAAAACCTGGATGTGTGGGTAATTGACAGGGAAGGCAGCCATTTACGAAATCTGACGGATGATTCTGTTGAGAGCGATATGCACCCCACCTGGTCGCCGGATGGGCAGTTCATCGCCTTCGAGTCGTGGCGAACGGGTAAAGCGCAGATCTTTATCATGAAACCGGACGGCAGCGGGATCCGTCAGCTCACGACAGGCACGGACTACAACAGCGTGCCGGTCTGGTCGCGGGATGGGAACTGGATCGCCTACCCGTGCCAGCAAGACACAGGCGATTTCAACGAGCCCACCCGGAGCTGTGTGGTTTCGCCGCAAGGCGAGCCGGCCGGAGAACCGATCGATGGGGTTATCTCCGACTGGTCGCCAGTCGGACCGGACGTTGAGGCGCGGTTGGCCTTCCGCTCGCGGGGGGAAGGAGGCGTGGACGATATTTGCACGGCCTACCCGGACGGCTCGGACCTGGTCAACCTGACGAACAGCCTATCGCGCGAACACGATGCGGTTTGGTCACCGGATGGAGAGTGGATCGCCTATGTGGCCGCGCAAGACGGGGACATCGACATATTTAAAATCTGCGCCGCTTGTGCTAATCCACTGGCTGTCCGCCTGACGGACGACCCGAAAGAGACGCACTGGCCTGCCTGGTCGCCCGATGGAAGCCAGATTGCATATGCTGTTGGCCAGGATCTGATGGTGGTGAACGCGGATGGCAGCGATGCACTTTATTTGGTGAGCGGAAATTGGCTGCAGCCCGTTTGGTTGCCGTGAAGGCAAGGCACCCAGTCGATTAGACGATTAGTCGATCCGGCATCTTTGGGCATGGATCTGGAGGATGAACAAGAATTGTTGGAATCGACGGCTCCCGAAGGGATTATATTTTTCCTCCGAATATGGCTTGTTTTCGGATCATGTTTCCTTATTACCTGGCTGATTTTCGGAATCCCTTCGGGTGTTGCAATGTAAAAAAACTTATGAACCTTGGATGTGCGGTAATAGCAGTGCAGATACTTAAAGGGTTTTTAATTCCGTTAATAAAGAAAAAATACCTGAAAGAAGATGGAAAAGAGGAGAATTCACCAATGAAATCGATTAAAACGATCCTTCCACTGATCGTCGTCTTCATATGGATGGTGTCCGCCTGCGTACCAGCGCCCGTTGCGCCTGCGCCTCCTACACGTGTCAGGCGGCCTCCGCTTTTTCCTGAAAGCACATCCGTACCTGAATCGGTTATGCCAACAGCAACCTCAACAACCGTTCCATCTCCAACAACTACCGTGCCAACAAAACCGGCCAATCAGCTTACCCCAATTTCCGCCGGTGATTGGACTCCCCCCGAAACCGCCGCGACGCCCTATCCGCAGCCCGGAGAGACATTCGATGGACACGAGGTCGTCCTGCGCATCCACAACGCCGACAAGCTCACCGGGCGGGAAGACCAGCTCACCCGCTGGAGCCTGTGGGGCGCGCCTGCCTTCACCGTCACCCCGGACGGCAGCTACTGGTTTGTCGACGTCACAAATGGGGATACTCGCCTGGTGCATCTAAGCTCCACCGGGGAGGTGCTGCACCAGTTCCCAGCTAACGATGTGATCTATCCCATGGACATTGCTGCGACCGGTGAGCGGGTGTGGATGCTGGGCGAGGGGAAAAAGCAGGCACGGCAGGTCATTTCCTATGAGCTGAACAGTGGGGACGGATGGAAAGCTCTGCTGCCAGAAAAGGGGTATTCTGTGATGTCCCAGCCGAGTCTGACCGGCCTGGCGCTGGCTGAGGATGGGGTCCTGCTTCTAGAGAGGTTGGGCGGGGTGGAGTATGTCCGGATGGAACCGAGCGGCGAGGAATTCGCCCTGCTGCCCGCGCCCGCATTAACGGCATTTGGTCACACTTATCAGGTCAGCAAGCCGGACAGCTCCGGGAGAAGCCGTGAGGTGCTGGTCGACGACACGGCAGTTGGGATCGAAGGAGATGAAAATGAGCTGCTGTGGGTATCCATAATCGGTGCGGCTCCGGATGGGTCTTTCTATCTTCTTGTTGGTTCGGGTGACACGGAGCACGTCCGCCAGTACAGCCTGGAAGGGGAGCTGCTTGGGATGACGAGGATCCCCAAGGAACATCACTTTCCCACTAGGACCGACATATTTTTCGGCGAGCAGGCAGTCGGCACTGATGGTCAGTTGTATGCGGTAGTCTCGACCGAAGACCAGGATATTTTGATTGTGCGGATCGAACTTAGCGAAGAGCTCCCGCCGCTGCCCACCCCGGCGCCTTACGTCCAGCCGGCACCGATGGGTCAATTGACGCCTGCCTGGGAGACTCCGCCTGCCGGGGCTTCTAAGGAAGATATTGCCAGGGAAACGCTAATTCGATTTTTGAGCCTGCTGGATCAAAGAGAATACCTGCAAGCGGCTGAGCTCTACGGCGGCGGGATGGAAGGTTTCGAGAAGTTCCGTGCGGAACACCCCGAATTCTACGAGCAGATGGCGTCGCTTGAGGAGGACCCGGAGCAGTTCTGGCAATCCGCCTGCTCACTCCTGCTGGCATGTTACTTAGCCGGGAATATCGTCAGCCAGGAGCAGATTTCCGAGACGGAATATGAGTTTTGGGTCGAGCTGGTCTGGGAGGACGGCTACCGCTACACTTCGAACGGATGCTGTGCTCCGAATAATGCCCAGCGACCGCCGGTCTGGCAGTTCCGGTTTTCGGTAGTCGTAATGGATGGGAAGGCGTTGGTGATGCTGCCCCCGCCGGTGCTGGAGTAAAATTTACTATTGTCTTTGCGAGATTTCTGGAAAAAGCAAGATCTCGGCTGTTTCCAGAAATCGAAGCAATCTCCACGACGCATCCTTGAAGGAGTGCTGGTCAATTTTCTTAAGTATTTTCTAAACGGTTCCGTGTTCGTTTATGGCAATAGTAAAGGGACAGGCAATTTGGGGATTGCTTCGCTCGCAAAAAACGCTCGCTCGCAACGACAAGTGTGGGAGGCAGTTCCTTGTAGAAAACGAGCGCTCCAGCGCTTTGGAATACTCCCAACGACATATCCTCACGAGTTCCTTCAGAGATTTGAAGGCGTATTTTGGGAAGATCATTCACCTTTTTCAATCAGGTTGCCGGTGTATGTGTGAGGTTGTTTTACCTTATCCCCTTTCCCCTATCGTTGTACTCCCCTCTCCAGCCACTCCTCATCCGTCAAATTCAACCTCAATGGCGTGAGGGATACCAGACCCCTATCCACAGCCCATCGGTCGCTGTTCTCGTCGGGTTCTGTCAGCGGCACAGC
>Ga0105092_10001383_pt1 | contig 12995 bp, 11 predicted proteins | sample PPLLak2March2015_FD_87021 | JGI IMG/M metagenome (GOLD analysis project Ga0105092, IMG submission 87021) | Freshwater sediment microbial communities from Prairie Pothole Lake near Jamestown, North Dakota, USA - PPLs Lake P7 Core (1) Depth... | ecosystem: Environmental > Aquatic > Freshwater >... | reverse complement strand
TTTCACCAACGTCTCGATTACGGAGTGAACCTTAGGCAGATAAATCGGCGCCAGCCAGTCGAATTCTTTGTACTCCAGCCCATATCTGGCAGCTGCTGTGCTTAGTGTCGATACGATCCCTTCATTGGTGATCGAGACCGGAAGACGGATGTCGATGGAGACCCGCTCCTCAGCGTCGAGCTGGATCTTTCCGATGTTGAACTTGAGCCTACCCGAGGGCACGTCGGCGCAGTCGCCAAAAATGCGGGTGGCATAGGCTTTGCATAAGGCCTGGTCGATCGCCGCCCCGAACGGGTATTCCTGCGTGTCTTCAGCCAGAACGCTGGGGATGCGCACCAACTCTATGAGCGCCGCCTTCAGCGGTTCTTTTTGCTCTTCCAGGTGTCCCGAAAATTTCTCAATCATGTCTTTCCCGTACGTCATACTGCATGTCCTGGTGGAATGAATACCACCAGGACATGCCTTCGGAAGGTTTACTCTCCCAATGTTGCCACCATCAAAGCCTTGATAGTGTGCATGCGGTTTTCCGCCTGTGTGAAGACGATGGAGCGCTCCGACTCGAAGACCTCATCGGTCACCTCAAGTGATTCCATGCCTGTCTTCTGAAAAATATCCTCGCCGACCTTGGTCTCTCGATTATGGAAGGCCGGCAGGCAGTGCATAAACTTGACTTGCGGGTGGTCGGTCAACTCGACAACCTGCCTGTTCACCTGGTACGGCTTGAGCATCTTGATACGCTCATCCCAGACTTCCTTGGCCTCACCCATCGAGACCCACACATCTGTGTACAGGTAGTCGACGCCCTTGACGCCTTCTTCCACATTATCGGTCAGGGTCAGGCGGGCGCCAGTCTCTTCGGCGATGTTGTGGCTGGTTGCGATCAGATCCTCTTTCGGCCACAGCTCTTTGGGTGCGCACAGGCTCACGTCCATGCCCAGCTTGCAGCCGGTCACCATCAGCGAATTGCCCATGTTATTGCGCGCGTCCCCCAGGTAGCAGTAGGCGATCTCGTTGAGATGCTTGTCGCTGTGCTCAGTCATGGTCAGGATGTCGCACAGCATTTGAGTTGGATGGAACTGGTCGGTCAGGCCGTTCCACACGGGCACCCCGGCGTATTTGGCCAGGATCTCCACCGTCTCCTGTGCGAAGCCTCGGTACTGAATGCCGTCGTACATGTGCCCCAGCACACGAGCAGTATCCTTCATGGACTCCTTATGACCGATCTGTGAGCCTTCCGGTCCCAGGTAGGTGACGTGGGCGCCCTGGTCATAGGCTGCCACTTCGAAGGCGCAGCGCGTGCGGGTGGAGGTCTTCTCGAAGATCAAGGCAATGTTCTTGCCCTTCAGCTTCTGCTGTTCGTAGCCGCCGTACTTGGCTGCCTTCAATTCGGCGGATAACTTGAGCAGGAATTTCAGCTCTTCTGTAGTGAAATCGAGCTCCTTGACAAAGCTGCGGTTGCGTAGATTGAATGCCATGGATGAGTCTCCTTTTTGTCTACTCTTTCATTCAAAAAACCTTCTTGCTTATGTACATGCCCAGCCAAAGGTATCTTCGACTTGACCGGCGGAGAAATGCTTTTCTGCAATCTGGGTAAACGGACCGACGAATCGTGTGAACTAAAACAACATCGATCATTGGACCAGCACCCCTCCTGCCAGGACAATGACCGAAAGAACCAGTAACAGCGCCATCAGCGGCCATACGAACCTCAGCCAGGTACCGTAGCCTACCCGGGCAATGGCGAGACCACCCATCACAACCGCCGAGGTCGGCGTGATCAGGTTGATCAGGCCGTTGGCTGCCTGGTAAGCGGTGACGACCAGGTAGCTAGCGACGTCGGCGAATTGGGATAATGGCGCCATTATCGGCATGGAGACCGTCGCCAAACCTGAGCTGGAGGGGATAAGAAAAGAAAGGGGCAGATAGAGCAGGTAGGTGACGATGATGAAACCGATTCCGCCCAGGCCAGAAACCGCCTGTTCCGTCCAATACAAAACGGTGTCAGTGATCAAGCCGTTATTCATGATCACGGTGATGCCGCGCGCCACGCCAATGATCAGCGCGACCCCCAGCATATCCCGGGCGCCATCGACAAACGTTCCCACCAGGGTCTTTTCCGACAGGCGGCCGAGAATGCCGATTAGGATGCCGAAGAACAGGAAGTTGGCTGTCATTTCGGGGAACCACCACCACCAGGTGGGGGCGGCCAGGCCCAGATCCTCCCAGGGGATGACGCCGTAGACCATGACGACGAAGGCCAGGAAGAAGAGCACCAGGATGACTTTATGCCGGGTGGTGAACTCGCCGAAGTCGGCCCCTTCGCCGCTCGACATGAACTGCTTCTCGTTCTCCCCCTTCTGGTCGTAGATCAACGACTTGCTAGGGTCTTTCTTGACCTTCTCGGCATATCGCATGACGAATATGATGCCAAGGATCGTGCCTACCACCAGCAGAACCAGCCGCCCGATCAAACCCTCGCTGATGTTCGTGCCGGCAAAACCCGATGCAATACCTGTAGCGAAAGGGTTGACGGTGGAGCCGAGGACGCCGATGCCTGCCCCGAGCAGGATCAAAGCCACGGCGGACAGCCCATCGTAACCGGCCGCCAGCATGACCGTGATGATCAGTGCATAAAAAGCCAGCGTTTCTTCGGCCATCCCGTAGCTGGTACCGCCGATAGCGAAGATGGTCATCAGGATGGGGAACATCCATTTCTCTTTGCCTTTCAACTTGGCCACCACCCAGGCAATGCCGGCGTTGATGGCGCCGGTCTTCATGGTCACGCCAAGGAAGCCACCGATGATCAGCACGAACATGGCCACATCGATAGCCCCAAACAGTACGCCGTAGTTCCAGACATCCACGCTGCCATCGTCGGCCTCGATGCCGTACATCCCATTGATGGGTCCCTTGAGCGAGCTGACGAGCAGCTGCTGCGGGTTGGCTTCCACCGCATGATAAGTGCCGGGAATTGGAGCGCCTTCCTCATCGTAATCGTATGAACCGGCCGGGATGACCCAGGTGGCGGCTGCGATTACGATCAGTAAAAGGAACAGGATGGTAAAAGCAGTTGGAAATGTGAATTTCTTTTCCTTCTTTCGCTCTCCATCTATAACTGATGTCGTCATGGATTATTCCTTTCTTCAAACCTATTTCACCGTTTAGGATGATGATGTAGGTATAACTACCCATAAGATTTGCCGTTTATCGCCGAATTCCGTGTTTCTTCTTCAAAGCTTCTTCCGCTTTCCGGCAGGCCAAGATGGGGAGGAACGTCCGGTTGGGTACATCTTCGTAATCGATAAAGATACTAACGATCGTAAGACGGATCGTCAGGGGATCCATCTCCCCGTGCAAAGAACGGCTGACCTGATCCACCATTTGGTCGAGGTTCCAGGAAGGCTGTGCAGGTACGCTGGTGCCAGTTTGTTTTTGTGGGAAGTTCTCATCCACAGTAACCTCCTGTAATATAAGATAGCTGATAGCTGTAAGGATTTAAACCTCCAAAATGGTGCATCTTAGGTGTAAAGAGACATCAGGATGCCCTTCTTATTGTGGAAGACGGACTCACTGTACCAATCGACCGGCGTTTCCCTCAGAGCGGTGTATGCTTTCTCAAACTTCGTCTCCCTCTCAGGCTGGAGATACCACTCATTTTCCAGATATTCCACAATGTCTGCCAGCATTTCTTCTCTGGCCGGTGGGGTTAGCTCCACCTCCATTTCAAAACGAACCTGCTGTCTGGCGTCTTTTATTTGGCCCACAGAGTCCGGCCTGACGATGGCGAGCTGCTGACCGTTTCGGCATATACTGCGGCTGATGCGGGTCTGCTTAAGACTGACCAGCGGCACCAGGCACTTCTTCCTGGTAAGCTGGAGCATCCTGGTGCGGATGGGGCTTTCCGGCCAATTTGCCAGCCGGCGGTCAGAAAACAGCAAGATCTCCCATTTATCCCAGCGGTGAACAGCCCCAGCCGGCTGGCTCAGAGTGGCAAGGGTCATCATCAGCCCCACCGGCTGCTTCCGTTTGCGAAAACAATAGCCAGCTTTTAAAAGCAGCCGCCCGCGCGTATCCATGTAGGTGTCGTAGGTTTCATAGATCTGAGGAGGCGATAACCGGAAATTCGCCAACCTGTCGATCATCTGCAGCCGCAAAAACGTTTCCGGATTACCTACTCGAAATTTCGCTTGATCAACCATCGATAATCTCCTAAAATCACTAAATGGAAATCCTGCAGATGACAGAGATCGCCTTGATAAGAATGTAATAAATATCTTTATCAGAGTCATCTGCCAGCCGTTGAACTTCAGATCAACATTTCTAGAGTTCCACAAGGGGAATAATCAACGGATGTGGAGGAAAGTTATTAGGGAACTTGCTGAACTGGTTGCAGCCGCTCAGACCGAAGATAAATCCGTCCTCGGAGAAAACCGCGGTAATGGTATTGCCGGTGGGGGCGGGTTGTGGGGGCGGCGACCTCCCCATGGGAGCCAGAACTCAAGGGTTGGCGTACAGCTAGTTGAGGACATCTCCCCTAAGCATAGCGGTCTTTCTTGGGTTTGTCATCCCGCGGTTGATGATATCGCCTTAAACAAAACGATGAGCTTTGCACTCATGCCTCGACAATTGTTGAAATAATTCGTTTTGGTGAAGGGATTGATCATTTCCTGTTATAAATGAATGGAAATGAACTCGTTTTCCATTCTGTCCTTGAATACGTTCGGTGTGCCGTTCTACCTGAGCTTCTGGCGAATCAAACAGCTTGCGGCCGAGTTAATCCGTCTGGCACCGTCCGTCATCTGCCTGCAGGAGATCCAGCAGAACGCCTACCTCCCGCTGCTGCAAATCGGCCTGAAAGACTATCCAACGCGCGTGTATTACCGGAATCGATTTGCGCCAAAGGGCGGCGTGTTTACTGCCTCAGCCGCCGGCTGCCCGATAGCGCGCAGCGCGTTTATCCCATTTCCCAACCGGGGGGTGCCGTTGAGTATCGGGTTTGCTGACTGGGCGTTAAATAAGGGTGTTCTCCTGGCGGACTTGGAAATTAGAGGGCTGCGAGTGATCGTGATGAACACACACCTGCAAGCCAACTATTTCAGCGACTGGCAGCCATCGAACCGCCAAACTCAAATCCAGCTCGCACAGGTGAAAACCCTGGCCGAGACCGCCCGCGCTCAACCAGAAGACGCCTGGGTCTTCGTGTGTGGGGACTTTAATTTTCCACGCCGGTCGCCGGCTTATGAACAGATGCTGGCGCACAGCGGCCTGACTGATGCCCTTGCCAATGACACCCGGCCCACCTACCAGCCCTTCCCCCTCGCCTCATCGAAGTGGCAGATCCCGCTGGATTATTGTTTCTACCGCATGCCAGCGGGTAAAGCAGGTCGGGTGAAGGCCGACATCCTCCCCATAGAAAACTCCCGGGCTCGCTGGCCTTTCCAACGCTTCCTGACCGACCACCACGCATTGATCTTATACATAGAAAGCGTTCAGTCCTCAAAATGACAGGATGGTCAAAGAGAAGGTTTTAGTTTCCGAACATTCCCTCATAAAGTACATCCTTCAATCAAACAAAATGTGAGATCCACCTCAACACTTGTAATCAGCTTTGGGATGGATATTCATCAGATAGAGGATGACAACCGACGCTAAATCCTTTATGTTTTATCAAGGGACCTTGGAAGTTATATTCGCTTCCAAGAAATTCGAGGGTTGTTTTGTGAAGGGAAAAACATGAAAATAACGCGCGCTCGGATCATACAAGTCATATCGGTGTTTGTCGTCCACGTGATTACCTTGTTCATTCTATCCAGACTGCTCTCCGGATTCCAGGCGGATACGCTGCGCTCCCTGGTGGTCGTCACGATTGCCATCGCCATCGCCCAGACAGCGTTCTGGTTTGTATTCATCAATTTCTTCTCCTGGCTGCCGGTTTGGCTCTACCCGGTCCTGACCTTTTTCTTGAATGGGCTGCTTGTCTTCGCGGTTGGCAACCTGGTAAGAGGGATCACGATCGATACGATCGGAACAGGAATCTGGATCACGCTGTGGCTGACGGCGGTCGATGCAGTTCTGAGCGGCATTCTGTCACTGGACGAAGATGCCCAGTTCGACCGTAGTGTGACAAAAAGGATGGTCGTACGGCACGGCAAACCCACCCACACCGATGTGCCCGGTTTTCTATACCTCGAAATCGACGGGTTGAGTGAAATGCTCCTGTGCAAGGCGATAGAAGAGGGCCACGCACCTACGATGAAACGCTGGATCGACCAGGGCAGCCATCAGGTTTTGGGGTGGGAGACCGATTTCACTTCCCAGACTGGGGCAATGCAGACCGGCATCCTGCTGGGGGATAATACCAATGTGCCGGCCTACCGCTGGTGGGATCGAGAACAGAACAGGATGGTCATGTCCGGTCTTCCTAAAGATGCCCAGGCGATCGAGGCCAGGCTGAGCCGGGGGATCGGCCTGTGCTCGGACGGGGGCTCTTCGCGTGGCAATATGTTCTCAGGAGATGCAACCGAAAGCATGTTTACATTCAGCACCATGCGGAACAGGAACCGCGCCAAGGGCCCCGGTTTCTATTTCTACCTGCTCAGTCCCTATGTGATTGCCCGCTTGATCACGCGTTTTACAACCGAGGTGATCAAAGAATGGTGGGATGCCTACCAGCAGCGACGCAGGAAGGACAAATACATCGTGAAAATGCGCAACCCGGGGTATGCCTTCCTGCGTGCTTTTATGGGCCCGATGCTGCAGGATCTGGTGACCTATACCGTGATCAGCGATATTCTGCGTGGGATCCCGGCGATCTATGCTCTATACGCCGGCTATGATGACCTGTCACACTTCGCCGGCATGTACACACCGGAAGCCTCCGAAGCTTTACACGAAATAGACCGCTATTTCGCACGCATCGAGAACGCCCTGAAGCTTGCGCCCCGGCCTTACCATATCGTGATCCTTTCGGATCATGGACAGAGCATTGGTCCCACCTTTGAAGCAGCTCACGGCGTGACCTTGGAGAATATGGTGAAATCCTTGGTGAAAAACGACCAGGATGTGTTCTATTCCGAAACGCATAAAGATCACTGGGATAACCTTAACGCGGTGCTGAGTGAGTCGACTCAGCCGAATTCGCGCACGGCTGGCCTGATCCGGAAGATGGTGGCCAGCCGGACATATGGCGATACCGTCGAAATCACTCCAGAGGATGAGATGTCTAATAAAGTGGAAAGCAAGGCCAAGAAGGCAAAAGTCATTGTCTTTGGTTCGGGCAGCACGGGCCTGATTTACTTTACAGAATCGCACCAGCGCATGACCTTCGAGGAGATCCAAAATGCCTACCCGGAGTTAATCATAGGGCTGCAAAGCCATCCGGGAATCGGCCTTCTGTTAGTCAGGTCGACAGAGTACGGAGATATCGTGATTGGCAAGGGCGGCGTTCATTACCTGGCAGATGATCAAGTAGAGGGAATTGATCCTCTAGCAGTCTATGGGCCGAACGCCCCCAGGCATCTTCGCCGTGAGAGCAGTTTTACAAACTGCCCGGATTTAGTAGTCAATACCGTCTATGACCCGGTAACCCAGGAGTTGGCCGGATTTGAAAACCAGGTTAGCCATCATGGAGGCATAGGAGGCCCGCAAAATCACGGGTTCATCCTGCGCCCTACGGCGCTGCCTTACGACGGGAACCCGATCGTGGGCGCAATCGCGGTCCATGATCTGCTGCGGGGCTGGCGCGAGCAGGTGCAGGACCTCAACGGGTCGAAATTGATCCAGGGATGATGTATGAGTAGCAATAACGACGAAAGAGAAGCGGACCTCCCATCGGGAGGAGATTTCTTCAAAGAGATCTACGAAATATGGATATCCGAACGGCCAACTCAACTGGCTGCCGCGCTGGCATATTTCGGCCTTTTTTCATTTGCGCCTGTAATCTATATTTCCTTCCGTATTGCTGGGATCTTTATGGATCAGGCTGAGCTGCTGGATCACTTTTTCACCCGCCTGGAGGCAGCGCTAGGGCCTGGGGTGGCCCAGGCGATCCAGGGTATGCTGGATGAGGTTGCCGGGACAGATTCTGGGGGCAGGCTGCTGATCTCACTAGTCAGTTTCTTCTTCCTGCTATTGGCCGCTTCGGGCGTATTTTTTCAGCTACAGTTTGCCCTAAACTCGGTGTGGAAAGTTCCTAATCCAGCCAAAGGCGCCATAGCGCGTACGCTGCGTCAGCGCCTGTTTTCGTTTTTGATGGTGATCGGCGTTGGCCTGCTGCTGGTCGTGGCGGCTGCGTTCAGTTTCATCGCCAACTGGTTGAATACCCTCTTCCTTATGGTGCTTGGTTTTCAACCCTCCCTCACCGTGATCGCCTTCATCACGCTGGCAACGCTGGCGTTTGGTGTAATGTATAAACTGCTGCCCGATGTCAGCATTGCCTGGCGAGATGTATGGGTCGGCGCAGGGACGGCGGCATCCTTGATGACTCTGGCTGGCGGGCTGGTCATCTTTTTCGTGAAAAACACCAGCTTCGCCTCGGCTCTGGAAGCCGCCGGCTCGTTTGTTATCCTGCTGACCGGATTCTACTATTTCGCCCAGATCTTTCTATTTGGAGCCATCCTGACCCGGGTGACTTCCCAGCGGCGTGGCTCGATGCGCCAACTGCCCGCGGAAGGCACCCCGTTGTATGGTGAAAAGTGAGCAAACCTATGAAGAAATCGAGCTTATTAAGGCAGTTTAAATGGAAGATTTTTCTGCTGCGTATCCTCGTGCATGCCATTGCTCTGGGACTGACCGTGCTGATCATCCCGGAGATCTATTTCATCAATTTTTCCATCCTGAACCTGCTATTGGTCACACTGGTTCTGGGCGTGGTGAACGCCCTGCTGCGGCCCATCCTGCAGCTGCTGACCTTCCGCGTGTTGTTCGTCTCGTTTGGCCTGATCATCGTGGCGATCAATACGCTGATCCTTTATCTGCTGGCCTTCCTGGTTCCGGAACGGTTTGCGGTGGACAGCCTGTTGTGGGCATTTATGGGTGGTTTCCTGGTTGGAATCCTGGGCAATTTCCTGGAAAACCTGTTTGGCATCACCCTACCCATCCTCCCAGATGAAGCCAAAGAGCTGCGCAAACAGATCGCCGAACAGGACGTCAGCCTGATAGAGGCCTGGATCCAGGAGAGAATTGCATCTCGAAAGCAGGCGCAGGCCGTCAAGTGAGCCGATACTCCCCCCACCCCCGAGAACATTCCAGAAATAGCGGCAGAGGTTGATGCTATCCAGGCGCCTGCTGAACCCAAGACCGTTCCTGAAATTAGGGAAAGGCCATCACCTGAACCGCCGGCAGATGTTGAAGCTGTGGAAGAGCCAGCCCCTGAATCGGCCGTGGAGGCTGACAGCGAGTCGTATCCGTCATAGGAGGTGAAGCATGAAAGTCAGCACCCTGGATAAAGTCCGTGAGGGCCTGCGCCTCCAGCAGGTTTACAACACCTTGCTGCGCTACACCTGGGACCTGGCGGTCTTCGACCGCCCGGGGATGATCGGCGATTTCCATCGCTCAATGCAAGCCTGGGCCTGGGACTTACCCGATGACCTGGAACCGCCCAGCATGCCGGTCAAGGTGCGCTTAATGCTCGAAGAATTGGGACCCACCTATGTTAAGATGGGACAGATCGTCTCTAGCCAATCGACAGTCATCCCCAGGGAGTGGGAAATCGAGCTGGAGAAGCTTCAGGACGAAGTCCCGCCTTTTCCTTCCGAACAGGTCGAAGATGTTATCCAATCAGAGCTGAAGACCTCTCCACAAGAGCTTTACGCGACGTTTGAACCAACGCCCTTTGCCGCTGCTTCCACCGCGCAAGTCCACAAGGCGACGCTGCACGACGGTACCCCTGTGGTAGTGAAGGTCCAGCGGCCAAACATCTACACCCAGATGAAAGCCGATATAGGCATCATGCAGAATGCTGCCCGAGTCGTCTCGCAGCGCTCTGATTATGCCCGTTCCATCGATCTGGTTGGCATGCTGGAGCAGTTCGGCAGCAGCGTGCTCTCCGAGCTAGACTATACCGAAGAGGCTTTCAACGCCTTCCGCCTGGAGAGCAGCATGAGCAATATTCCCGGTGTGCGCATCCCCAAGATCTATCCAAATCTTTCGACAGGGAAAGTCATCACCGAAGAACTGGTGCGGGGGGTCAAGATCACCAACACCAGCGTATTAGACGAATGCGGTTTAGACCGGCAGGAGCTGGCAAGGAACGTCCTGCGTGCTATCATCAAACAGCTGCTCATCGATGGCTTTTTCCATGCCGATCCCCATCCTGGAAACCTGTTGGTGAACCTGGACACGGGAGATATCCACTTTATCGACACCGGGATGGTCGGCGAGCTGGACGTCCAACAGCGCCTAAACCTGGTTCAATTAATGGTTACGGTGCAGCAGTTGGACGTTCCCGGTATGGCGCAGGTGATGCGTAGTATGAGCGTGCCGTTCGTCGATCACGTCGACGACGCCCTTTTCTACCGAGATTTCGAGCGCCAGGTCAATAAACTCATCTATACAAGGGGAACTTTATCCTTCGGGCAGTCGGTCAACACTGCCCTGGACCTGCTGCGTGAGCACGGCCTACGCTTGAACCCGCAGCTGACCATGGCGATCAAAGCCCTTGCTCAGGCCGATGCTATCTTTTCCGCCCTTTCGCCGACCGGCGACCTAGTGGCGGAGGCGGTCGACATGATCAAGGGCCTGTTCCTCGATACGGTCACGGCCGAAAAGGTTTATGACGAAGCCAAAAAGCAGGTGATCACCACAGCCCGCGAGGTGATCAAACGAGTGCCCACTCTGGCCGAGGCGACGCTGAAATGGATGGAGCAGTACCAAAAAGGCCGGCTGGAAGTGTTCGTAGACACTTCGGCTTTGGCCGTGGAGGTTGACAAGGTGGGGAAGCGGGGCAGGCAGGTGGTGGTCGCCATCATGCTGGCGGGCATGATCATTGGTTCTGCAATCGCGGCCAGCTCGATTGGCCTGGGCAGTCTGGAGAGCGAGGGTTGGAATTTCCTGTTCCGTCTGGCCTACGCCGGGTATGTATTGTCCATGATTCTGGCGGTCGTGCTCGTCTTGCGCCTTATCTGGCAGTGGCTTCGAGGCAGATCGATATAGATTTGAATCTTAACAAACGTAGATGCTTCAGATCAACATTCGTTGAGTGCGAAATATTCAGGGTGGCACTTTGTTGATTTCAGAATCATCATGTCAAGGATGACAACCGGGATGACATTGAGTATTCTATGTACGAGAAATGACCGCATTCTCAATTTGTGTTTGCTCTACAAAGATGGCCGGTGCTCAATTACAGGCGGGTCAAGAAAAAGTAGAGCCATCATCCAAATTCAAATAAGTTCATATGGAGGTCGAAATATGGCAACATTAACCGTACTGAAATTCCCCACCGCCGAAGGCGCAAAGGACATGTTGGATACCATCAAGTCAATGCAGAAGGAGGAGCTGATCACCCTCCAGGATGCCGCCATCGTCACCTGGCCAGTTGGGAAGAAAAGCCCGAGTACCAAACAGCTGACCAGCATGGGTGGGATTGGTGCTCTGCAGGGCGCCTTCTGGGGGATGCTATTCGGCCTGATATTCTTCGTGCCGTTTTTCGGCATGGCTGTCGGCGCCTTGATGGGGGGCCTGGCCGGCCACTTTGCGGATTATGGGATCAGTGATGAATTCATCAAGCAGGTGCGAGCTCAGGTAACGGAAGGAACGTCGGCCCTATTTTTGATGACCACCAAAGCTGTCACCGACAAAGTGATCGATCGGCTCAAGAGATACGATTTCGAGCTAATCTCTTCCAACCTGACCGCCGAGCAGGAAGCGCAGCTGCGTGAGGCTTTTGCTGAGGGAGAGATCGTAGCCGATTAATACCTGATCGGGGTTCGAGAATATCAAATAATCGAGGGTATATACTGAGCAGACTGGGTAATTTGCCCGGTCTGCTCAGGCTTAATAGTCCTACGACCTTCGATCGGAGACGAATGTGCCTTTCACTTTTCCCCACAAACCTTTGACGTGTGACAGAGCCTCCTGTCTTTCTCCTTCTTTCGTCTCGCCCGTGTAGCGCATCAAGACCGCCAGCGGGCGCGAACCTTCGAAATTCTCCATAATAATCAGCACTAGCATCGTTATGGGCACCGCCAGGATGGCGCCGATCCCACCCAACAAATATCCCCAGATAAACAGCCCAATGAACACAACTACGGGAGATATCTTCAACCTATCGCCCATGACCTTAGGTTGGTATAAGTTCTGTACCCCGCCATTGATCAAGATATAACCAACCAGTACGACTAACGCGGTTTTTAGATCATACTGGGCATAAGCGATCAGCACCGGCGGGACCAGGGCGATCATGAAGCCAATCGAGGGGATATACCCCATGAACCACGCCAGCAGCCCCCACAGCAGTGCATAATCTACCCCCAGGAAAAGGAGGAAGATCGTGTTGCCCAGCCCCACCAGAAAGTTGATCCCGGTCAGGATGGTCATGTACTTGCGCACATCTGCGGTGAGATCGGTCACGCGTCTGATGAGCGGCGTATCTGGATTCAGGCCTAATCGAGATGGTGTGGGCAGTGAAATGGCTGCGCTGATCAGAAAGAAGAATATCACCAGAGCTAAACCGAATTGAACAAGCAGTTCAAGAACCGTATTAAACAACCCCTGAAAAGCTGGACCTAGCAGGATAGATACCTCAGTTGACTGGATGCTCTCTTCAGAACCGTCAACCGAAGAAATATCTTGGGCATACTGCTGTGAGGCGCTGGTCAGGTACTGCGTTATCCTTGTGGAAAGGCTCGTGATCGAGAAAAAGACGGTCCAGATGACTACACCTAGGATCAGCACCACCATCAAAATCGCCAGAACCAGCGCCAGCCAGCCGGGCATGCCGCGATTTTTCAGGCGGCTGGGGATCGGCAGCACCGTGATAGTGATAACGATAGCCA
>Ga0105092_10001382_pt1 | contig 13001 bp, 10 predicted proteins | sample PPLLak2March2015_FD_87021 | JGI IMG/M metagenome (GOLD analysis project Ga0105092, IMG submission 87021) | Freshwater sediment microbial communities from Prairie Pothole Lake near Jamestown, North Dakota, USA - PPLs Lake P7 Core (1) Depth... | ecosystem: Environmental > Aquatic > Freshwater >... | reverse complement strand
TAACTTATGTATATAGCAATAGCATTCATAACCGAACCGTCACTCCAAAAAACCTGCCATTTTGAATGGAGCGACAAATTGACAGTTTTTTGATTGTGTTGATTGGTAATCGTAAATCGTAATTCGTAAATCGTAAATCTATTCTATGAGGCTATTGATCTTGTTTTCAAGCGCTTCAGCCCTGAGATTTTTGTCGATAATTATTCCATCACCATTGATCAGGTAATTGGAGGGTATAGCAGAGATCTGATAAATACTCACCACGGCCGAATTCCATCCACTGAGATCACTGACATGGCTTTCCCAAACCAACCCGTCCTTGTCAATTGCCTCCACCCAGCTTTTTTGTTTTGTATCCAGGGATACGCTATAGATGGTAAATCCCTTGCCCCGCTCAAAATCTTTGTCCTTATACTTTTGATAAACTCTTACCACATTCGGATTTTCTATACGGCAGGGCAGGCACCATGAAGCCCAAAAGTCTATAAGAACAATCTTTCCACGCAGGGATGACAGGGAAATGGTTTTACCGTCAGGTGATTTAAATTCGAGGTCAGGAGCTTTATTTCCAATTTCAAGACCATAATCTGCACTAGGAGCAGCCGCCCCTTTATCAGTGGATTGTCCTTGTTTGCACCCATATAATAACGATATGTTCAAAAAAACGACAGCAACTATTACCCTGATCATAACCATAAGAGATTTTTATTCGTGCGAAATTACGCCAATTAATTCACTTGGTAAAATTCAGTCTGTTGACTTAATAAAAAAACTGTTCCTCCCATCAAAATGACTTAACTTTACCGTAATCAGATGAAGGACTTTGGGTAGTGATGGAAGAAACAAGGAAGAGAAATGTCAAATGATATTGGCCATAGTACGTCTTCATTGATTCCTGTGAGATCAGGAAATACCAAAATAAAAGTTGCTGCAGGATATTTCCTGCTCCTGGCCCTCGTTTTTTCCCTGGTTATTATTACGTACAAAAGTTTTTACAGCATTATTGATTCAGTAGAATCACTTAGCCATAATAATGACGAATCCAGCCTTGTGGAAAATATCAGTTCGGGAATAAACGAGATCAGGACTTCCTCGAAAGTATATTCGCTTACCTTTAAATCCTCCGATTACAAAATATACCGGCAGCAAACCAGATCCGTCTTCAATCTTATAGATAGCCTTGATTTGCAGTTAACCCGGCAACTGGAATATGACAAGGCCGATTCGCTGAATGCAATCTTCCAGGAATACATTATATCGATCAACAAATGGCTTAAACTTAAAAAAGCAGATAATGCGGACGATTTTGGCCGAATAACGGAAATTATTGAAGAACAGGATGATTCTCTTACCCAATCAATAGACAACGCCCCTTATTCAACAACCACAACCGTGACAAGGCTTGTGGAAAAACCTGTCAATGAAGATTCACTTGCTATTCTAATTCCGGGACAAGCTGCACAGGACAAAACTTTTTTTCAGAAAATTTTCGGAACCAGGAAAAAGAACAGAAACAATCTGCAGGATAAAATCCATGTAAACCAGAAAATTACTACCCAGACCACAGTTGAAGTAGATACCGGATATTACAATCAGGTGGATATGCTGCTTTCCAAAGTGAAGAAAACACTTACTCACACTGAAAACAAGAACAACCTGCGCAGGATTCAGCTGGCCAGGCTTGAAATATTGCTTCTGAATTACCAGGCTGACTTGGTGACAAAAATAAACTCATTGCTGAAAAATATTGAAGAAGGAAACCGGACAACCCTGAACAAAAAGATCGTATCCTCAAAACAAACAGCCAGAAAGGCTTCCCAAATCCTGCTGTATGTTGAACTGATCGCGCTGATTGTTACATTGATCTTTATGTATGTGATATTTAAGGATCTGACTAAAAGTGCCTATTACAAACGAATGCTCGAAAAGGAAAAGCTTGAAACTGAAAAACTTGCCAGGACCAAGGAAGAGTTCCTGACCATGATGAGCCATGAAATAAGGACCCCCCTCACAAATATTGTCGGGCTTACCGAGCAACTGGAAAACGGATCGGATAATGCAGATCACAGGCATCAGATTCATTCCATTGTAAACTCATCCGAACACTTGCTCGCTATAGTGAACGATTTTCTGGATTATTCCAAAATAGAATACGGCACACTTACTTTTGAAAAAATAGGATTCAACCTTCAGGATATAATATCGGAGGTTATTGATATCCTGAGGATCAAAGCAGATCAAAAGTGCCTGCACCTCTATTCACAGGCCCCGGATGATTTGAAGGACCTGATCCTGGCAGGTGATCCTGTAAGATTAAAACAGATTCTTATAAACCTGGCAGGCAACAGTATAAAGTTCACTGAAAAAGGTTTTATAAAAATTGAAACCTCGGTAACTGAAAAACAACAGGCATATTGGCTGAAATGCAGTGTCACCGATACCGGTATAGGAATTGAAAAGGACAGGCTGGATACAATTTTTACAGATTACTCCCAGGCTGATCCCACCATTACCCGAAAATACGGAGGAACTGGCCTGGGCCTTTCCATCAGCAAAAAGATCGTGGAGATGCAGAAAGGAACAATCCAGGTTCAGAGCGAGCCTGGAAAAGGATCTGTATTTTCTTTTGAAATACCTTTCCAAAAAGGATCGGAAAATGAATACAAGCCAAAATACAATGCAACCTATGGCGAACAGCTCAAAAATATTAATATCATAATTATTGATGATGATGAAATGATGCCCATGTTGCTGGAACCTATGCTGAGGAACTGGAGCATGCATTACACGTTTTGCAATAGTTCCATAAAAGCCTGGAATCTTCTGCAGCAGAATGTTTATGATATCATCATGCTGGATATTCAGATGCTTGAAATGGATGGTTATGAACTGGTAAGGCGAATAAAAACCAATAATTCAAGCCGCAATCTGAATTCCAAAATTATTATCTGCACTGCAAATGTCGCTTCGGAAATAGACAATACTTCCAGCCTGGTAAGAGATAATTTTGTATTGCTAAAACCATTTAAGAAAGCAGAATTATGGAATGTTCTCTGTAAATCCATGGATATTAATGACATATTGGAACATATTCCCAATGCACGGGTTTCCGGACAAAAACCAGGCAGCTATTCATTGAGTAATTTCAAAACCTATGCAAATGAGGATCCGGATACACTTGTGCTGTTTATTAATACATTTATCTCGCAGACAAGGTCAGAGCTGGAGGAAATGAAAAGTCATTTTTTGCAGAATAATTACAGGCAGGTAAGGGAAATCGCGCACAAGCTGAAAAACACATTTGGACAGCTGGAGGCACATGATCTGCTTGCCATATTACTGTACCTTGAAAACCTGCCCAAAGACAATATCCTTGATCCCGATGAGATCGAAGCGCAAATTCAGAAACTGCAGCAATCCTGTTACCGCCTTTTTGCCGGGCTGGAAGAAGAAATTCAGCACCTGATCAGCAGTTAAAAATCAATATTGTAATCTTTCAGTTTATAATACAGCGTTTTCCTGTCGATATTCAGCAATTTCGCCGCCTTGCTCTTGTTATAATGCACTTTCTGCAAGGCTTCCAGAATGGTCTCCTTTTCCAGGTTATTGGCCAGTATTTTTAAATTGGATGTATCTGATTTTTGAATGTTGTTAATGTCCTTGTTCAGCCAAATTTCTGAAGGCAGGCAGTTCTTGTCAATTTTATCGCCCTGTGCGAGCAAAACCGATTTTCTGATCACGTTTTTCAATTCCCGTAAATTGCCTGGCCAGGAATAATTAAGAAGTCCTTTCATGGCCTCCTCATCAAATCCCGACACATTTTTGCCCAGTTCTGAATTTGATTGATGCAAAAAAGCCTGTGCAAATATGGGGATGTCATCTTTCCGGTCCCTGAGATTGGCCACAACGATCCTGAATTCATTGAGCCTGTGGTACAGGTCCTCCCTGAAGGACCCCCTGGCAACGGCTTTATGCAGGTCTTCGTTGCTGGCAACAATTATTCGAACATCGATACTGATCTCCCTTGCCCCCCCCGTTTTTCTAATCATGCGCTCCTGAATGGCCCTCAGCAATTTCACCTGTACCTCATAACTCAGATTCCCGATTTCATCCAGGAATATGGTCCCTCCGCCGGCTAATTCAAGCTGGCCTTGCTTATCAGAGACAGCTCCTGTAAAAGCACCCTTTACATGTCCAAACAGTTCACTGTTTGCCAGTTCGGTCGACAATGCCCCACAATCAATCGCAACAAAAGGCTGAGAGGAACGGGGGCTCGACCGATGGATCTGCCGTGCGACAAATTCCTTGCCTGTGCCGCTTTCTCCCTCAATTATAACTGATAATGAAGTGGGTCCCACCAGCTTAATGTGCTCCTGCAGCATCTTCCAGGACTCAGTGATCCCTTCCACAAACTGAAATTCGGGTTTTCCATTTGTCACTTTTGGGATCTCATCCTTCAACGCATTTTTGACCAGTTCAAGCAACTCTCCCGGATTTATCGGTTTGGTAATATAATCATAAGCCCCTGTTTTAATCGCCTTCACAGCCAGCCTGATATCACCATAGCTTGTCATAATGATAACATGAACCCGCGACTTACGCCTGACAATTTCTTCGAGAAGATCAATCCCGTTTTTGTCCGGTAACCTGTAATCAGACAGAACAAGATCAAATGAAGTTCTGTCAAGCATGCTCAGAGCCTGGGATACCGTTCCGGTAACAGACACTTCTAAGTCATGCTTTGACAGAAACTTTTGCAGCATCAGGCAAAAAGTGGAATCATCATCTGCGATCAGAATTTTCTTCATTCGGCTTTCGCTGTATTAGCGAAACAAAATTAAAACAAAAAAGCCTCCTGTTCAGGAAGCTTTTTTAATAAAACCAAAGCAAGAAATGTTATATTTTCACTTTGGTCAGGCTTGGTTGTGCTAACTCACATCTTTACAGCACCGTCTTTGTCAAAGTGCAGCGTTTCTTCCTTTGTATCGGTAAGAACCACCACTTCATATCCTGCTAAATTACCTTGATCATCAAGAACTTTGAATGCTTTGGTTATTTTACTATCCTTATTTGCATCAGTTATTGATTTGGAAATTTTTTCAGGAAGTGAAGAAGGTGGTACTTCTACTTTCTTTTTATCGTCATCTTTCTTACTTTCCACGGTAACCAGGTTAGCAGTGGTTAGTGTGCTGGCGGAAATCCCCAGCACGGCTGCGGAAAGTCCGAATACAAACAACAATTTTTTCATAGCGTTTGGTTTTATTTAAATTATCACATTATTTAATTGCAATATATGTACGAAAAATGATGCCACAAATATTTATCACTATTTACATGCCTGTTTGCCAGACATATAACAAAATGTGAAACAATATCCATCCGGTAATTATTGTAGAAAATTTCCCCAAAAGAGGTAAAACAACGGCAATTTTGGGTTTCTCGTTTGAATTTCTCGCAGATTTCGCGGATTGAGAAGAAAAGAAGGTTTCTCGCCGAGGCGCCAAGACGCTAAGTTTGGTTTTCCTCCCATCTTCGTGCTTCGCGCTTCGTGCTTCCACTTCGTGCTTCCAACTTCCGACTTCGCGCTTCCGACTTCCAACTTCCCACTTCGTGCTTCCGACTTCTTTCTCAAATTTAACTTTTTCCTTTCTTCGAACTTTATTTTGTTGTTTTTGTTTCCCTTTTCCACTAAAGAATTCGAACACCTTTAAAAGGGATTTTCCTCCGGCAACATATAAAAATCCATGCAAACAAACTTAAAAACATAACAAAATTGGGAATTATGGAAACACATATTAAGGCAGAACCTTTAAAAACAATGAAGGGAACTGATCTGCAAAAGATCATACCGTTTTTATGGTTCGATACACAGGCTGAAGAAGCTGCCCGGTTTTATGTTTCGGCATTTGATAATGCCAGGATTAAAACCACAACACAATATAGTGCTGAAGGTGCAGCTGCTTCGGGAATGCCCGAGGGTTCGGTAATGACCGTGGCATTCCAGATTGAAGGACTTGAATTCACGGCAATTAACGGTGGTCCGGTTTTTAAAATAACACCTTCCATATCCTTTATGGTGAGCTGCAGCACACATCAGAAAATAGATGATCTGTGGGGTATATTAAGTGAAGGGGGAACTGTTCTGATGGACCTCGACAAGTATCCCTTTAATGAAAAATATGGATGGATACAGGACAAGTATGGGGTTTCGTGGCAATTAATGTCAGGCCATGATACCCAGGTCATTGCGCCCTGCCTGATGTTTGCGGGAGATCAAAGGGGAAAGGCGGAGGAAGCTATCAATTTTTATATGTCCTTGTTTGAAAATTCCAGCATTGAAAGAATTGAAAGATATGATAAAGATGAGGATGGGCCTACCGGTAGTGTTAAGTACGCAGCGTTCACACTTGGCGTACAGAATTTCAAGGCAATGGACAGCGGGGTAGATGTACCATTCAGGTTTTCACCTGCCCTGTCTCTTGTGGTGAATTGTGAAAATCAGCAAGAAATCGACCATTTTTGGGATAATCTCACACAGGGTGGTGATAAGAGCGCGCAGCAGTGCGGTTGGCTTAAGGACAAATATGATGTATCCTGGCAGATCGTACCAAAGGAATTGGGAGAAATGCTCAGTGATCCGGACCCCGAAAAATCAAAGAAAGTCATGAGCGCCTTACTTCAAATGAAAAAATTGGATATAAACGATTTAAGGAAAGCCTATGAAGGAAAGTGAGTGAATATCAAAAAGCAAATTTTTTGATATTCACCGGATAATGTCTGAATATACCAGTCCCTCCATTCCCCCGGTCGGGGCAAGCTAAGCCTGCCCTGGCCTGATTTTCTATTTGTTTACGCCAGCTTAAAAATATTTTACTTTATTTTGCGTTACAATTCTGTTAGAGGAAATATAACCCGAATAAAACTAAACTAATGAACCAGTCAATTTTAAAGATCTTTGTTGCAGCGGTCATAATCATTGCCGGAACCGTTAAAAGTAACTGCCAGGATGGCCTTCCGGACGTCTTTAATGAGGGAACCATCCCGGAACAGATGGATTACCTGAATGAGCATACCAGGATATATGAGAACTTCAGGGCAATTAGGGAGGATATGTTCAGAACCCTCAGGAAAAATACAATGGATACCCTTTCTAAGAATAAAAGCCGCATCAATGGTCTTATTATCCATACTGCCAGTCTTAACAGCCACATAGATTCGCTGAATAAGACCCTGGAAGCGGCAAATAGTGAATTGGACAAGATGACCCGCACCAAATACAGCATCAACGTGCTTGGGATAGAGGTAGATAAGAAAACCTATAATTCGGTGATGTGGTCCATCCTGGGAATACTGGTGCTTCTGCTGGTCATCGGATACCTTTCATTCAAGCAGAACCGGGCTATTACCCTCAGAACAAAAAAGGATCTGAACGAACTCAAGGAAGAGTTTGAGGCATATCATCAAAAAACAAGGCTTGAGCGGGAAAGAATGACAATTGACCACTTTAATGAAATAAAGAAGCTTAAAGGCAGATAAGGGATGGTAAGCGAAGTTTACTCATTGTGCTTATGAGAAATTTAACAACTTCGCTTTAAAATATTATATTGCATCCCGATTCCATAATCCGCTTAATGAAAATTCTTTGTCTGCTTTTTATCACGGCAATTACAGCTCATACCTTTGCACAGACAGACAGCTCAAAAACAAAATTAAAAGCTGGCGCAATCATCAGCCTGAATAGCAATGGAATTGCTTCGGTGCCGGCCTTTTCTCTAGACAAGCCAGCTATCATGGCTTCAATGACCCTGGTTAAAAACCGCTTCAGCTATGAACCGCAGTTGGCATATGGTCTCGACTTGCGACCCTGGGTGATTGATAACTGGCTTCGTTATAAAATAATTAACAGGCCATCGTTTGAATTCAGGACCGGATTGGATATCAGTGCCTTTTTCAGTGATTATGAATTACCGGATGGAACCATTCTTCAGAGTCAGAGATATTTTGCCTTTGAAGTTGCGGGGGTTTATAAATTCTCCCCAAAAAGTTACCTGTCAGTGGCATACTGGAGTGACAACGGCCAGGACAGGGAAACCCTGAAGGGCCATTTTATTGATCTTATCGCTGAAAGATCGGAGATCTGCATTGGAAAACATCTTTTTATGGCGATGAACATCCAGCTTTTTTATATCGATTATAATGGCGACAACGATGGGCTGTTCCTGTCACCGAAAATATCATGGGGCGCCAGGAAAATCCCGTTTTCAATTCTTCTCCAGGCCACGCAGGCATTAATTACCAATATATCTCCTTTCCCGGAATTCAGGTGGAATCTTGGACTGGCATATATTTTATAAATCGCCCGGCTAAATACTTACCATAACTTGACGGCCAGGCAGGGATGAAAAGATATGTCCGGAAAACTATTTCATTTTTAACTTTCCTTTCCATAAATTGTTTTATATGGCATCTCCCTAAAGCCAAAACACGTTGAGATCCATTCTTCATAGATGCATACTGTTTGCGTTTATTTCAACAGTAAGCCCCGTAAATAGCCAGAACCTCAGACATGTCACCGCCCTTGTTCCATTTGCTACCGGCTTGACCACACCGGTATGCATCACCAACGCCGGTGACGACCGATTATTTGTGATAGACCAGCATGGCATGGTTATGATTGTGGATTCAGCCGGTACGGTATTTTCTGAACCCTTTCTGAATATCAAGGATAGGACCGTTTATGGAGGTGAGCGGGGATTGCTGGGGATGGCCTTTCATCCGGGTTATGATACCAATGGCTATTTTTACGTGAATTATACAGGAGCGGGGGATAGCACACATATTTCAAGGTTTGGTGTCACATCGGACAACCCGGATAAAGCCGATTCCTTAAGTGAATTTAAGATCATGACCATTGCACAGCCATTCGAGAATCACAAAGGAGGAAACCTGGGCTTTGGCCCTGATGGCTATTTATACATTGGAATGGGTGACGGAGGTTCCGGGGGTGATCCCGGGAAAAGGGCACAAAATCCCGGGGTCCTGCTTGGAAAAATGCTTCGGATCGATGTGGACAGCGGAAATCCCTATTCAATTCCACCTTCCAATCCATTTGTTAACGATACAACGGTTCGCCACGAAATTTGGGCCCTCGGACTTCGTAATCCATGGCGGTTCAGTTTTGACCGCCTTACCGGCGATCTTTGGATAGCAGATGTGGGGCAGGATGATTTTGAGGAAATAAATTTTCAACCTGTGAACAGCACAGGCGGCGAAAACTATGGATGGCGCTGTTATGAAGGCGACCAGCCTTTTAATACCGAGGACTGTGCTCCCGCTTCAGCGTTCACTTTTCCGGTTTACGTTTATCCACATGGAAGCGAATGTTCTGTGACAGGTGGTTATGTCCAGCGGGGTGATACTACTTCTCCCTATTTCGGATATTATTTTTTTGCCGATTATTGCTCTGACCGCCTCTGGTCATTACATAACGAATCAGGTGTCTGGGTAAAGGATGATCTCGGTCAGTTTACCGGAAACAGCTTCAGCGCTTTCGGCGAGGATACACAGGGTCGTATGTATATTGCGGGTTTATCGAGTGGAAATATTTACAGGATTACCGGACAGTTGTCCGGAATTCCGGAACCCGGCAAAAAAGAGGATATTAAGATTTTACGGTATTCATCATCCAACCGGATCCATATAGAAATTAACTCTGATATCCCGCTTGAAACCAGCATATCCCTGTATGATATGAGGGGCATAAAACAGTTCCATGATATTACAACAGAAAGAACGTATGAATTCGAACCTGTTGACCTTGCGTCAGGTATGTATCTGGTAATGGTCAGGGCAAATGGAAAAGTCCGGGTAGAAAAGATATTTGTCGGCAAAACTGCCCGTTTTTGAACCTCAATACCGCAAACCTGGCAGGATTAAACAAAATGCTATGCCACTTGAAAAATATAAGCAAAAAAGGAATCCTTCCGTTACGCCGGAACCTTTTGGAGGCAAAAGCAGGGATGAGAAAGCCCTTCATTTTGTTGTACAGAAGCATGCTGCATCGCGACTGCATTATGACCTCCGACTGGAAATCCGGGGTGTTTTGAAAAGCTGGGCTGTACCCAAAGGTCCATCTATTGACCCGGAAATTAAAAGGCTGGCTATGATGGTTGAAGATCATCCTATTGATTACGGAACATTTGAAGGAATAATTCCCGAAGGCGAATATGGCGGAGGAACGGTTATCGTTTGGGATGCAGGCACATATGAAGCTGCCGACTTTGATGGAAGGACAAAAAAAGAGGTGGAAAGGCACTTGATGCACGGTCTTCATGGCGGCAAACTAAAAATCGTTCTCCATGGCAAAAAACTGAAAGGACAATTTGCACTGGTTAAAACAGGCAGGAAAGGGGAAAACAGCTGGTTGCTTATGAAACTGAAAGATAAATATGCCGGCCATGAGGACATAACCCTGAAGGAAAAGTCTGTTCAATCGGGCAAGACAATTGAGAAGGTTAAGGCAACGAGCAGACGCGTCCATTCTTCCCTAAAGGCTGAAACAACAAAGAAAGCAGAAAAAAAGGAATTGGGGGAATCAGTTGATGAGTCAATAAAATATGTACTGAAAAAAGCTTCCAAATCCAAAATGCCTGCGGGAATAAAACCCATGCTGGCCACACTGGTTGATAAACCCTTTGATGACCCCGAGTGGCTATACGAAGTAAAGTGGGATGGTTACCGTACATTGGGGTTTATCAGGAAGGGAAAAGCGGAACTACTTTCAAGAAATAATAAATCATTCACGAAAAAATATTACCCGATAGCCGATTCCCTGGAAAAATGGACAACAGATGCAGTCATTGACGGGGAAATACTGGTAATCAATGAAAAGGGCGAGTCAAACTTCAGCGCACTTCAAAACTGGCGTGGTGAGGCGGATGGAAATCTGGTGATGTATGTATTTGACCTGCTATGGTACCAGGGAAAAAACCTGATGAAATTGCCGCTGCTGGACAGGCTGTCTGTACTCAGGCAAATACTGCCGGCCGGTGACGACCGGATCAGATTAAGCCAGGTGTTTTCCGCCAATGGAAATGAGTTTTTTGAAGCCGCTCGGAAACTGGGCCTGGAGGGCATTATAGCCAAAAGAGCCGGAAGTATCTATACCCCGGATTACAGGTCGAGGGACTGGCTTAAAATTAAAGCCCGGAAGCGTCAGGAAGTAATCATTGGCGGCTATACGCAAAATGAAGGGACAAGCAAGAAATTCAGTTCTCTTCTATTGGGAGTATTTGAAAACAAGGTGCTTCAGTATGTGGGTAAAGTCGGCACGGGTTTTACAGATAAGCTCCAGAAGGAACTGATGAACATGTTCAGATCGCGCATAGTAAAAGAATGTCCTTTTTATTCAAAACCGGATGTAAACAAACCCTCCCGATTTCGTCCGGATCCTCCCAGTTCTAAGGTTTTCTGGTTAAAACCGGAATTGATCTGTGAAGTCAGTTATACAGAAGTCACAAATGACGGGGTATTCAGGCATCCATCCTTTAAAGGCCTGAGGAGCGATAAAAATGCAACGGATGTAATAAGGGAATCTGCAAACGGATGATTCCAGCTCGGCGAAGTTTGCAACTTCGCCGTGAATTCATCACCCCCCGCTCGGCGAAGTTTGCAACTTCGCCGTGATATTCATCACTCTTTATAAATATCCTTCAGATCCTTCTCAAACAGTGTATACGGGTCGTTGTAGAACTTAATGAAATCCGGAACGCTTGAATGTCCCGGAAAGGGAGCATAATAATGCGTGGGACTGTTGACATCATTCCGCCACACCAGCACATAGGCAAGGTTCATATCATACATTCTCATGGTTTTCAGCAGGCTTTCAGTCCACCAGGTCGGATTCGGGATGGATTCAAGCCCGGTTTCCGTAAATGCGGCCAGCTTTCCTGATTTGGCAGCATAGTCCGAAAGGATTTTAAGCTTTTTTGCCGCCGCTTTGAGGTTGTATCCATCGCGTCCCATATCACCATAATCATCCATTCCTACCATATCCACGTATTCGTTTCCCGGGTAGCGGTCGAGAAATTCTGATACGGAATTGAATGTATTATCGGGTGAAAAAGCATAAATGAAATTATGCACGGCGAGGCTGTCCTGCAGGTAGGTGACTGTAAATCGCCATAATGAAATGAATTCTTCCCTTGTGCAATGGGGTTTTCCCCACCAGAACCAGCCTCCGTCAAACTCGTGGTATGGCCTGAATATGACCGGTGCGAGGGTTCCGTTGTTTCCCTGTAGGCTGTTGGCCCAATCTGCAATTGTCTTCAGTATTTTCTTATATTCTGCATGTGCTTCTCCGCCAGGGATAATATATCTTACAGCAGGCAAAGACAGGGAATCATTCCAGTAAAACCCTCCTTTTGAAACCGGATTCATGAAATGCCATGCAACTGTAGTCACTCCGCCCCTGTTGTAGGTTTCAACCACATTTTTTCTGACCGCTTCGACATATATACGGATTGCATCAGGGGTATTCCCTGAAAATCCCGAAAGATCCACACCGACCACAGCCGGGTGGGAACCGCAAATTGACTTGACATCCGACCGGTCGGCATCACCCCACCAGCCATGGCCGTATTCCGTTGCATGCTGATGACCAAATAAAGTCTGGCTTTTTGAGATTCTTCCGAGATTAGAGAAAAGGGCATTTGTTTCCGGGGTTGCTTTTTTATCAATGAGTTTATAGGTTTGAGATTTTGCTGGTGCGACAAACAGGCATAACGCCACAAATATGTATGGGATCGTTTTCGATTTCAGTTTCATAACGGGAGATTTTATTTATAACATGCTACAAGTTAGCAGTTATTTACAAATTGTCCCAGGATTACTGAAACAAAATTGCCGGTGGCCGGCAACTGGCCATCAGTGGTCGTCAGCAAAAGACACACGGATCACCGGGGGCTGGCGCAATGTCTGGTATACAACGCAATACCTTTCTG
>Ga0105092_10001381_pt1 | contig 13015 bp, 17 predicted proteins | sample PPLLak2March2015_FD_87021 | JGI IMG/M metagenome (GOLD analysis project Ga0105092, IMG submission 87021) | Freshwater sediment microbial communities from Prairie Pothole Lake near Jamestown, North Dakota, USA - PPLs Lake P7 Core (1) Depth... | ecosystem: Environmental > Aquatic > Freshwater >... | reverse complement strand
TCCTTCATCCTTCATCCTTCATCCTTTTGCGCTCGCGGCGTCAATCGTCAATCAATTTGAGTCTTCCCCCACTTTGAAGCGCGCAAAACGGCGCACTGAGATGTTCTCTTTCATCTTGGCGATCTTGGACTTGATCAGCTCCAGGACCGTCATCTGCGGATCCTTGATGAAAGGCTGTTCGTAGAGGGTGACCTCCGCAAAGTACTTGTTCAGCTTCCCCTCCACGATCTTCGCTATGACTTGTTCAGGCTTGCCGGTGCCTTCCGCCTGTTTGCGGTAGATTTCGCGCTCGCGGCTCAGTTCAGTCTCGGGCACGTCCTCGCGCCGCACGCACAGCGGGTTAGCGGCTGCGATTTGCATGGCGATATCGCGAACCAATTCCTGGAAGTCGTCGGTGCGGGCCACAAAGTCGGTCTCGCAGTTAACCTCGACCAACACGCCGAGCTTGCCGCCCGCGTGGATGTACGAAGCCACCAGGCCCTCACGAGTCTGCCTGCCGGCCTTCTTTTCGGCCGCCGCCAGCCCACGCTCCCGAAGGATCGTCACGGCCTTCGGCACGTCCCCATTCGCCTCAGAAAGCGCTTTCTTGCACTCCATCATTCCTGCGCCTGTTTTTTCGCGCAGTTCTTTCACTTGTTCAGCGGTGATTGCCATGAATATCCTCCTGTGCTCTCTGTCCGGGTCAAATCTGTTGCAGCACTTGACTGGCTCGCCCGCGTTGAGCGAGTAGGCGCAAGCGCGGGTTGACCCGCGCTTGCTTTCCCGGACGAAGGGCCCAGTCTTCAGCTCTGATTAGGCTCGGGCTCGACCTTGGCGTCGGCCGATGCCGCGGGTTCAGTCGCCTGAGGGACTTCGGTGCCGGGCTCAGAGGGAGTCTCGGCCGCCTTATGGTGGGAACTCGGCCCCTTCTTGCGACTCACCTTCTTGACCTCGGGTGCCGGTGCTTCGCCGGCGGGCGGTGCAGCAGCGGGAGGCGCTTCAGCCTCAGCACGCTCCTGGGGAGTCGCATCCTCGGTCACGGTGATTTGCTCTGAATCTTTCGCGATTGTCTTGGTTTCGGCGAGGTCGCCGCGAATGACGGTCTCCTCGGCAGGGGGCGCCTGCTGGGAGCGTTTTGCAGCTTCCTTCGCCTCTTTGGCAGCTCGACGGGCGGCCGCTTCTTTCGCGGCTCTCTCCTCGGCTTCCTTCGCATCCGCGTCCGCTTTGGCCTGGTACACGGCCCTGCCCGAAATTACGGCATCGGCAATGGTCGAGGCGAAAAGGCGAACGGCCCGAAGGGCGTCGTCATTGCCGGGAATCACGTAGGTGATGTCGTCCGGGCTGCAATTGGTGTCCACGATCCCAATCACCGGAATTCCCAGCTTGGCGGCTTCCTGAACAGCAATGGCTTCCTTGTTGGAGTCGACGACGAAAATCGCTCCCGGGAGCCGGTCCATCTCTTTAATACCGCGAAGGTTCTTCTCGAGTTTTTTACGCTCGCGCTCCAGGCGGGCGACTTCCTTTTTGGAGAGCTTCTCGTAGAAGCCGTTGGCCTTCATCGACTCGAGTTCCTTGTACCGCTTCAGACTGTTCTGAACGGTCGCAAAGTTCGTCAGGAGCCCACCCAGCCAGCGGTTGTTCACGAAGAACATGCCGCAGCGTTTGGCCTCCTCCTCGATCGATTCCTGCGCCTGGCGCTTGGTACCTACAAAGAGGACGCTTTTCCCTTGTGCCGACATATCCGTCACGAAATCCACGGCGCTCTTGAACAACTTCAGCGTCTTCTGCAGGTCAATAATGTAAATCCCGTTCCGCTCGCCGAAGATGTATTCCTTCATCTTCGGGTTCCAGCGGCGGGTTTGGTGCCCGAAATGGACTCCCGCCTCCAACAACTGTTTTATCGAGATCGCAGTCAACAAACCCTCCTCGTTATCGCTTCGAGAATTGGAACCGTTTTCGGGCGCCGGGCTGTCCGTACTTCTTCCTCTCCTTGATCCGTGGGTCACGGGTCAGGAAGCCGGCTTTCTTGATGCGGGGCCGCAGCTCCGGGTTGAAAGTAAGCAGAGCGCGTGCAATGCCGAGGCGGGCCGCACCGGCCTGTCCGGAAAAGCCGCCGCCTGCGACATTAATATAGACATCAAACTTGTCAAGGTTCTCGGTCACGGCCAAAGGCTGGGTCACGACCATGCGTTGCGTCTTGTTTCGGAAGTACTCCGAATAGTCGACGTGGTTGACCACGATCTGGCCGGTTCCAGGCATCAGGAACACGCGAGCAGTAGAACTCTTACGCTTGCCGGTTCCGTAATATTGTACTTTGTCCAAACCCTGTTCTCCTTAAAGGCTGAGCGGTTGTGGCTTCTGCGCCTGATGCGGATGGTCGGCGCCCGCATAAACCTTCAGTTTGCGGATCAGCTTGTCGCCCATCTTGTTCTTCGGGAGCATGCCGCGGACGGCGAACTCCATCAGTCTCTCGGGGTGTTTCTCGAACAGATCTCTGGCCGAAATTTCCTTGAGCCCGCCCGGATACCCGCTATGAGAACGATAAACCTTCTGTTCCCACTTCTTGCCGGTCAGCCGAATGCTGCCGGCATTGACCACCACCACGAAATCCCCTGTCTCCAGGAAGTCGGTATAGTAAGCCTTTTCTTTTCCCATTAAAATAGAAGCCACACGCGAGGCTACCCGCCCCAGCACCTGATCAGCCGCATCGATCACGTGCCAGTTTCGTTCGATCGCGTCCACTTGAGGCACAAAAGTCTTCATACGTCCCCTTTAGCTCTCCTCTCAGCAAAAGCGTAAACGCAAAAAATACAGGAAGTGCGCCTAGGTGTCAAGCTCCTACTCCGGGTGGTTTACCGCATGAGCAAATCCGTCAACATGTTACAAAAAGGCGCAGTTTGGGCATTCTGATGTGACACCAGTCACTAGCGATGGGTCCGCGTCGTTGTAGGATTCCTCGTGCGCCGTCTCCGGAAAAGGGAGAATTGAGAGACGGAGAGCACGCAAATGCTCACTAAGATGTGGGCAGTTTTGAGTTAAGAACTTGACAACTATGGATTTTTCTCTAAGAATTTAGCCGCCTTCGCAGTCTGATTGGGTTTTTCGGGGGGAAATACTCATGTTCTTTAGCGGATGGGGCGTTAAAACGAAGCCTCTTGTCGGGATCGACATCGGCTCATCTGCTGTCAAAGTGGCCTCTCTCAAGAAGACCGGCAACGCCTACCATCTTGAGAACCTCGGGATTGAATACCTTCCGCCAGATTGCATCGTCGACGGGGTCATCATTTCCAAACTCCCGGTCGCCGACGCAATTGCACGGATCTTCAAAAGCAAGGGTATCAAGAACCGCCAGATCGCCACTTCCATCTCCGGCAGCTCGGTCATCGTCAAGAAGATTGCATTACCCGCCCAAATGGAGGATGAACTCGAGGAGTCGATTCAATGGGAAGCGGAGCAGTACATCCCCTTTGACATCGCCGACGTCAACCTCGATTACCAAATCGTCGGCAACACTCCCGAGGGGAACCGGCTCGAGGTGATCCTGGTGGCCGCCAAACGCGAGAAGATCGCCGACCAGACCAGCGTCATTTCCATGGCCGGCAAGGTCTCCTCCGTAGTCGACATTGACGCATTTGCGTTGCAGAACGTTTACGAGCTCAATTACGAACCCCAGTCGACGACAGTGGCGGCTTTGCTCAACATCGGCTCCTCCGTCATGAACGTCAATATCGTCCGGGGGCGAGAGTTCCTGTTCACCCGTGATATTGCGATGGGAGGCAACCACTACAACGACTTCCTTCAGAAAGAACTGAACATCTCTTTCGAGGAGTCGGAGAACTATAAGCGCAATGGGGCGCCGACGCCGGAACTCCAGAAGCGGACGCTTGCTACCCTGGCCTCGGTCTCTGAAATCCTGGTCCTCGAGGTTCAGAAAACCCTGGACTATTTCAAGACGACCAGCCGCCTGGAAGACATTCGGGAAATGTACATCAGTGGAGGCGCCTGCAGGACTCCCGGTTTTCAGGTTTGCCTGCAGGAGAAGTTCCAGATCCCGGTGACTTTCCTGAATCCGTTCAATCGTATCAAAGTCAACGAGAAAGCGTTTCCGGCTTCGACAATCGAGGAACTTGCCAGCGATTTTGCGGTGGCAGTCGGTCTGGCTCTGAGGACAACTGGGCGATGATAAAGATCAATCTTCTCCGCGAGCCGAAGAGCAAGACCAGACCCAGCTGGAGCCCCGAGCAGTCCCAAGTGGGCATCTACGCAATTATGCTAATGATCCTGGCCGTGGTCAGCATGGCGTGGTGGTATTGGTACCTGCTTGGTCAGCGCACCGAATACACCGGCCAACTTGAGCAACTACAGCAGGAGAACGTACGGCTTCAGCTGGTTCGGGGCGAGCTCCAGAAGTTCGAGCGGCAAAAACAGCTTTTGGATGACCGCATCGGCGTTATCGAACGTCTCAAATCAAACCAAAAGGGACCGGTTGTTCTGATGAACGCCGTGATCGACAGCATCCCGCCCGAACCCCGGCTATGGCTTGATAGCGTTAACCAGAAGGAAGGCCAGGTGCTGATTAAAGGGCAGGCGCTGGATGTCGCTTCCGTGGCAGATTTCATCAGCAAGCTGAGCATCAATCCGCCCTTTAAACAGGTTGAGTTGAACTCGTACCAGGAAGAAAACGAGAAGATTAAGTTCGAACTCACCTGTCAAATTGTAAGGTAGGCCCGCTATGGCTCTCGAGAGTATCTCTATCAGTAAACTGCCTCAACGCACCCAGCTTCTTCTGCTCACGGTCGTGATGGCTGGTCTATGTTATGTCTTTTATAGCTTTTACGTTCAGCCGCTTAAGGCCGAGGTCGACACCCTTGGCGCTCAGCTTAACGATCTGACGACCGAAGTGCAGAAAGGCCAGATTGTCTACTCCCGACTGCCGGAGTTTAAGAAGCAGGTCCGAGAGCAGGAAGTGAAGCTGGCCACGCTCCGGACGATCCTGCCCGAGCGAAAACAGACGGCAGAGATCGTATCCGGGCTGGAACTATTGGCTCGCGAGTCACGCCTCCGGATCAAGAGCTTCCAGCCGCAGGGGACCGTCCGAAAGGACTTCTACGAAGACTGGCCGATTCTGCTCTCTCTCGAAGGTAATTACGATAACTTGGGCACATTCTTCGAGAAGGTCAGTCAGTTCGCCCGCATCATCAATGTCGAAAACATAACCATCAAGAAGGTAGACACACCGACCCGAAGTCGGACTATTAGTGCCACTTGCACAGCCACAACGTTCGTGTTCATAGATCAGGGAGGGGAGGCGACTCCAGCCTCACCCGCACCTATTGGACCCGCTACCGCGGTGTCCCAGCAGCGCAAACCTGGAGTTCCTAGCGAGGGTTAAGATGAAGGAAGGCAAAGTTATTCTTCTTGTTGTCGGCCTCCTGGTTGTCTGCCTCCCCGCTCTCTGCCTTGCTCAAAGCTATCAGTCGCAGGGGAAACGAGATCCTTTCGAAGGACCTAAAGAACAGGTGACCGCGAATCAGATGTACACCCCGCCACCTCTTGACCGGAGACCCCCGGGGTTGACCGGGCTCATGATCGCAGAGGTCACTGTAGCAGGGCTTGCGGGCAGTCAACAGGAAAACGTGGTCATCCTGAAAGGCGCGGACCGCGTCTCCTATCTGGCCCGCAAAGGAAGCAAGCTCTTCGACGGCTACGTGGCTTCAATCACGAGCGAAGAGGTCATTTTCGTGCGGGATATCGTTGATGGCCAGGCGGCCAAAAAAACGACTAAGATCGTGAAACGGCTCTACACCGAGGATAAGTAGGGGAACCACATGAAACGCTTTCCAGCTCAAGATCTGAAACGGTGTTTTACCTGTGCCGCGCTTTTCTGTTTCGTGTTGGCGGGCAGCAGCCTGCTTTTGGCCCAACAACTGGACAGCGCCCCGATTGCGGGCGATTCCACACTGCCGCCCAAAACCGAGTACAAGGGCGAACCAATATCGTTGAAGCTCGTCGATGTTTCCCTGGTCGATTTCTTCAGGACCATTTCTGAGCTCACGGGCCTCAACATTCTGATCGATCCGGACGTGCAGGGAACGATCACGATCAATGTCGAGGAAGTGCCGTGGGATCTGCTTTTCGAGACCGTCCTGAGGAGTCATGGCCTGGAGCGGACCATAGACGGCAACCTGGTGCGGATTGCGAGTAAGAAGACGCTCCAGGCGGAGGAGCAGAACACCCAGGCGCTCAAACAGGCGGCCTTCAAGGCGATTGACACGGTTACTGTCACCTCGCCCCTGAATTATGCGGTCGCTGAGACCCTGGCCAAGGCGCTCGAAAAGCAACTGACGACCAGAGGCCGTATCGACATCGAACCGCGGACGAACACCCTGATCATCACGGATGTAAGACCGAGCGTCGAAAGAATTCTGGCACTGGTCAAGTCGCTCGACACGCCTGAACCGCAGGTGGAGATTGAATCGCGCATCATCGAAACCACCACGTCTTTCAGCCACCGGCTAGGAGTCGCATTTGCATTCTTTGCAGGGAAAGAAACGGACAGAGTGCAGGGCGTAGGCGTAGTTGATGCGCGGATCGATCCGACCAGGGATAAGTCAAGCATTGGCTTCGCGGAAGTAGTGGTCGGAAGAATCCTAGACACCGTGCAGCTGGATGCCTTCATTGAAGCTGGAGAATCTGTCGGCGATGTGCGGATTCTGTCAAAACCGAAGGTCACGACCGTCGACGGCTCCGAGGCCACTATCGTTCAGGGCGCCAAAATCCCCATCCCAGTCATCCGGAATTTTCAGACCTCGGTGGAATTCCATGAGGCGGCTTTGAGACTTCGCGTCACGCCGCGCATAACCGATGAGAAGACGGTTCAGCTGTTCCTCAAAATAGACAACGACGTTCCGGACTTCAGCCGAACGGTACTTGGAATTCCGACGATCCTGATCAGTCAGTCCCAGTCCGTTGTGCTGATGCCGAATGGTGGAACCACGATGATCGGTGGTATCTTTGTTGAAACCGATCGAAAGAACGTCGACAAGGTGCCCGGTTTGGGAGACGTTCCAGTGGTCGGCAATCTCTTCAAGAGACAGAGCAAGGGTCGTGACACGCGCGAGATCCTCTTCCTCATTACCACCAGGATCCGGAGCTAACTTATTGCCGGACTTTTCCGGCCGTTATCATCGTTTCTCAAGCGAGTTTCAAAAACAGGGGGTGGACGGGTTCCTGATCAACCACCCCCCGAACCTCTCCTACCTGTTCAACATTCGCCCTTCAGTCGGTTTCGCCTTGTGCTCGGCCGAAGAATCCGTGCTTGTCCTCGATTCCCGGTACATCGAACAAGGCGAGGCGGAAGCGGTCAATTGCCGCCTCGTCAAGGCCGGGAACTCACTGGAGGATACCGTCAAAGATGTGCTTGGCCAGCTTGCGGCCAAGTCACGTCCCCCTTTTCGACTCGGTGTCGAGGCGCGCCACCTTTCTTTTGCGACAGCGCAACTGTTGGCCAGTTGGAGCGGCGACTACCGGGTGTTGCCGCGTGAAGACGTCGTGGAGAATTTACGCCTGTTGAAGGAGCCCTACGAGATTCAACAGCTGGAAAATGCCTTTCGGATCGCTCAAGCCGCGTTCGCGAAGATCCTTCCCGAGATTCGCCCAGGCAGGACTGAGATCGAGATTGCCGGGCTCTTCGAGCTGGAACTGAGAAAAGCGGGCGGCGAGAAAGTCTCCTTTGACACGATCGTGGCTTCGGGTCCGCGATCGTCACTACCGCACGGACGAGCGAGCCGGCGGGTCATCGGGAGCAACGAGCTCATCCTGGTGGATTTCGGCGTTCAAGCCGATGGCTATTGCAGTGATCTGACCAGAGTCGTGTTCCCGCCTGAGGCCTCCAAGCCTGATATCTTCGAAATCGTAAATGAGGCCCAACAGAAGGCCATTCGGACAGTAAGGCCGGGAGTTATGACGAGTACCGTGGACGCAGCCGCTCGTGACCATATAACCAGGCAAGGATACGGAGACTACTTCGGTCACAGCCTCGGCCACGGACTGGGCCTCGAAGTCCATGAATCACCCCTTGTCTCCTGGCGATCCGCCCGGCCCCTTGAAGAGGGAATGGTGTTTACCGTTGAACCAGGCATCTACCTTCCCGGACGCCACGGCATCCGCATAGAAGATGCGCTCGTGGTGACGGCCGATGGCTGCCGGCTGTTATCAGACCCAGACCGTTAGGCGACCCCCCCCGAGGAGCCCGAGGACCCCAAGGACAACAAAGGACCACAAGGACAACAGGACTAGGGACTCACGACCAGTTCCCGGTCCTTGTGGTCCTTGTGGTCCTTGTGGTCTTTGTGGTCTTTGTGGTCCTTGTGGTCCTTGTGGTCCTTGTGGTCCTTGGAGTCCTTCCTACGCTTGCCCCGGTCCATAGATAAATGCCAGGGAACATGCTATGCTTCTCTCCTTACTTGCTGGGAGAGTTGATGGATCTGAAAGAGATTCGGGACTTGCTCGAGCTGATCGATGACACAAAGGGTATTGAAGAATTCGAAATGGAGCAGGGGGATCTGCGAATTCGCGTTCGAAAGGCGACCATTCGCTCGAACGATTCCATGCCACCCGTTGAGCACGCGGCAGTCAGCGGTGCAATAAGTACGGCTGTCGCTCCTGCCGAAAAGACGGCCCCGGCAGAAGAATTACATCTATTCAAAGCGCCTATTGTCGGCACTTTCTACATCACTCCCAAGCCGGATGCAGAACCGTTCGTCCGTCCCGGCGACCCGGTCCAAAGAGGGATGGTGGTTTGCATCATAGAGGCGATGAAGCTGTTCAACCAGATTGAATCCGACGTTGACGGCAAGATCATCCGGGTTCTTGTTGAAAACGGGCAGCCGGTAGAGTACGGCGAACCCTTGTTTGAAATCCGGTTGAACTCCTGATTCTCAATGTTCCGAAAAATCCTCATAGCCAACCGCGGTGAAATAGCCTTGCGCGTCATTTGCGCCTGCAAGGAACTCAATATTCCAACCGTCGCCGTCTATTCGGAAGCCGACCGCAACTCGCTCCACGTCTGGTTCGCCGACGAGGCCGTCTGCATCGGCCCGGCCAAAAGCAGCGACAGCTACCTGAATATTCCAAGCATCATCAGCGCCGCCGAGGTGACGAACGTTGACGGGATTCATCCCGGATACGGGTACCTGGCTGAAAGCGCTCATTTTGCCGAGGTTTGTGAGACGTGCGGGATCAAGTTCATCGGGCCGACGCCCGAGTCTATGACCCTCATGGGGGACAAGGCGGCTGCCCGGAAATCCATGCAGGAAGCAGGCCTTCCGATTATCCCGGGAACCGACGTGCTGCAGGACAAAGACGGAAATCCGGAGCCTAAGGCCGCGGCCATAGGCTATCCAGTCCTGGTAAAGGCGGTCGCGGGCGGAGGCGGCCGGGGCATGAGGATCGTTCGGCGACCTGAGGAACTGCAGGATGCGCTGGCAACCGCGCAGGCAGAAGCGCTCAGCGCTTTCGGCAGCCCGGCTGTTTACATTGAAAAATACCTCGACAACCCGCGGCACATCGAGCTTCAGATCCTCGCCGACGAGCACGGGAATGTCGTCCACCTCGGGGAGAGAGACTGCTCCGTGCAGCGACGGCACCAGAAACTTATCGAGGAATCCCCGAGTCCGGCGGTCAGCCAGGCAACCCGCAAGGAGCTCGGCCAGCAAGTCATCCAGGCCATAAGAAGGGTCAACTACCACAATGCCGGAACCGTCGAGTTCCTGTTCGACCAAGAAGGAAACTACTATTTCATCGAGATGAACACCCGGGTGCAGGTCGAGCACCCTGTAACCGAGATGGTCACTGGGATTGATGTCGTTAAGGAACAGATCCGCATCGCAGCCGGCGAGAAACTCGCCTTTACCCAATCGCAGATCGTGTTTCGCGGCCACAGCATCGAATGCCGGATTAATGCGGAATCGCCTAAGACTTTCATCCCTTCCCCGGGCCGGATCACCGTGTTTCATCCGCCCGGCGGGCCTGGAATCCGGGTGGATTCCTGCGCCTATGCCGACTACGTGGTGTCTTCGCACTACGACTCATTGATCGCGAAATTGATTGCGTTCGGGAAGGAACGCCAGGAAGCGCTGGCTCGCCTGAACCGCGCACTGGAGATGTTCACGGTTGAAGGCATCGAGACGTCGATCCCACTACACAAGAAAATCATCAACCACCCTGACTTCATTACGGGGAACTTCGGGACTTCGTTCTTGGAGCACTTCTCCGCAACCTGAGGCTGGATGCGACCGCCTTTCCTGGATCCCGTCTATCCGCTGACCCACTGTCCTAATGCCGCCGGAGCAAGTCATGTCGGGCTCGCCAGGAGTTTCCTCCAGGGGGGATCTCGTTTTTTCCAGTTCCGGGCGAAGGATCTCCCGGACCGGTTGCTTTACGAGGAACTCCGTGAAGTGGCCGTCGAATGTGCCAGGCATCAGGCGCGGTTCATCGTCAATGACCGCCCTGATCTGGCACTGGCCGGAGAGGCCGCCGGTGTCCATCTTGGGCAGACCGATCTCCCTGTCGGAGTCGCCCGCCGGCTCTTGGGCAATGACGCGATCATTGGCTTATCGACCCATACCGAGCAGCAATTTCTGGAGGCCCTGCGAGAAGAAGTGGACTACGTGGCGATAGGACCCGTCTTTGAAAGCCGGACAAAACCAGGAGCGAACCAGCCGGTAGGCTGTGAGACATTGGCCCGACTGACGTCAATGACGCAACTCCCCGTCGTGGCAATCGGTGGTATTACCCTGGAGAACGTCAGTCAGGTATGGGAGGCAGGAGCAGCGTCCGCGGCGGTGATTTCGGATATCGTCGGTTCGCCTGACCCATCGTTGAGGATCAGACAGTATTTCGCGCTGGCAGCGAAACGGTTTCCCGGAAGGTTCTCTTAACAGAGCTGGCCCATGAATGTGATTCTGTTCGAAACATCGAATCGTCGTCTCTACCCGGTGATTCAAACGACGGTCTGCGAGGGCCGACCCGTCGCTCCGGCAACCGGGTATTGGGGCCGACTGAAACAGAAATTAAGGTCAGCCTACGAGACGATCGAGGAGCGACTCAACCACGAGGAACGGTTTTGCGCCTGCCTGCGTCACGCCACACAACTCCGGGTGTTTAGCCGGGCTTCGGACAACAGCGAAGCTGCAGAGAAAAGATTTCGACAATTTTTGAGATTGGGTTATAGTAAACACAGCCGTTGGTTCTGGGTGGATGCGGTGCTTGCCTTTTTTGGGATTTTTTTGATGTTCTTGCCGGGTCCGAACATCTTCTTCTTCTATCCCGCCATTCGGTCCTTCGGTCATTATCAGGCACGTGACGGCGCGCGAAACGCCTTGAGTCTTTCGGATATAGCCTTCGAGTCCGAACCGCTCGTGGACGAGATTCAAGACCATTTGCACAATTTGGACTCTGTAGTCGGTGCTATTCAACGGCTCGAGACTAAGTACCAGATGGATGATCTCAAGAAGGTGCTACTGCAACTCGGGGAAAAATGAAAGTCGACATCGCTTTTCTGCGGAATGTGGCTCTCTTCACGGACCTGTCTGAGGAGGAGATGATTGCGGTCTCGGAGATGTTCCGGGAGCATAAGTACAAGAGGAACGAGATCATCTTTTTCGAAGAAGACACCGGCAAGTACATGTACATCGTCAAAGAAGGCCGCGTGAAAGTGTCAAGGCTTCTTCCCAGCGGTAAGGAGATGATCCTGACGTTCCACGAAGGAGGCGAGTACTTTGGCGAGATGTCCTTCCTGGACGGCGGGACAACTCCAGCGACCGTGACAGCCGTCGTGCCAACAACCATCCTCTCCATGGGAGGCCGGGAATTCTCGATTCTGCTCGGCAATCCCAAGATCAACATGGCCCTGATCAAAGTCCTCTGCGCCCGTTGCCGGGAAGCCTGGGCACAGATCGAGGTCCTGACTTTTCACAATGCCGATGCCCGAATCCGCACGGCTCTCTATCAGTTGTGCCAGCGACGGGGAATCCAAACGGAGAACGGGATAATGATCAGCATCCATTTGACTCACAAGGAACTCGCAGATATCACGGGCATCTCCCGTGAAACCGCCACCCGGGTTCTCAACACTCTCCAAGGCGAGAACATCCTTCGGGTCGAGACCCGCCATTTTGTGATTTCCGAACCCGACAAGCTTGTCGATTCCCTTCTCTTCAGCGAGACTGCCTGAGCAGCAAGACCGGCTAACGTCAATCCCTACAGGCGAATCCGCCGAAGTGATGACTCTCACATAAATATAGGGCGCAGTCGTCTATGCTACGCCTCACAGGGGGAAGAAAAGTCATGCTCGTCCGGGCCAGATCGGCGTGTGGTTTTTCACTCATAGAACTCCTCCTCGTCGTCTGTGTTCTGGCGATGGCGGCCGCTTTTGGACTTCCGGCGCTACAGGGAACCATGACAGCCTACCGGTTGAGAGCATCTGCCGATACCATTGCCGGCGAGCTCGATGCCGCCCGGGTGATGGCCATCTCCAGAGGCGCGGAGTACCAAGTCAAATTCACTTCTACAAGCGTCTACGTCGAAGATCCGCTGGATACAGATCATGCGCCGAGAGTGCCGAAGACTTTGGATGAGGGCGTCACAGTCAGCGGCGGCGGCCCCACCATCACCTTTAAACCCAGAGGTACGTGCAGCGGCGGAGCAGTCCAACTTGGAGATACAAAGGGAAATACCGCTTCCATCACCGTGACCGCGACCGGCAAGACCACCGTTTGCATGACTGGAGCAACACCGAGCCCGTAGCGAGGAGCGGCAAGGAGCAGCAGAATCGTATGGTCAAGGCAAAAGACGGCATCCACCAAAAGGGGTTCTCGCTAGTCGAGACCATGTTGGCGATGCTTTTCCTCGCCGTCAGTCTCCTGGCCCTCGGGCAATTGGTCGGCGTCGCTATTAATCAGAATTCGATGTCGAGGAGCACCTCCGTCGGAATTTCGGCCGCGATGGGAAAGCTCGAGGAGTTGCGCCGCGTTTA
>Ga0105092_10001380_pt1 | contig 13019 bp, 14 predicted proteins | sample PPLLak2March2015_FD_87021 | JGI IMG/M metagenome (GOLD analysis project Ga0105092, IMG submission 87021) | Freshwater sediment microbial communities from Prairie Pothole Lake near Jamestown, North Dakota, USA - PPLs Lake P7 Core (1) Depth... | ecosystem: Environmental > Aquatic > Freshwater >... | reverse complement strand
CTGCGTGCCCGAAGGTACGTGATAATAACCGAGCCGGAGATGCGAGCGGTTTTAGCCATGACCGCCTACGGCCAAAAGCACGTCAAGAGCGCCCCTGCGCTGGTAGTGGTCTGTGCGGATGTCCCGAGATCCGCCGCTCGCTATGGCGATCGAGGAAGCCTTTACGCCATCCAGGATGCCGATGCCGCCACGATGTGTCTTCTCCTGGCCGCGCATGACATAGGACTTAGCGCCTGCTGGAACGGGGCTTTCGACGACGCTCTCGTGCGCGAGGCTCTTGGGCTTTCGGACGGCATCCTGCCGGTGGCTATCATATCGCTGGGATGGCCGGATGAGGCACCGGAAGCTGCGCCCCGCAGGACTGCGGAAGAAATAGTCCGATGGATCGAATAGGCAAATGGGCGAATTGGGCGCGATTTGGGCTGGCTTTTGTCGGTTGAACGGAAAAACGAACTGGAATGATTGAACTGGATTATTTGAACGCATGATCTCTCAGAATTTTTTCGTGGGCAAGCTGGGCCGCGTTGGTCCTGTTGCATTTTAAGGCAACAGCGCTCCGTTTTATAGCCTTGCTATGGCAACGTAGCTCCCCATTTATTGATTGCCTCAAATACGGGAAGAAAAGCCATTCCGTATTCCGTCAATGAATACTCCACTCGCGGCGGAACCTCCGGGAATACGACTCGATTTATGATATTGCCCCTCTCCAGATCGCGGAGATGCTTTGTGATGGTCTTGGAGTTAACGTCGCCGATTCTCTTCTGAAGCTCGGTAAACCGCAGTGTTCCTTCTCGAAGATGCCAGATTATTAGCAGATTCCATCTGCTGCCGATGATCTCTACCGCTGCATTGATGCCGCATTTGTGCTCGCATTCAGATTTCACGCTGGATCTCCCATTACTTACTTTTTGGATACAATATTACTTTTACGCTTCTGGCATACTTAAGTAATTAAAACCTGTAACTGTATTTGGTCATCCTGCAAGAGGCCAATGAAAGGCCGATAAAATTAAAAAAAATGTCATGGAGCACAATGATGAATATACTGGCAATTAACGGAAGCCCGAGAAAAGACTGGAACACAGCAACTTTGCTGAATAAGGCTCTCGAAGGTGCCGCATCCGTCGGAGCCGAAGCTCAGCTGATTCACCTGTACGACCTTGATTTCAAGGGCTGCAAGAGCTGTTTTGCCTGCAAGACGCGCGGCGGAAAGAGCTATGGACATTGCGCGCAAAAAGATGGATTGACTCCTCTGCTTAAACGGATTGAAAACGAGGCCGATGCCGTTATTCTCGGCTCGCCCATCTACTTAGGGACGATAACCGGGGAGATGCATTCCTTTATGGAGCGGCTGATGTTTCCCTACCTGACTTACACCAATCCTCCAGCCACGCTATTTCCAAGAAAGATCTCCTCCGGATTTATCTATACCATGAATATTTCCGAAGAGCTGATGAAAGAGATGGGCTACCTTCAGCATACCAAGACGAATGAATGGATTCTTTCTCTGATCTTTGGCCGGGCCGAGTCCCTGTTCTCCAACGATACCTACCAGTTCGATGATTACTCCAAGGTTGTTGCCGATCGGTTTGACCCGGTTCAGAAGGCAAAACGGAAGCAAGAAGTGTTTCCCAAGGATTGCGAGAAAGCCTTCGAGATGGGGGCCAGATTCGCAAAGGGCGGAATCGTTTAGACCGCGAGGCAGCCGGGCGAAACGGCAAGACTAAAGGGATGGCCGAAGGTAAGGCTAATGCTGCCAAACCTATTTCATCATGAATTGCCAAGGCTGTTGCTATGTTCGATCCAAACGAGGAATCAATGGTCCTGGAGATTGTGCGCGGCTTCTTCGACATCCCCACAGAAGAGATGATCAAGATCGGCGATCAGATCAAAAATGTTCTATTCAGCCCGGAAGTCAGCAGCGAGGAAGAGGCAATCACAAGGCTCAAAGAGGCTTTGAAAGAAATGCCTTCCGAGCGCGCCCTGATGGCAGGCATGTTCATTTCCGGGCTCTTGCGCTGCAATATGGCCAAACAGATTGAGCAAGAGTATCTGAACGCACAGGCCAACGGAGAAATTGAGCCCGAGTAATCGAGCCGGAATAGATCTGAGTAGCATCTAAAATCGCAGCGGTTTAGCGATCCCTTTCGCTAAACCCAAAAGAATACCGACGGCGCTGCCCCTGCCCCTGCCGCGGCTGTTTCTCAACTGTTCTTCTTCATTACGGGCTGCGGGCGCAATTTCGTTAGCGTAAGAGATAGTTCAAGCCCATCCAAGAGCTTAATTATCGTGTGCATTGATCTGATGGGGATGAAGGGGGCAATTCTCGCATGTCGGGATCAAGAGGCTCTTGCGCGTGAGCTGAGACGGATAGTTGATGCCATCTTGGCGGGCGAGGTCAAGACTGAGGCGGATCTGGAGTCCCGCAAGAAGGATGCTTCGTCTCGCCTCCGTCTTCCGTCTTTGCCGAGCAACGCCGACATTCTCGGCGCAGCAAGGCCGGAGGAGCGGGCGCGTTTGCAGATGCTGGTGCGCAAGCCCACGCGTACCCTTTCCGGCGTGGCCGTCATCGCTGCCATGACCTCGCCCGCCCGCTGCCCGCACGGCACCTGTGTTCCCTGCCCCGGCGGCATCTCCTGCACCAGTCCGCAAAGCTACACGGGACGGGAGCCTGCCGCACTTCGGGCCGCGCAGCATAACTTCGGTCCCTATGAACAAACCGCCGCCCGGCTTGCCCAGCTTTACGAGATCGGCCACTCCCTGGACAAATCCGAGCTGATCATCATGGGCGGCACGATCACCTCCCGGCCTTTGGGCTACCAGCACTGGTTTATCAAGCGCTGTTTGCAGGCCATGAACGATTTTCCCATCGTCGTCGCGGGCAGCCGCAAGTGGCAGTCCTTTTCCGATGTGGCCGTGGCCAATGAGACGGCGCTCGCCCGCAACGTCGGCACCACTTTTGAGACCAGGCCAGACTGGTGCGGCCCCAAGGATATCGAGAACATGCTTCTTCTCGGCGCAACCAAAGTGGAGCTGGGCGTGCAGAGCACGAGAGACGACCTCCTGCGGGCCATGTCGCGCGGCCATACCGTGGAGGACTCGGTTCGGGCCAATCGAGATTTGCGGGAGGCGGGGCTGAAGGTCGGCTTTCACATGATGCCCGGCCTTCCCGGCTCCTCGCCGGAGAAAGACCTGGAGGTCTTCAGTGAGCTGTTTTCCGACAGCCGCTTCCGGCCCGACTATCTCAAGATCTATCCCACTCTGGTTGTGGAGGGCACGGAGTTATTCCGGCGCTATCAAAGTGGCGAATACAAGCCCCTGGGTGACGGGGAGGCGGCGCGGCTCGTATCCCGCATCAAAGCCATGCTTCCCGCTTACGTTCGGCTGCAGCGGGTACAGCGGGACATTCCGGCTCATTTGATCGTGGCAGGCGTGAAAAAGTCCAACCTGCGCCAGCTCGCTCGGCAAGATCTGTTGTCGCATGGCGGGAGCTGTCGCTGCATTCGCTGTCGTGAAGCGGGATTGCGCGGCATTGTCGAGGTTGATGTATCCCTGAAGCACGAAGTTTACGATGCATGCGGCGGCGAGGAGCATTTTCTCTCCATCGAGGGCGAGGATGATACCCTGGTCGGATTCCTGCGCCTGCGCCTGGGTTCTGGCTCATGCGCGCGGGCGCGGGAGCTGCACGTCTACGGCCCAATGGTTCCCATCGGGACGCGAAAGGACGGCTGGCAGCACCGCGGATACGGAGCGAAGCTGGTGGAGACTGCTGAGGCTCTGGCCGCAGATGAGGGGTACGATCGGCTGGAGATCACCAGTGGCATCGGTGCAAGGGGCTACTACCGGCGGCTGGGTTACGAACTGGTCGGGCCATACATGGGCAAGAGCCTGAAATGATGTGTTTGATAGTCACGATCAAATTCCAATTTCTTGCACTCCCGTCTATCGTACTCCCATTTCGCATCCTCGTCCGGCTTATGCATCCGCCGCCACTTGCACGGCGTAGGATGCCGGACTTGGACCAAGCTCGTCTATTCCGGCGGAAAGCTTTTTGACCTTCGGGATTGTCATAGATAAAAAAAAAGCACCACAACCATTAAATATCGCGCGTCAGAGAGAATTCGCGATCTGAGGAATTATATTATGCGTTGGCAAGGAAAGTTTGGCAGAAAGTCCACCGGCGGGAAGAGAATCCCGGCCAGGGGAAAGAGAAAATACGAGACCGGTCGAGAGCAGAGCGATACCACCATAGCGCCAGTCAGAACCAAGAAGATCGAGACCTTGGGCGGAAACCTGAAGATGCGCATGCTGCGTGGAGACATGGCCGCAGTTGCAGATCCCAAGACCGGCAAGACCAAGACGGTCAAGATCGAGACTGTAAAGGAGAACAAGGCCAATTTGCACTACATGAGACGAAACATCCTCACCAAGGGTGCAGTCGTCAAGACTGAGCTTGGCGATGCCAGGATAACCAACCGGCCCGGCCAGGATGGCGTCATCAACGCGATTCTGCTGCCGCCCCAATAAATCCTTTTAGCTCTTGATGTTCATCGTCTTCCGGTGCGGTTGCGGCAGGCATCTTTACGCCCCGAAAGACGCCAAGACCAGGACCTGCCCTTGCGGGAAGCGAACTGTTCTTCGCAAGGCGAGGATACTGGCCGAGGCCGATGATGCCATCATAGCTGGCGAGATCGTTCGCAGGCTGCAACTGGGCGGGCAAGAGATGACCGGCTTTCGCACTGCGAGATTGCCCTAATTCTCGTTCGCATATTCCCGGCTATCTTCCGGTCGTATCTTCTTTGGTTCGCATCTTTCAGCAGATGTAGCTATTTTCCTAACGGTTTTGGCCTTGCAGCTCCCCGCCGCCTTTTGCCTTTTCAGCTCTTGCGAAGTATCGTGAATGATTCAGTTGTCTGGGATAGAATTGCGCCGTCATCCGAACGCTTTACGACGCCCTCCGTGAACGCGACATTGCGCGTCTTCTTGGTCACTTTGCCGATCGCTGTTATCTCGCCGCTTCTCGCGCCCTGCAAGAACGTCGTGTTCTCCGAGATGGTGGCGATGCGTTCCTCTTCTTCCAGCACCGTGAAGAGCGCCAGGGCCATGGCCTCGTCGCAAAGAGCTGTGTATATGCCGCCTTGCAGCCATCCCGCGCCGTTGAGCATGTCCGGTCGCACTTGCATTCTCAATTCTGCCCGGCCTTCGCCATAAGGGCCGAGCTGTATTCCCATGAGGACAAAGAAGGGATTGGCGTCTCTTCCTTTGATCCGGATCCGGTTCAGATAGTCCATTTTCCATCGACCTGTGGGTGAAAGCTCGGAACCGGGAATTTATAAGGGTGGTGGGCTTTTCGAGCAAGACGTATTCGGTTGACTGGACCAAAGCCGATTCGATCCAATGGCTGAGGCTGCGGACTCAATTTTGATGCGATGCAACCCTTGATTTGATGCAGACCATCCGATGCAAACCTTATATACTAACGCAGTTCACAATTGTGATTGAAATGATATATGCATTTGCAACTGCAGAATAGATGATCAGACTAACAGATGATTGCAATTAGACATTTTTCCGTATCATACGAAGCCATGCGAAGTGCCTGGGACCTGTGCATCAGCATACTTTCGGTCCGGCATCAAAATCATCGAGCAGTGCAAATTCAAAGCCTAGTTGGCAGTAACGCCGAAATCCGCCCAAATCAGGAGTCTGAGAAATGAGCTTCAAAGAAGACATTCAAACCGTCTTTGCCAAAGACCCCGCCGCACGATCGACACTGGAAGTCATCACCTGCTATCCGGGGCTGCACGCCCTCTGGATACACCGCATCTCCCACTACCTCTGGTCGCATAATTTCTTCTTTCTGGCCCGGCTTTGCTCCCACATTGGCCGCTTTCTGACAGGTGTCGAGATCCATCCCGGCGCAAAGATCGGCAAGCGATTCTTCATCGACCACGGCATGGGCGTCGTCATCGGCGAGACTGCTGAGGTGGGGGACGACGTGCTCATGTACATGGGAACGGTCCTGGGCGGCACAAGCCTGGACAAGGTGAAGCGGCATCCTACCATCGAGGACGGCGTGGTCATCGGGGCGGGCTCCACAATCCTGGGCCCGATTACAGTCGGCAAGGGTGCCAAGGTCGGGGCGGGTTCCGTGGTGGTCAGGTCCGTTCCGGCAGGGGCGACGGTTGTCGGCGTTCCCGGTCGCATCGCAGAGCCTGAGTGCCCGGCCACTCACACCGACCTGAACTATGCCAACCTGCCCGATCCCATGTTGCGCATAGTCAGCCGCCTGCTCGATCGGCAGAACCGGCTGGAAGAGCGGTTGCGCTCCATGGAAAAGGCCATGCCCGGCCCGGAGGCAGAGTTGCTGAAAGCGAAGCTTGCCCGGGAAGACGAGATTCGCGAGGCTCTGCGGGACGTCCTCGATCCGGAGGTGGGCATCGATATCGTGGACCTGGGCCTGATAAAGGACATAGTAGTACTGGACGACGATCGGGTGGAGGTGAAGATGGTCCTCACCTCCCAGGCCTGCCCGCTGGTCAACCACCTTATCGAGCAGGTCAAGCGCCGCGTGGAAGGGCTGCACGGCATCAAGACGGTGGATGTCAAGGTTCTGGACGAGCCCTGGAACTGGGATCGCTTCACGAGGAGGCAAGCCGCGCAGAAATAGAATAACGAAAATAGAATAAGCTACTTATCACTAGCCAATTATTTTCTGGACCCGAGGAGATCGGACTTATGCTTGATGAAGAGATCGAGATGCTGGGAAAGATGGCCGTGGCCCTGAATATCCTGGAGAGCTGTCAGGACTTCGCGCCCCTGATTCCGGAGGTACGGACCAACCTGGTTTTCGCCCGCAGGGAGGCCAAAACGCGCTTTGAGGTCCTGGGCATCGAAGGGCGCATTACCGTCGTCGGCGGACTGCCCCACGCCGCAGGAAAGCCGCGCTTTGGAGCCTCCAGCCACATGGCCAGGTTGCTCATCGAGGTTCGAAAGGTTGACCCGGCGGTAAGGGCGGGCATCGATTTCGCCAACGACCCGCGACTTGCCGGATGGCTGGAGAGCTACTGCCAGAAACTGGGCTGGACCTTCAGCGTCATCGACCGCAGAAATGAGCCGGTGGAGATTCGAGAGGCAGAAGGCGCATCTATGCCCTGGAAGGTGGCCGAGGCAATTCGCGCGGCAGGCGGATGTGTGCCCAAGATATTCTATGAGACGGGTGCCGTGGGAAAGGAGCCCGTATCCGTGCTCGTAGGAAGAGGCCCGATAGAAGTTGTGGAGCAGATATGCGAAATCGCGAGGCTGTACCGTGAAGAGCGAGAACGCTGATACCAGTGCCGGCAAGACGGCAAAAGCAGGCGAGGACGAAGCGCCCTCGTCTCAAGCCAAGATCGGCAAGATCGACCCAGACACATTCAACTCTTTCCTCTTGTCGCGCCTGGGCAAGAAGGATGATCGCGTCCTCGTGCCGCCCCAGACGGGAGTGGATGCAGCAGTGATCGATATAGGCAACGGAAAGGTGCTCATCATCGCCGAGGACCCCATCTTCGCCGTGCCGGGTCAGCCCTGGGAGATGTTCGGCTGGTACACGGTGCACATCGGTGCCAGCGACATTGCCGTCATGGGCGTTCCTCCCCAGTATATGACCTACTCGCTGCTCATGCCGCCGGAGACGAAGGATGAGGACTTCAAGACCATCGTCGATTCCATCCACCGGGCTGCTCTGGAGCTTGGCATCGCCATCGTTGGCGGCCACACCGGCTACTATCCCGGCTTTGCTGCGCCTACCATCGGCGGAGTGACGGTATTTGCAGTGGCCGAAAAGGGAAAATATGTCACACCAGCAGGGGCAAAACCTGGCGATGACGTAATTCTGACCAAAGGTCCGGCCATCGAGACGGCGGGCATTCTAGCCGTGCTGCGGGAAAAGGAACTCTTGGCCGAGTATCCGGTGTTGTTGATCGAAAAAGCGAAGGCGCTCTGCCAGGAGATGACCGTGGTCAAAGATTGCGCACTGGCCATGCAGGCGGGAGGTGTGACCGCTATGCACGATGCTACGGAAGGTGGCGTGATCGGCGGCCTCTTTGAGATCGCCAGTGCGAGCAATGTGGGCATGGAGATTGACGAGAGTCTCTTCGTCTATCCTCCGCAGGTTAGGATGGTTTGCGATGCCTTCCACATCGATCCCGTGGCGGCCATCGCCGAGGGCTCGCTGTTAATCACGGTCAGGCCCAACTTTTCCGCAAAGATACTGCAAAATCTAAAAGCTGATGGAATCGAGGCATCGATCATCGGAAAAGTCACTCCGAACACGAATAATAGGGCCCTGAAGCGGCTTGACGGGAGCGTGGTTCCGCTGCAAATTCCCACGCAAGACCCCTTCTGGCCGGTATTCTTTGAGGGTGTGAGTAGGAGCCGGTAAAATTGGCTGAACCATGAGGCAAATCGGGAGGTAGAACGTGGAAATCGCAAGATCGCTCTTCTTCTTCATCCTGGCCGGCCTATGTGAGATCGGCGGCGGATACCTGATGTGGCTGTGGCTGCGAGACGGCAGAGCCGCCTGGTTTGCGCTCCTCGGTGCTCTGGTCCTGGCAATCTACGGCATCATTCCGACCTTTCAGCCGGCATCCTTCGGTCGCGTCTATGCGGCATACGGCGGCATCTTCATCGTCCTGTCTATCCTCTGGGGCTGGCAGATTGATAAGGTGATGCCCGATAGGTTCGACCTCCTGGGCGGCCTTGTGGCTCTATTCGGTGTTGCGATCATCATGTACTGGCCCAGAGGATGATGTTTGGCGTCTTCTGCGCCCGGAAAATCCAATCACCTAAATGATATCGATTGAAAAGCAAATATTGATATGTCTTTGACCGGATTTATAGACCGGACAGCTCTAGCAAAAAACAGTTGGCCGCTGAAATCTCAATCGATAAAATTGCAATGGCAATAGGTTAGAATGACATGAAATCTCCCTGCGAAATCATAGTTTGGGATGTCCTGCCCAGCATCAGAGCCGCGCTGGCCGAAGAACTGGTGCGTCGCGATATCTCGCAAAAGGATGTCTCCAAGATGTTGGGGATTACGCCTCCGGCGGTATCCCAGTATGTCTCCAAGAAGAGAGGCTACCGTATCGAGTTCGACGATGAGGTCAAAGCGGCCATCAGCCGCCTGGCGGATGATCTGACGCAAAAGAAAGCCGGCAACCTTGTGCTGAGGATCTGCGAGATTTGCAAGATGGCTCAGGGCGATGAGCCTACCTGCGGAGCAAATACGTGCGAATGTGAATGAGGCCACGGAAAGACGGCCTCAAAAAGCTGCATGCCTCCCATCGCCCAAAGGTTTGCTCTTTTATATTTCCTCGGCAAAATGAGGCTCACGGTTTGAGACGCAACCATTGACAAAAAGTGATGAAAAAATGGTTTTAAGCAAATGGGATCAGCTTCAGGAGAGCATTGCGAAGAAAGGAGCGCTAATAATAGCGTTTTCCGGCGGCGTGGACAGCAGCCTACTGGTCAAGATTGCGCATGACGTTCTGGGAGAATGCGCTCTTGCGGTTATTCTTGACACCGAGACCATGCCGCGAGGCGAGCTGGAGCATGCCTTAGATTTGGCAAAGACCTTCGGGCTGAATTGCTTTGTCGCAAAATACACTATGCTCGGCGATGCGCAGTTCGTCGAGAATCCTGCCACTCGATGCTACATCTGCAAGAAGGAGTCCGCCCGCAAGCTGAAAGAAGTGGCATTGGCGCGGGGCATCAGCTTCGACTGCATCGCCGATGGCGTCAATCTCTCCGATTACGAGGATTACCGTCCCGGAATCAAAGCCTGCAACGAAGAGGGAATCTGGCATCCCTTCGTTGAGGCCAAGATTACCAAGGACGACATCCGCGCCCAGGCTCGCCTGATGGGTTTGCCCTTCTGGGATAAGCCTTCCTCTGCCTGCCTGTCCTCAAGAATTCCTTACGGCGAGCGGATCACCAAAGACAATCTCAGAATGGTGGAGGAGGCGGAGGACTATCTCAGGGGCCTTGGCTTTGGGCAGCTTCGCGTTCGGGCGCATGATGGGACGGCCCGGATCGAGCTTGTCGATCAGGATATGCAAAAGGCTGTTATGATCCGGGACGAGATCGCAGGCAGGCTCAAAGAAATCGGATTTAAATACATCACGCTGGACCTGCAGGGCTTTCGCAGCGGCAGCATGAACGAGGTACTATGGACGTCCAAAGAATAAGAGCCGATTTTCCCATCCTGAGAGAAGTAATTTACCTGGACAGCGCTTCTACCAGCCTGACTCCTGAGCCGGTCCTCCAGGCAGTTCTCGATTACTATCGCGGCTACAAGGCCAATGTGGGCCGTGGCGTCTACCGGCTGGCCCAGCTTGCCGACCAGCGCTACCGGGATGCCCACCGCAAGGCGGCGGAGTTTGTGGGCGCGAAGGGGGATGGCACGACGGTCTTCACCAGGAACACTACCGAATCCATCAACATCGTCGCCCGGGGCCTGGATTGGAAGAAGGGCGATCGGGTCGTCACCACCATGCTGGAGCATCACTCCAACCTCCTGCCCTGGATGAGGCTGAAGTGGGCCGGCGTCGAGCTGAATGTCGTGCAGTCGGACAGAGAGGGCAGTTTTGATCTGGCCGACTTTGAGGCTGCCATTGTGCCAGGCACAAAGCTGGTGGCAGTGAGCCAGCTATCCAATGTTCTCGGCACAGTGTCGCCGGTAAGAGAGATCTCCAAAATCTGCCGCGATCGGGGCGCGAGGCTGCTGGTGGACGGAGCCCAATCCGTGCCGCACATGCCCGTGGACGTGAAGGACATTGATTGCGATTTCCTGTGCTTTTCCGGCCACAAGATGCTCGGGCCCTCCGGCATTGGAGTTCTCTGGATGAAGAATGCAGAAGAAGTCGAGCCGCTCCTGGTCGGAGGCGGCATGGTGGAGGACGTCGAAGGCTCTGATTTTAGGATCAAGACCGGCTACGAAGGCTTTGAAGCCGGCACGCCCAATATTTCGGGCGGCATCGGCCTTGGCGCTGCACTGGACTATCTCGGCAAAGTGGGAGTTGAAGAGATTCGAAGCCACGAAGCGCAGCTTACAAAGCGTCTCCTTTGCGGCCTGGCTGAGATCAAAGGCGTGGCGATCATCGGTTTGCAGCCTCAAAGCCCGGCAGAGCGAGGCGGCGTGGTATCCTTCAATGTTCGCGGCCTGCTTCCGCATGAAGTGGCCATGATGCTCGACCAGGCATCGAACATTATGGTGAGATCTGGCCATCACTGCTGCATTCCTCTCATGAAGCATCTGGGGCTGAAATACGGCACTGTGCGCGCATCGCTGTACCTCTACAACACCTTGGATGAGATTGATAAGCTGCTAGCGGCAATGGAGCAGATCGCAAGAATGGCGTAGGCATAGCGGTAACGGCAAAAACTGCGAGGCATAGCAGAGATCAGCAAAGGCGGATAGACGGAATGCAAAAAGAATTCAATTGTTTGAGGCTGGACGGCGAAAATGTGGAAGAAGAGACCTGCCAGGTTGTGGAGGAGGTGCCCCTTTCCATCTTCATCAACGGCAGGCACTTTGCCACGGCCATGACCAGCCCGCAGCTTCGATCTGAGTTCGTGACCGGGCATCTCTTCACGGAGAGAATTGTCTCCGGGCCGCAGGAGATCGAGTCTTTGGAGGTCGAGGGAAACGTGGCCAGAGCCATCGTCTCCAATCCCATGCGGGCCATCGTGCCGCGCCGACCGATTGTGAGCGGCTGCGGGGGGATTGCATCCTTCCTGGACGAGTCCAAGCTCCCGGAGATAAAATCGGATTTAGCGATCACGGTAGAAGACGCCCAGGCTGCCATGAAGGCCATCTCTCTATCCGAGATTCACATCGCCACGGGCGGGGTCCATTCTGTGGGCCTCTTCGGTCTGTCGGGTCCCGTCTGCATCATCGAGGATATCGGGCGGCACAATGCACTGGACAAGGCAGTCGGCTACGCGCTTGGCAAAGGTGTGGACCTGAGCCGGACCTTTGTGGCCTGTACTGGCCGCATCTCTTCGGACATGGCCTTGAAGTGCTCAGTGGCCAAAATCCCGGTCGCCGTCTCGCGCGGGGCCACGACCGGCCTCGCCATCTCCATCGCAGAGCGCACGGGACTTGCCATCGTCGGTTTTCTGCGAGGAAAGCGGCTCAACGTCTATACCAATCGCCAGAGAATCAAAATCAGCCAAGTCCCGTGCCAATGCCAAGGATCGAGAACTAGTGAATGAGTGTGAATGAGCCCGCAGGGAATGATCTGTTCTAAGTGTTCTGAGAGGGCCGTCGTCTCTCAGCGTTATTCCGGTTTGCATCTCTGCCAGAATCACTTCATCGAGGACTTCGAGCTAAGAGTGGCGGAGACGATCCAGAAGAACTGCATGATTCAGGACGGTGAGAAGATAGCTGTGGCCGTGAGCGGCGGCAAGGACAGCACCGCCCTCCTGATGAGCCTGCACAGAGTCTTGGCCGGTCGGGATGTGGAAATGGTGGCGGTCACGGTCGATGAGGGAATCGCCGGATACAGGGATGACACAATTGTGGCTGCCAGGGCCATCGCAGACCGGCTTGGCGTCAGGCAGGAGATAGTCTCATTCCGGGATGAGTTTGGATACGACCTGGATGAGATGGTGCAGGGAAAGGACGTTGCCCCCCGCGCTGCAAACTCCGCGAGGAATGTGGCACCATGCACCTATTGCGGCGTCTTTCGCAAGAATGCGCTAAACCGCATGGCCAAGCTTCTCGGCGTGGACAAAGTGGCCACCGGCCATAACCTGGATGACGAGGTTCAGTCCATCATGATGAACTATCTGAAGGGCGACATCGAGCGGCTCATGCGTTTTCGCCCCCGGCGCGCCCAGGCGGGGCTCGTGCCGAGGATCAAGCCGTTGCGGGAGATCCCGGAGAAAGAGACCGCCCTTTACTGCATGGTTAACGGGGTCTTCACCGAGTCGCGGGAGTGCCCGTATGCCGATCTCTCCCTGCGCTCCGATGT
>Ga0105092_10001379_pt1 | contig 13025 bp, 18 predicted proteins | sample PPLLak2March2015_FD_87021 | JGI IMG/M metagenome (GOLD analysis project Ga0105092, IMG submission 87021) | Freshwater sediment microbial communities from Prairie Pothole Lake near Jamestown, North Dakota, USA - PPLs Lake P7 Core (1) Depth... | ecosystem: Environmental > Aquatic > Freshwater >... | reverse complement strand
GCGCGCAGCACTCCATCGTTTGCGCGCAGCACTCCATCGTTTGCGCCGGTTGCTCCGACCGCACCGGGCATACCAAGCCTCGGTGCTACCCCGACCGGCGGCTTCAGCGGCTTCGGTGGCTTCAGCGAGGGCACCCCCGGCGGCTATGCGGGCGGCCCCGGCAGCACGGCCGGCTTCGGCGCCGGCTATAGCGGCAGCTCCGAGATGGGCAACACGCAGGGTGCGCAAGGCTTCACGACCGGCGCGTTCAGCAGCGGTGCGGCGCAGGGTTACAGCACCGGCTTCAACGAAGGCATGGCGACAATGGCGGCTGCGATGAGCAGCGAAGGTGTCGGCCAGGGCAGCACTGGCGAAGGCGTCGGCGGCGCGACCGGCGAAGGTGGCGGCGCGAGCGGCAGCAGTGGCGGCACCGATCCTGGCGGCTCGCCTGGAGGTGTCGGCTGATGTTGCGCTTCGTGTACGGCAAGGACGAAGTCGTCGCGACAGCGGTGTCGCGCATGGTGCCGAACTGCGAGCGCGGCTTCGGCAAGTGCGCGGCGATAGGCGTCATCGACGAAGGCGGCGCGCTGATCGCGGGCATCGTCTTCCACAATTGGCAACCCTGGGCCGGCGTGATCGAGCTGAGCGCGGCCGCGCTGCCCGGCAAGCGGTGGCTCACGCGCGAGACGATCCGCTGCATGTACAGCTACGTGTTCGACCGCTGCGGATGTCAGCTGGTGATCAGCTGCGTGCCGGCGAATGACGAGCGTGTGCTGCGTCAGCTCGCGGCTGGCGGCTACTCGTTCGTGCGCGTGCCGAGGCTCTACGGGCGCGAGCGCGATGCCGTGCTCTGCATGCTGACCGAAGAGGATTGGCGCGCGAACAAGTTCAACGCGGCGAAGGAGCCGCTCGCCACCGAGAAGGAGGCCGCGTGATGCCGTATTATGACAATTATGGTGGTGGCGGCGATGCGCGCGACCGCATCACCCAGGCGCTGCTTCAGGTGCAGAACCCGCCGCCCATGACGCAGATGCCGCCGCCGCCGCCGATGCCACAGATGCCACAGAACCTCGGCGGCGCGTCGCCGATGGCGGTGCCGCAGGCTGCGTCGATGACGCCGGGCACGCCTGGAGCGCCGGGCCAGCCGTCGCCCATGCTCGCACCGTCGCCGATGGCTGCGGCCGGCGCGAGCAATCCGCTGCTGCCGAGCACGATGCCTGGAGCACAGCCATCGCAGCTGGGCGCACAGCAGTCGGCGGCCATGCCGACGCCGCAGCAATACTGAGGGAAGCGCGATGTCGTTCTTCAAGCCCGATCCGCCGACGCCGCCGAACCCGGTTCAGGTCGCGGGCGCGCAGACGTCGACCAACATCGGCACGGCGACAGCGAATGCGTTCTTGAACAACGTGAACCAGATCACGCCGCAGGGCGAACTCAACTACGATCAGACCGACACGTATACGTTCACCGATCCGAACGACGGCAAGACCTACAACATCCCGCGCTTCACCGCGACGCAGTCGCTGTCGCCGGTTCAACAATATATCTCCGACCTGCAAGGCGAGACGCAGACCAATCTTGCCGAGATGGCGAAAGGCCAGAGCAGTTCGCTGCAAAACATGCTGGGCACGCCGTTCGATCCGTCGCGCGGCGGCAACTTCGATCCGGCGTCGTATCTCGCGAACTATGCCGACGTTCGCAACGCCGCGACGGCATCGGGTGAGAACCCCTACGATTTTGCGTCCCGTCATTATCAGGAGTTTGGCCGGGACGAAGGGCGTGTCCCCGGCGCGACCAATGCACCGGGTGCGGGCCAAGCAAACTGGCTCGATGAGGTTGGTTTCGCGCGCGGCGACATCGCGGATGTCGGCACGCAGCAGCGGGGATTTGGCGACGCTGGTGCGATCAGGCGCGGCTACGGTCCCGAGGATAACTTCAGCGCCGACCGGCAGCGCGTCGAGCAGGCATTGTTCGAGCGCGTCAACCCGCAGCTCCAGCAGGACGAGGCGCGGCTGCGCCAGCAGCTCGCCGACCAGGGCATCCGCTACGGCTCGCAGGCTTACGAAGATGCGATGCGCAACTACTCGAACCGCGTCACCGACACGCGCCTCGGCGTCACCGAGCAGGGCGGTGTCGAGCAGCAGCGCATGATGGACATGGCTGCGAGGTAGGCCTGCTTCCAGAACGAAGCGCAGCAGCAGGCATACCAGCAGCTGCTTGGTCGCGGCCAATTCTACAACGCCGCGCAGGGGCAGGACTTTGCCCAGGCGACGGCGCGCACCAACGCACAGAACAATGCGCTCGCACAAAACCTCGCGCGGCAGCAGAGCAAGTTCAACGCGGCGAACTCGCAGCGCAATCAGTTCATGCAAGAACAGTACATGCAGCGCAATCAGCCGGTGAACGAGATCACCGCGCTGCTGAGCGGCTCGCAGGTGCAGCAGCCGCAGTGGCTCAACACGCCGTCGTCGCAGATACCGACGACCGACATGGCCGGCATCCTGAACAACAGGTTCACGCAGGACATGGCCGTCTACAATCAACAGAACCAAAATTTCCAGCAGCTGATGGGCGGCATCTTCGGCTCGATTGCCGGCGTCGGAAAGTCGGATCGGCGCGCGAAGGAAAACATCGACCGCATCGGCACGGTGTTCGCTGCCGGCCGTGATGGCGAGAAGCCGCTGCCGGTCTACGAATACTCGTTCAAGGGCGACCCGGCGAAACAGCGGCGCGTCGGCCCGATGGCGCAGGACGTCGAGAAGATCGAGCCGCGCGCCGTCACGACGAAGCGTGGCGTGAAGTACATCGACAAGACCAAGCTTGGCAGCATTTTGAAGGTGGCGTGACATGGCCGGCAATCCTCTCACCTACGCTTTCTGGGCAGGTGAAGGCCCGCAAGACCTCACCTACGAGCAGCTCAAGCGCCGGCAAGCCGTCGCCGCTGCGCTCGCCGGGCAGAAGCGGCCTTTCCCGAAAACCCTCGGCGAGGGAATGACTGCGCTTGGCGAAAGCATCGGCGAGCGGTTGAACGAGAACCGTCTGCTCGCAGCCGAGGCGTCGCATTCGAAGGCGGCGGCGGCCGAGAAGGCGCGCCTGACGCCCGGCCTCACGCCCGGCGGCCTGACGCCCGGTGCTGCTGTACCTCCCAGCATCCCGCCGCGCGTCGGCGCCAACTTCGGCCTCGGAGGTGGCCCGGCGCCGCCGGCCGCGCCTGGGCCGGTCGCGGCGGCTGATGAAGGTGTCGACCCGCTCGACCGCATCGCTGCGCTGCTGGTCGATCAAGAGGGAGGTGCCCCCGCAAACCCTCCTTTGGCGGCTGGGCCTTCGGTGGTCCAATCTGGGCTTAGCCGCCAATACGCTGCGCTGCCGCCGACCACGATGTCGGACGCCGCGAACGAGGTCACGCCGACCGACATCCGTCCTGCGCCGCCTACGCGCGTCGCTGGGCCGTCTGTGCCGCCCGACGTGCTGACACCCCCGGTAGGTGCGCCGGGCGTGCCAGCGGCTGCGCCTGGGCCGGCGCCGGCCATCTCAGGACCACTGACGCCTGCGCGGCCTGGAGCGCCGCCGCAGGCTGTCGAGCCGCTGCCGGCCGAGGTGGCGCCGCGCCCGGTCGACCCGAGGTTCACCAGGGCGTCGAGTATCCCGAAGCCGCCGAGCCTCCCGCCGATCACGCCCTACGAGACGCGCGCCTACGAGCTGATGCAGAACCCGCGCTTCCAGGGCGACCCTGGCATGGCGGACTATGCGCAGAAGCTGCTCACATACGGACAGGGGTTGCGCAAGGCGCAGTACGACCGCGACGTCGAGGTCTACAAGGGCGAGCTGGCGCGCTACGAGAAAGAGGCGCTCGCCGAGCAGGAGTACAGCCGCAACTATCCGAAGCTTCAGCAGGACATCGCGGCGCAGCGCCAGACGATGCAGGGGACGCAGCTCGAAAATCAGAAGAAGGCGGCCGAGATCGCGCAGCAGCAGTCGTCGCAGCGCGTCAGCGAACAGCTGGGCGGCCTGACGCCGCAGCAGTACATCGCGGACGTCATCAAGCCGAGTGCCGCCGAAGTGAAAAACCTGCCGGCGGCGGCGGCGACTGTCGCGACCGCGAAGGAGATGATCGGCAAGGGCATCTTCCACGGTGCGAGCGCGAACCTTGAGCTGTCGAAGGCGCGCTTGTTTGCAGCTGTCTTGGGGGCTTCCGATCCGCGCATCGCGAACACGCAGACGTTCCAGACCAGCATGGTTCCGCTCATCGCCTCGATGCGTCAGGCCATCGCCGGCAATGCCAACATCTCGGACAAGGACGTCGCACTCGCCGAGCGGATGGCCGGCGGCGACATCACGCTCGACCGCAGGACCATCGAGCGTGTGCTCGAAACTGCCGAGCGCGCGAACGTGTTCAACGCGGTGCAGCACCAGAAGAAGCTCGCCCGTTTTGGCGGTGGCGATCCGAACCGGATCGATGCGGCTTACACCCCGTTTGGTCTGCCGATGGAGCGGCTCGTGCCGCCGAGCGCAGTCGAGCGGCTGCGCAGATCGGTCGAGGCGGCGCGCGGTGATCCCGCCAAGGTCCAGGCCGAGCTGCTCGAATTCAACCAAGACTTCGCCACGCCAGGGCTGGCGGAAAAACTGCTCACACGGAGGTAGCGGTGGGCAAGTACGACGACTTCATCAGCGGTTCCGGCGCGTCCGAGGAGGAGACGAGCGTACCGCGCTTCACCGTGACGCCCGGCTCGAAATACCCGGAGGCGCAAGGCGGTTCTGCGCCGCCGCAGCCGCCGCAGCCCGCGCCGCTCAACAAGGAATTCGGCGAGCTGAAGCCGGCCGATCCGAGTTGGACGCAATGGCTGAAGTGGAAGACGATCAGCGGGCTGAACATGGCTGGGATGAAGCCGCACAATGCGCAGCATGCGGCGGATGCCATTGAGGGCCTCGGCAGCTTCACCCCGATGGGCGGGATCCTGGCCGGCGCTGACTTCACCTACAACCTGCCACGCGGCAATTTCGGCGCGGCAGCGTTCGATGCTCTCGGCGCTTATCCTGGCGTGAGGGCTGCGCGCCGCGTGATGCGCGAAGGGCTGGTGCCGACGACGCGCACCGCAGCGACGCCAAGTGTTGTCGTGCTGGAGCTTTCCTCTTGTACTGGCTACCGCTTCACCGAGAATTCGCCCGTCGTCTATCACCCCGACGCTGTCGGCGACTACGCCACGCAAGCGCGGCTGTACCTCGAAAGTCCGCGCCACGGGCGGGGCGTGTTCTCCCCTGAGAAGGCGCCCGAGGTCTACAGGACGCTGGAGCGATGGGAGCGTCAGTTTCCGCGCGGCGGTACGCGACCTGTCACGCCGACCGACCTCGACACGTTGCGCCAGCAGCTGACCGGCCTGGAGGGCGCGAACGGCGAAGCCGGGCGTCAGGCTGCGCAGCTGCTTGAAGCCTACATGGTGCGCCCGCCGCCCCGCGCGCTGCGTCGTGGCACGCCGCAAGACTTGGACGACATGCGGCAGGCATTCATCCAGGCGAAGGGTGATTGGCGTGCGGCGAAGACCTCCGAAGGCGTCGAGGACGCGCTGCACTACGCCGGTATCAAGACCGGCCGGCAGCACTCCGGTCAGAACCTGGGCAACGTGACGCGCCAGGAGCTGTCTCAGTTCGTTGCCTCGCCGTCTGGTGAGAACCGCCTCTTCGGCGCGAGCGACGCGGAGCGCCAAGCGATCATCAACGCCGTGATGGGTGACCCGACGACCAACAAGCTGCGCTTCGGCGGCAAGCTGCTGGGCGGCGGCGGCGGCCTCGGTATGACGGCTTCAGGAGGAGCCGGTGCGGGCGTCTCTGGCATGGTGGCGCACAGCATGGGCCTCGACCCGATCACCAGCGCGGGCCTCGCGCTGTCGGGCGGCGCGCTCACGCCTGCTGCGGGCTACGCGCTGAACAGCATGGCGAACGAGCGCACCGTGCGCGCCGGCCGAGAGGTCGCTGAGATGATCGCGCGCAACTCGCCGCTCTATCGCGCACGCGAGGCGGTATCGCCAGCGGTTCCGAACCTGATGCCGGCCGCGCGCGATGCGATGGCGATAGCGATCATGCAGCAAGGTCGCGAACACGGCACCGATTACTGGAACAGGCAATTCGTGCCATTCGATCAGAGGTGAACAATGCCGCGCACGGCTGATATCTACGCGGTCCCGGTCGGGACCGATGCCGTCTCGAACGCCACGATTGCCAGCGTGCCGTACAACGCATTCCTGCGCGATCTGGAGTTCGACTTGAACGACGAGCGGCCTATCGTGGCCGGCGGCACGGGCGCGAACAGCGCGAGCGCGGCGCGCACCAATCTCAAGACTGAGGTGGCGGCAGCCGGTCAGCAGGTGACTAACTACAGCAGTCACGTCTGGGAGACCGGATCGTTCTTTTCTGCCCTCGGTGCGACCGATGCGCCGACTGCGAATGCGTTTTTCGGCACAGCCATTCTCAATGGCGCGGACCAGGGCAATATCGTTATCGAGGCTCGCGATACGACCACCGGCATCAAATACATGCGCAAGAAGTCCGGCACATGGGGTGCGTGGACGGCCGATAGCGGTGCCGGTGCCTTCGTCCAGAAGGCCGGCGACACGATGACCGGCGACCTGATGATCAGCAAGGCGTCACCGCTGCTGACCCTGAACAAGACGGGCGCGGGTCAAAATGTCGGAGTTGTCGGGTCGGGTGCTGGTGTCACGCGCTGGTCCGTCAACTTGGCGAACAATGATCCCGAAAGTACCGGCAATGCCGGATCGAATTTCAACATCAACAGATTTGCGGACAACGGCACATTGATCGGCACACCGTTCGCGATCAACCGCGCCACGGGCAATGTCACTTTGACAGGCCAACTCGCTGCTGCCCAACTCGCTGCTGCCAGTGCTACTTTGACCGGCCAGCTCGCTGCTGCCAGTGCTGTTTTGACAGGCAGTCTGAGTGTTGTCGGGATAACCTCTACTGGTACAGTTTGGGTGGCTTCCCCTTTGGTCGTCGATCACGCTTCACAGCCACAAAACTTTTTCAGTGTTGCCAGCGTAAACAAAGGCAGCATCTTCTTTCACAATTCCACTAATACGATGCGGATCAATGTTGTTGGTGCATTGGCCGATTTTTTTCTCGATCAATTCGGCATCTGCGCACTGGGCATCGGGTTCAAGGACCGGGCGGGTCAGAGCGGGGCCTATGGCACGCATGTGCTGAACTTCAACTGGACCGGCAGCGCATTGCAGTTCTGGAGCGATACGACCAACGTCGGCAACATCACCATCACTTGCGACTACCGCACCAAGGAAAACGTGCACCCGCTCGACAGCACCTGGGACAAGGTCAAGGCGCTCAACCCAGTCAAGTACAACAATGCCGACTACCCGCCATTGTTTGAGCGTGACGATGTCGAGCGCTGGGGTTTTCTCGCGCATGAACTTCAGCAGACGCTGCTGCCATCGGCCGCGACCGGCAGCAAGGATCAGGAGAACCTCATACAGTCGCCTGATCTGATGTCGGTGGTGGCGGCTCTGACCCGCACGGTGCAGGAGCTGCAGATGCGCGTCGAAACACTGGAGGCACGGCAATGACGGAACAACCTCGTCTTGGCACGAGCTACTGGTCCTGGGGGCCAAACATATTCTTCATGGTCGGAGGGTTTTACTGATGGCTGCAATCGATCAAATCGCAACGGCGCGCGATGATGAGTTCGCCGGCCGTGTTGCCATGCTCATCTTCAAGGTCGCACAGATGGTCGCCAGCGAAGCGCCAACCGAACCGGACCACGACGTGCGGCTCGACTATGCGCTGCGCAACATTCGCGGCGAGGAAAATCCCAAGCTGGTCGGGGCGCATGTCATCTCCAGCAATCCGACCATTGCCGCTGCCATCGATGCCGAGCCGGAACTGAAGGGCAGCAACGTGCCGGATGCCGACATCGAGTTCGCACTTAGCTCGATCTGGACGGCTCGCTCAAAGGCATTCGCTACGGCGTGATGGAGGTCAACATGATCGGCACCCTGGTCGGCATCATCTTCGCGTTGATCATTCTCGGCGTGCTGTGGTGGGGCGTGCGGCAACTCATGGCTCTCGTTCCCATCGCAGAACCGTTCCGCACTATCATCTATGTCGTGTGCGTGATCATTATGGTGTTGGTGGTGCTGTGGGTCATCACGGTCCTGCTGGGCATGGCCGGCGTGCATGTTCCGCGTATGCTCTGATGCGCGCGTTCGCCGGGTTCACCTTGATCTGCTGGTGCGTGGCGGCTGCGATTGTCTTCTGGATGATCCAGCCCGCAGCCGCACCGAAGATGGCGGATTACGTGCAGTGCATGGATGCCGAGACGCGGGAAGATTTGCGAACAGTCATGCGCGAAGGCATCAGTCAGGCCATGAGAACCCACACGGTGCGGATGTTCGACAACTGGATGAAAGACCCGAACGATCAGCCGGGACGCGCGGTCACCGGCATGCACAACGCCGTGCGGGCGTATGTCGGCTCGCTCAAGGTGCTGAACGAATGGTCCCCGCCGCCATGCTGAAATTCGACCGCACAATCTATTTCGACATGGTGCGCCCCCGGCTGTTTGGCGGCAAGCTCACGCAGGAGCAGGTCGACGGACAGAACGCAATTCTCGATGAGTGGGAACGGCATTCAATGTCCGACGATCTGCGCCACTTAGCCTACCCGCTCGCGACGACGATCCATGAGACGGCCTCGCGGATGTGGCCCATTACCGAGTACGGCGGAGGGGCTGGTCAGCCCTACGGTGAGCCCGATCCCGAGACGAAGCAGACCTACTACGGTCGCGGCTATGTGCAGCTGACATGGAGGGACAACTACCGCCGCGCGACCAGCAAGCTTGCCCTCACTGGCGACGATGATCTCGAATGGCATGCTGATCGCGCGCTCGATCCGCAGATTGCTGCCGATGTGATGTTTCGCGGCATGGCCGAAGGTTGGTTTCGGACAGGGAATGACGGCAAGCCGGAAACGTTGACGAGATATTTCAACGCGACACGCGACGATCCCTATCAGGCGCGCGAGATCATCAACGGCGATAAGCACATCGTGCCGTCATGGTCGCATGGCGTGTCGATAGGCAATCTGATCGCCGACTATCACGCCAGCTTCCTGGCGGCACTCCAGGCGTCACTGATTGAGATAGAGCCGCCGCCGGTTGATGAGATCGTCGTGACGGTTACCATCGCGGTGCCGCCCGGCGTTCGCGTCGATGTCGTACAGACCACCGGATGAAAAAGGAAATGGACGACCGCGACCGGCTCCTCAATCTCGTTGCGCGCATGCTCACCTGCTCGACCGCGATCACCAACGCGCACGCTGATGGCAACCCGTGGGATACGGACAAGATCGCCAAGGATGCACGCAGCCTGCTGATCGAAGCCGCAGCTGCGCTGGAGCGTCTCGCGCCGCCCTCCGACCTTGGCAAGCCGATGGACCGGATCGAGCCGCCGCCGATGACGAATGGCTTCACCGATCCTGGCGTGAGCGCACAGCGCGACCGATACCGATCACTGCATGCCTGCCCACAGTGCGACAGCCGTGCGATCAAGACCGTGATACGCAAAGGCCAGACGACAACGCTGATCTGCCCGGCGTGCAGCGCGACCTGGGAATGGAAGCCGGTCGGCGAAGCGCGTTGGATGTACTGAAAAGGCCCCGGTGGATGCCGGGGCCTTCTTTCATCAGGGTCGGCCCTTCTTTCCCTGCTTGATTTTTACTGGCTTTGCCGCCGCTGGCTTTGGCCCTGCCGTCAGCTGGAACGTTGTCTCGCCGCGCCGGTCTACGATGTTGGTCGCATCCGTGACAGGAAGGTCATCCCAGCCAGCATAGACTGCCGTGCCGCCGGTCGCGCATGCGAGCAGCAGCGCGGCGGCGATGATCGTCTTCATCGTGGAGCCTCCATCAGCTGGCGTTCGTGCCGCAGGATGATGGAGCGCAGAGCGGCCAGCTCGATGGTGAGGCCAGATACGCTGCCGTCCAGGCGCGTGCAGATCGCGGTCTGCACGATCATCTGCTCGCGCACGCTCGTTACCTGCTCGCGCATGCTCGTCAGCTCATCGAGGATACGCTGCTGCTGGCGCGCGATGAAGTCCAGGGTGACGGTCTCGTTCATGTTGGCGTCCTTTCAGTCTCGTGTATGAACTTGATCATTTCATCAAGCTCGCGATCCAGTTGTCGCTCCACCTCTTCGTAGTCGAACGGTTTGACATGAGGCGCAGGCGCAATGGCTCCAAACAGCAGAAGAGCGCATGCCCATACCAGCATGCCTATCCATATTACCGCCAGCGAGAATATCAGCGCATTGATCATGCTCTCCACCCCTTCGGCACGCCGTGCCTGAGCAGCAGCGTGATCAGTCGCTCCACGTAGAGCGGCACCGGCTGCGAGCCGTCGAGATAGTTGAACAGCGAGCTGCGCCCGATGCCCAGCATGGCCGAGGCTTGGCTGCGCGAACAACCAAGCTTCGCGATGGCAGCGGCAAATTGCTTTGCGGTCATTTGGCGTCCTTTGTTCGCCCGGCGGCGTCGCCGGGGCATTCCCTTGTAGTCCAGGGCTGGACCTTGGGGCAAGCCCGCCGGGAAAAGGACGCCAATCCAAAACCCGGCGGGCCGGGGGGCAGGCTTTCGCCGTCCACCACCCCGGCCAGGGAACGAGACCGGCCGGGGACGCGATCCTAAGGCCGCTGGTGCGACAAAAAAAGAGGGGCACCGAAGTGCCCCTCCCCTCGGTTCGCCGCATGGGCGGCTCAGGCAACGCGGCGCAGGGGCACCACGTTGTCGGCGGCCGGCGCCGCGACCAGGGCGGCGATCCGCGCCGCCAGGGTGACCTCGTCCAGACCCTGGGCGAGCAGCGCCTGGAGGCTGGTCGCCAGCCCGCCGGCCGGCTGCGCGTCGCGGCCGATGCAGGCGCGCACCAGGGCGTCGAGCCGGGACAGCGTCGCAGCGCGGCGCACGGTGTGCTCCCGCTGGTAGATCGCGGTCGTGGCGTTGCCCTCGATGTGGTCGAGGACGCGCGACACCTCGGACTGCGCCACCTGCTTGGCCTCGTCCTTGTCGCGACCCAGGAGGGACGCGGCAGTCCGGCGCAGATCGTGCGGGGTGAACTTGCGCTCGCTGGTCCAGCCCAGCTTGGCGCAGATCACGCACACCGCCTTCGCCAGGGTGCGGATGGTGACCGCATTGCCGCAGCCGCGACCGGCGACGAACAGCTTGCTGTCGTCGCCCAGGCTGATCAGCTCGCGCACGATTTCCAGGGCCAGGGCGTTCAGCGGCTGGAGGATCACGCGGCGCTTCTTCACCCGATGCAGCGGGATGCGAACGAGCGGGATGTCGTCGCAGTCGACGTCGGCGGCGAAGCCGTCGAAGTTGTGCAGATCGCCGCGCACGGTCTGCACCACCTCGCCAGGACGCAGCGCGGTCACAAGGACCAGCTTGAGCGCGAGCGCATGGCGACGGTCGACCGGGCAGTCCGCGCTGTCGAGCAGCGCGACCAGCTGCGCAATCTCGGCATCGCTCAGCTTGCGGTCCTTGTGGAACACCTCGTTGCGCTTGCCCAGCTTGGTGCAGACGTTGAACGGGACGAACTTGCGGCCCGCCTGGGTCGACCACTTGAACAGCGAGAACAGGGTGACGCGCACCTGATTTGACAGCGGTGCCTTGCCCTCGGCGGTGATGCCGTCGAGCAGCGTCGCGATGTGGTCCTCGGTCACCTGGGTGATCGGCAGCGCGCCGAAAGCATCGCGCGCGCGCTTCAGGAAGCCGACGTCATTGCGGAAGCTTTCCTTGCGAGCGCGGTGGACGCCATCGGCCTTGCGAACCGGCTGCTGGAGGAACGCGACATAGCGGTCGGCGACCTCTTCGAACGTCAGCGCATCGGCGGCGGTCTTCGCGATGTGCACGTCCACGATGGTGGTGACCACGTTGCCGCGCAGCTTGTTCGCCTCGCGGCGCGCCTCGTCACGACCGAACGTCGCGCTGAACTCGCCGACCGGGACGGAGACTTGCTTGCCGGTTTCGGCCTGGACCTTGAGCCAGAAGCGGCGGCGCGTGCCGGCTGCGTTGATGTCGATGTAGAGGCCGGTCACGCCCTGCGCGCCGCTGTCGAAAATCTTGGTGCGCTTGGTGACGGCGGCGGCGAAGGTGGTGTTGTTGAAGAGCTTGGTCATGGCTTGGCGTCCTTTTGGTCTGGCACTGCTGGCACTGAGATGTACCGGAGTGCGGGGGTTAGCGAGGAAACAGCCTGAACCGAAAAAGCTTGAACCAGTAGGTCTTTTTCGGTTTCCTTCCGTTTCCTCGCGCCCTATGTACTCTTCCCGGAAAAGTGGGTCAAGCCCGAGCAAACCGCTGCGGCACAAGGGTTTCCATCGGGTCTGACCCTGCTGGCACTGCGGTCAGGCACTGTTTTTGATCGGGAAACGTCCTGCACCCGCCTGAACCCGTCTGACCCTGGTCTTGCTCAGGTGCTGCTGCCACCGGGCGATGTCATCGGCGAACCATGCCTTGCCGCGCCCGCCGACGACGCGCCCCTCCGGGAAGCGTCCCTCCCGCTCCAGGCGGAACAGGGTCGTGCGGCTGATCGGCACCAGCTTCAGCACCTCCTCGATTGACAGCATCTTGCGCGGCGCCTCGTAGGTGGGCGCCTCATCGGTCGTCGTCGTCATCACTCCTCTGCTTTCCCCTGGCGGGTTGCTGTCGCAGCATACAACGTTTCGCGGTGCGCCAGGAAACAACCCACAACTTCTTGCCCGGTTGAGCTGGTGCAGTAGATCATCTAAGGAGGAGGGAAACAGTGGTGGCCCCCATGGGATCGTGGTGGACGACATACCTCACTGATGAAGACCGCGAGCTGTTCGACGAGGTCGACCGATGCAGGGATCGGCTCCACGAGCTGATGGCGCGAAAGCGCAAGGCATACTTCCGCGCCGTTCGACGCGGCGAACGTGCTCGGGAACGTGAGCAGCGCAAGAGAGAGGGAGGGGGGGGGGGGGGGGAAAAATGTCACGCCCGGTGAACGTTGTTGGCGGG
>Ga0105092_10001377_pt1 | contig 13029 bp, 14 predicted proteins | sample PPLLak2March2015_FD_87021 | JGI IMG/M metagenome (GOLD analysis project Ga0105092, IMG submission 87021) | Freshwater sediment microbial communities from Prairie Pothole Lake near Jamestown, North Dakota, USA - PPLs Lake P7 Core (1) Depth... | ecosystem: Environmental > Aquatic > Freshwater >... | reverse complement strand
GCCTCGCGGACTACGCGATCCGGCAGATCGGGATCCTGGGCGCCCCGCCCAACCTCTCGATGGGCGGCGGACCGCAGAAAACACACGACGCAGCCGTGGCGGCCAGCCAGCGCCTCGCCGAGATCCAGTCCCGGCTCGGGCACCAGGCCCGCGCGGCCCAGCAGGCCCGCGTCCAGGCCCGCCCGCAGTTCGTCTCGTAGGGCATTGTCGGGGCGGCGCCGGAGGGGGCGGGCGGCCCGTCGGCCGGCCGGGGGGAATGGAGGACGGGAGCGTCCTCCCGGTCGACAGGGGCCCCCCCTTCGGCGCCGCCTTGATGGAGTCGCGGTTTGAAGTTGCAGTAAAAGGTTCCCTGGGCACATTGAGGGGAGAGGGAGCGGGGAGACGCAAGGGATCCCCGGGAGAGGCAAAAGCCCGGCGAAAGCCGGGGAAGGAGACGAAGACATGACCCGTAACGGATATCGCTTCATCGCGCCGGAGTACGCGGCGCTCATCAACGCCATCGCCTGCACGGCGTTCGCCATGCGTTGCGAGGGTCGCTCGGACGTCGAGCAGCGCACCGTGGTCGCCACCGGCGCCACGCTGGACGGGGACACGATCGACGCGGTCGTCCTCGACCACACCACGGAGTCCGCGGTGTGCGACGCCAAGATGTTCGTCCTGCCGTTCGTGAAGCTCCTGAACTGCGTGTCCCTCGACTACGCGTCCCGGTTCTTCACGGCCCGGTTCACGTTCGACATCGACGGCGAGAAGGTGGTCGACGACTCGGCCATCGAGAACCACCTGCTGTGCCCCGCCTGCCTGGTCTGCTCGCAGCCGACCGACGAGGTGGGCGTGATCCTCGGGACCCCGGAGCTCGGGCTCCTCGGCACCTGCCAGATGTTCTTCCTCCCCAACGGGACGAACCTGGAGGCCAACATCGAGGACATCCCCTCCGGCGGCGGCGACCTCAACATCAACGCCGGCGCGATCCTGGTCAACTACACCACGAAGGCGCGGCAGGGCTGCCTCTTCGGGGTCGGAGCCCTGGACAGCGCCCAGCAAGCCTACCCGGTTTCGTATCCCTGCCCGTCGACGTTCGGCGCGGCCACGTCGGAACCCGCCGTCGCGGTTTCGGCGACCGGCCCCGGAGCCGGCGTCTCCATGGGACCCGCGGCGCTGTAAGGGCCGCGTAGCAGCCTGAAGTCACCCCGGACGGGGGAGGCGCGAAAGCGCCTCCCCCTCCGGTTGTTTGACCACACAGACCGAGGAGGCGGGCGAAGATGCTCAAGCAACTGAAGAAGGATGGGCTCTGCCCGATCACCCTCGCCGACTGGATGGCGCTCTGCCGGAAGGGCCAGTGCCTCCCCGAACGCTTCGCCGAGGACGTCCAGACCCCGGCCGACCTGGTCAAGCTCCTCGCGAAGTTCGGGGCCCTCGACCCGCTCAGCGCCGTCCGGCCCGGGGCCTGCGACATCGTCTCGGTCTTCGACAAGACCGTCGAGGTCCCGCCCGCCGAGGACGAGTCCACCCCCTCCGAGGCCAAGCTGATCCGCATCTGCGCGCCCATGCACCTCTCCCTCGTGGTCAACCGGCTCCGCGCGGAGCCCGCGAACCTGACCGCGACGGAGAGCGGCGAGGTGATCTTCCCGAGGACGGAGCTGTCCGGGTTCTCCCCGGGCTTCTGCCTCCCGTTCGAGCCCGGCGACGGCGACGGGCTCGGCACGTTCTACAACGTCGAGCACATCGTCCTCTGCCCCGGCGCCGGCTTCGACCTGCGGGCGAGGAACCACAGCACGGTCAGCCCGGCGCTGTTCCACATCCACGCGGAGATGTGGGGGACCTGCTGATGAGAGCGTTCCTGTCGCAGTCCCCGCAGGCCGCGGTTCCCGCGTCGCTCAGCCTGTCCTCCGAGGAGGCCGCCGAGGTCGCCGGATGGGGCGACCGGGAGAGGGCCCTCTTCCTCGAGGGCTACCAGTGGCTCTCCGCCGTGACCTCGCGCAGGCTCCCGGTCTTCGGGACCGACTCGGAGTACCAGGGGATCCTGCCCATGGGGATCGCGGCGGTCATGGGGATCACGAAGTCGGCGAGGGAGGTCCTCGCGGCGCTCGCGCCGGACGTGGTCGGCGGCGTGACCGAGCTCGAGACGGCGTCGAAGGACGCGTCCATGACCTCCGGCTCGGCCGACGAGGCGGTCCGGAGGTTCCGGTCGCTGAGGGACCGGGCCGTCCAGGACCTCGTGGAGGCCGGGGACGGGGTCGAGTTCGAGTATTACGGGGACAGCCCGGCGCGCCCGAACGTCCTGCTCATCCACCGCGTCGTCCAGCAGGGGGTCGCGCCCGAGGTGTCGGCGGTCTACTCGCCCATGACACCGGCCGAGCTTGTCCGCGCGGGGCTCCGGCTCGAGGAGCGGTTCGCGCAGGTCGGCGTCCCGTTCGCGAGGAGCACGATGGGAGCCCCCCCGGCGTTCCCGATCCTGGGGGGGATCATCACGCTCGTCCTCGGGGTGATCGGGTTCTTCGCGGAGTACCACAGCGTGCAGGAGCGGAAGGGGCTGAACGCCGCCGTCATGGCGGCCTGTGAGGAGCTGCCGCCCGCCGAGCGGGCGGAGTGCCTGAGCAGGATCCTGTCCGCGAACACGCTGTTCTCCGGGATCTTCGGCGGTGAGTTCCCGTGGACGACCCTCATCGTGGGCGGCGCGCTGACCGCGGCGGTCGTCGCGTTCGGTCCCAAGCTGGTCGAGGGGCTCTTCGGGAAGGAGCGCAGGGAGAAGTCCAAGGCGGAGGCGAAGGCATGAAGACCGTCGCGATGGTGCCCGTCGACCCCCTCCGCGCGGGGGGGATGGCGTCGCTCCGCAGGCACAACTTCGTGGGCCAGGCCCCGGATCCGGAGCCGACGCTCGCCTCCGAGGCCGACGTCTCCCCGGAGGAGCGCGCCGCCATCCGGGAGGCCGCCTCGGCGTTCCTCGACGCGGCGAACGCCGCCATGGTGGGCGCGGTGGACGACGCCACGGACGCGCTCGACCTCTCGAACGAGGACTTCGACGGCTGGCCGTCGAGGGCCGACGCGCTCGGGCAGGCGCTCAAGGAGGCGCGCGCGGTCTCCGACGCGGTGCGCGGCTTCGTCTCCGGCGCCGCCGCCCCGTACCTCCGCAACGAGGAGCTGGACGTCGCGCGGGAGGTCTCGGACGCCGCGGCCGACTTGGAGGCCGCCGCCGAGGCCGCGCCGTTCCGCGCGCGCGACCCGATCGACCCGGCGCGCTCCGTCAGGGACCTCGAGTCCAGGATCTCCCCCCTGGGCGACCTCTCCGCCGCCGTCGACCGGCTCGTGGTGGCCGCCGAGGCCCCGTCCGTCCCGGTCCGGGAACCCGGCGAGGGCGACCCCGGGCTCCTGCCGCTCGTCGGCCTCGGGCTGATGGCGACCGCCGCGTGGCTCCTTTACGAGTATCTATCATGAACGAAGCGAAATTCACCATCGCGACGCGCCAGAAGGCGGACGCCCTGTTCGAGGTGTCCGCCCCGCTCGAGGCTGCGGAGGAGCGCGAGCTCGACGTCAGGCTCGTCCTCGGGTACGCCCAGATCATGTTCTTCGGCTTCGGGGACCAGCCGTTCCAGATCTCCGTACGAGGGAGTTGCTCCGAGAACGGCACATTCGTCGAAGTGGGGACTCTCTCGTCGGAAGTACAGGGCTCGAACAACGTGATCTGCGAAAGGCTCGAGTTCTGCGCCCCTTACATGAAGCTGTTCGTGTCGAATCCGGGCGCCGCCCAGACGATCTTCTCGCTCTGCGTCCATGGCCTCCCGATAGGGTAGGAGGCACACAAGATGTTCCAGGCGGAATTCATTATTCCGACGCGGCAGAAAGCGGATCTACTCTTCTCGTCGTCAGAGCCCATCTTGGCCGGCCAGGTGGTCGAATTTCCCGTCAGGCTCGTCGCGGGATACTCCAGCCTGAGGGTGTTTGCGGTTGCCGACCAGCCTTTTCAAGGCGACGGGGACGGGTCCTGCTCAAAGGACGGGCCTTTCGGGGATCTGGAGGGCGCTCCCTCCAGCGTGGATCCGGTGACGGGGCTGAACTTTCTTTGCCTGGTGATCCCCCACTGCTATCCATACGTGAAGCTGATCTTTACCAGCCTGTCCGCGGTCGACATGCAGAGGTTTTCGCTCTGCCTGCACGGCCTCCCCCTGGGCCTTTCCGAAGGCTAGATTTCCCGGAGACAGACATGGGCGCAGAGTTGCTGAAGTTCCCGCAGAAGCCGGACGACTCCTGCCCGGTTCCCCCGAAGCCGACGACGGAGGCGATCACGCCGGAGGCGGCGGCGGAGACGCTCAAGGTGGTCGACTCGATCCGGCACGGCACCAGGGACCTCCTCGGGTTCGTCGACAACAACCGGCACCTGTCCAAGCGCGCGGGCATCGAGTCCGTCGCGATCGAGCTCTCCGGCATCATGGAGGGCGGCCAGCTCGACAGGCTCCACGACGCGCTCGACGAGGGGGTGGTCCGGCAGCGCGTCACCCACGTCACGCTCCAGGGGCTCGACCGGCTCCGCCGCGCGGAGGGGCTCCTCGCGGAGGCGAACTCGTCCATGTCGAAGTACGTCGACTACGGCCACAAGGCGTTCGACGAGGAGCAGGTCGCGAAGGACAAGGAGCGCCGGGCAAGGATCGTCGCCCTCGAGGAGACGCGCCTCGAGCTCCTCCGCGAGGAGATGATGGTCAACGAGTACGCGGATCTTCGGGCCCTCGAGGGCGTCCGCGCCCCGCGCCGTCTCGTCCTGGCGGCGACGACGTCCGAGGAGAAGTCGGACGACACCTGGATCTGGATCTCGTTCGCGGCGATCGGCGCGCTCGGGGTCGCCTATCTCATCTTCGCCCCCACACCCAAGAAAAAATGAGCGATCTCGACCAGGACATGCGGGGCGGCAGGATCCGCCGCCTCGGCAGGCCCCAGGAGCCGGACGACGCGGTCCGCCTCTGCGACCTCAAGGGATTCCAGGCCCAGGCTCCCGCGCGGGTGGCGATGGGCGGCGGGATGCCCAGCGGCGGGGGACGCGGGTCCAGGGGGCCTCAGGGGCCTCAAGGCCCTGGCAACGGGGGCGGCGGGGTCGGGGTTCAGGGACCCCAGGGGCCGCAGGGGTTCCAAGGTCCGCAGGGATTCCAGGGCACGGGGGCGCAGGGGCCTCAAGGTGTCGATGGGGTTCAGGGAAATCAGGGTCTACAGGGACCTCAGGGATTCCAGGGAACCGGCGTTCAGGGACTCCAAGGCGTTCAGGGACCACAGGGGTTCCAAGGACTACAGGGGTTCCAGGGGATGGGGGCGCAGGGTTTCCAGGGCGCTCAAGGTCTCCAGGGTCTTCAAGGGCCGCAAGGATTCCAGGGCGACATCGGCCCGCAAGGCAATCAAGGGTTCCAAGGGATCTCCGGACCTCAAGGCAATCAGGGATTCCAAGGGGTTCAGGGACCGCAGGGGTTCCAGGGATTTCAGGGAATCTCAGGGCCTCAGGGGAACCAAGGCTTCCAAGGATTTCAGGGACCGCAGGGGTTCCAAGGATTCCAGGGGATCTCCGGGCCGCAGGGGAACCAGGGGTTCCAGGGATTTCAGGGCGACATCGGGCCGCAGGGGAATCAGGGATTCCAAGGGATCTCCGGACCTCAGGGAAATCAGGGGTTCCAAGGTTTTCAGGGGATCTCCGGGCCACAGGGAAACCAGGGGTTTCAAGGCGACATCGGGCCGCAGGGCAATCAGGGATTCCAGGGGATCTCCGGACCGCAGGGGAACCAGGGCAACCAAGGGTTTCAGGGGATTTCCGGCCCGCAGGGCAATCAAGGGTTCCAGGGATTCCAAGGATTTCAGGGCCCGCAGGGATTCCAAGGATTTCAGGGCCCGCAGGGGTTCCAGGGAAATCAGGGAGTGCAGGGGCCTCAGGCGGCCAGCGGACTCGGGCTGGACCTCCAGTTCGGGAACGACGTCAGCGTCCCCGGCGCGGGCACCCTTCAGCTCCAAGGTCCCGGCTCGACAGTCGCTGGTGCTCGGATATATAGCGCCGGAACGATCACGCGCGCCTCGATCCAAGTGGACGTGGCTGATGCGACCAGAAGCTATAATCTTTCGATTCGGGTAAACGGCGTCGAGGTCGCGACCGTGGCGCTTCCGGCGGGATCGACCGGAGCCCACAGCGTGGCTCTAGCAGCCGCGGTGGTCGCGGGAGACGTCGTGACCGCTTTCATGGTTTTGACTTCGGGGTCTGGATCTTCGACATTTAACAACGAACACGCTGTGATTGGGATAACCTAAGATGCCGACCCTGACCATCAAAAATAATACGGCCTCAGTCGTCACGATCTTTGACGTCGGGGTCATCATCCCCGCGTCTGGCCAGGACACCTACACCGTCGCCGACATCCTCCGGAAGCTCTGCGCCTCCCAATCGCTCCGTGATCTTTTGAGCGCCGGGACCCTGACGGCGAACAACGGGACAAGCGACCTCACCTTCGCGCAAGCCGAGGTCTATCTTTCCGATGTCTGGATCCAGGTCGGGTTCGACGCGCAACCGTCCGGAATACAGGGACCCCAGGGTTTTCAGGGAGCCCAAGGAAATCAGGGATTTCAAGGGCTCTCCGGTCCACAGGGGAATCAGGGCAACCAGGGACTTTCCGGCCCTCAAGGGAACCAGGGATTCCAAGGGGTGGCGGGGACAGGCGGTCAGGGGTTTCAAGGGTTTCAGGGAATCTCCGGTCCCCAAGGAAACCAAGGATTTCAAGGGAGTCTCGGCCCTCAAGGGTTCCAGGGGAATCAAGGCTTTCAGGGGTCCGGAAACGCGAACACCTCGCAGAACGTTTATTGGTCAACGGACTCGGCGGGGAACACGAACTCCGTTTACACGAGCGAAGTTCGCGTCTGGGAAATGCAGGACACACAGACCCGCGGCGTCGCCGCATCGTTCGAGATCCCCAGGAACATGGACCTCACGGTAAACCCGATCCTCAACGTCCCGTTCATCTGCACGGTCGCGGCCGCCAACGGAAACGTCAGGATGAGCCTGACCGCACGGTACATCGCGGCTGGCGAGCTGACCACGAAGGCTGCGGACGAGACCCTGCTCCAGACGGTCGCGGTCGTGGGAACGGTGAACCAGAATCAGACGATCATGACCTTCACGCTGAACGCCTCGCTCATGGCGGCCGGCGACATCATCAACATCCTCCTGCAAAGGCTCGGCGGCGACGCTGCGGACACGTTCACCGGCCGCATCGGGCTCGTCGAAAACGCCCGCTTTGACTTTACGAGGTAGCGAGAATGCTCAGAGGGATCAACAGGACCGACACCGGGGGGATCGTCCGGTACGAGCATGTGGAGTTCATCGCCGATGAGACACCGTCGGGCGCCGTGAACGGAATCAACACGGTCTTCACCCTTGCGAACACCCCGGCCGACGCGACGCTCGTGCAGCTCTACAGGAACGGGCTGCTTCAGATTCTGGGCGGACTTTTCGACTACACCATCGCCGGATCTACGATCACGTTCGTCGTCGCGCCCCTCATCGGCTCCAGGATAAGGGCCTCTTATTGGTCCACGTTGAACTCGTAGAGAAACGATGACACAGATCGGTCGCGACCAGGCCTCTTTCGGCGATAACTACCCTTTCGGGAATATAATCCCGGTTCCAGGGGCTGGGTCGCTTCAGCTTCTTGGGCCTGGAAGCACGCTCGTCGGCGCGCGGATATTTTCCGCAGCAACCCTTACATCGGCTTCTATTCAGGTGGATGCGGCAGATTCTTCGAGGGCCTACAATCTCTCGATTCGAGTCAACGGCGTCGAGGTCGCTACCCTCGCCCTCCCAGCGGGAGCGGCGGGGGCAAGCAGGACCGATTTGTCGATTCCTGTTGCAGCGAACGACCTGCTGACAGCGTTCCTTGTGAAGACGTCCGGGGCCGGGATCTCCACTTTCACAAGGCAATATGCCACTGTAGGAAAATAAAGAATGGCAACCCTGACGCTCAAAAACAGCACCGGAGCAGAGGTCTCCATCGCAGACGTTGGCGTTATCATTCCGGCCTCGGGCCAGGACACCTACAGCGACGGAGTCACGATCGCAACGCTGTGCTGCTCGGTAAGCTTGCGGAGTCTTGTGTCTGCCGGAACCCTTATCGTTAACAACGGATCCTCAGATCTCTCGATCGCCGAAGGCGCGGTCTACCTGGCCACCCTCTGGTCCAACGTCGGGTTCGACTCGGGCCCCCAGGTGGGGCGCACGCGCCGGCTGACGAAGGCCGACGGCGACGTGACGGTGTCGTCCACCACCTTCGCCGCCGTCGCCGGGATGTCCGGGACGATCAACATCGCCAAGTCGGCGAAGCTGCTGATCCTCGTGAACGCCTACGGGAGGGCGTCCGCGCTCCAGGCGATTCGCCTGAGCATCTTCGTGAACGGGTCCAACCTGGCGGGGGCTGGTGGCCTCTCCGTCGTCGAGGGGGCCAACGCGGGATCCTTGAGCATCTCCGGGCTGACCGATCTCCTCTCCCCCGGCGCGTACACGGTCGAGCTCCGCGCCAGGGTGACGGGCGGGTCCGGGACCCTGTTCGCGTCGACGGCCAGCGGCGTGCTCGTCGCCACCGTCATGCTCATCGGAGAGGACGCCTCCTGAGGGGCTAAACATGGGAGCCGAACCGCTTCAGTTTCAGAAGGAAGCTAATATCGGCGCTCTTGGGGTATGATACTCCTGAGAAAAGAGTGAAGGGGGAGGCGATGCCGACGGCGGGGATCAGGGTTCTCACGGTTGGGAGGACGTTCAGCCTCCCGCATGACGTGCGCCACGTCTCGGACATGAAGCACCTCATGGGCTCGGTGGCCGAGTTCATCCCGGACGTCGTCGTCTCGTGCGGGGTCGTCCCCGGCGCGCTCGTCGGTGCCGCGTTCGAGATCCGGAGGCGGTGGATCCACGTCGACGCCAACGCCAGCGACGCCGAAGTGGCCGGGGCCGTCGAGTCCTGCTACGCCTTCAACCTCTGGACCCCGCACCAGTACGCCAAGGACAACCCGCTCATCTCCGTCTACACGGGAACCTTCAACACGGGCGACTTCCTGAGGGACGCCTATCAGAGCTTGAGGGACCAGACCTACAGTAACTGGGAATGGATCGTCGTGGACGACGGGTCTTCCGACAGGACGTGGGACCGCCTGGTCGAGCTCGCGGCGGAGGACCACCGCGTCAGGCCGTTCCGGAACGCCAGGCGCTGCGGAAAGATCGGCGGCGTCAAGGACATGGCCACGCGGCTCTGCAAGGGAGAATACCTCGTCGAGCTCGACCACGACGACATGCTGACCGACTTCGCCCTCGAGGAGATCAGGAAGGCGTTCGCGGCGAACCCCGACGTCGGCATGGTCTACTCGAACTGCTCGAACTTCTTCCAGAACGGGGAGTTCCAGAGGTTCAACGACGACTTCTGGAAGGACCGCTACCGCTTGACGGAGTACCGGGGCAAGCAGTGGCTGGAGTGCCTGAACCCGGACATCTACGACCGCTTCGGGCCCGACCACACGCAGCAGTTCGGCTGGTTCCTCACCGTCGGGCCGAACCACGTCCGGGCCTTCAGGGCCTCGACGCTCCGGGAGCTCGGCGGGTACAACCCGGAGCTGCCGGTCGCGGACGACTGGGACCTGTACGCCAGGTTCTTCCTCCGGTCCAAGTGCCTCCACGTGGACAAGATGCTGTACCTCTACCGCTTCCTGGACGGCTGGAGCAACACGACCTTCACGCGGAACAAGTCCATCCAGGACCACCTCGCCCTCGGAAGGGCGAACTACGCTCAGGAGTTCAGCTCGTTCAACGAGAAGCGCCTCGGGGGCGCGAACAAGGTCGCCAAGAGGGATGAGGTCGCCCTCACGGTCGCGGTCTCCGCCATCGAGTCCAGGCGGAACTCGACCCTCCAGACGCTGCTCGACGACCTCTTCGCCCAGGCCAAGGGAAAGCCGGTCGAAGTCGTCGCCGTCCTCGACAACCGCTGGAAGACCCTGTCCGACAAGAGGAACTCGGCCATCCGGGACGCCAAGGGGAGGTTCATCTCCTTCGTGGACGACGACGACAGGGTGTCCCCGGACTACGTCGACTCCCTGCTCGAGGCGATCTCGAAGGACAGGGACGCCGACTGCGTCGTCTTCGACGCCGAGGTCCACGGATACGCGGCCAAGCCGAAGATCTGCCGCTACGGGGCGGAGCTCCGGACGTCCGAGGACGCGGACCGGTACTACAGGAAGCCCATGCCGATCTGCTGCTGGCGGAGGGACGTCGCGGCCAGGCACGAGTTCCGGAACTACCCCAACGAGGACATGGAGTGGGCCGACCGGGCGGTCGCGGACGTGAAGAGACAGGTCAGGATCGAGAAGACGCTCTACTTCTACCTCTACAACCCGGCCGAGACCACACAGGGGCGGCCAGCGCGGCACGAGGGAACCACTCCGGCCGCGGTCGTGCAGGCCGGAAAATACGGGACGGAGGACGTGAGCTACGTGATCCTCGACGCGGTCGGGATGGAGCTCACGGAGAAGTGCCTCAAGTCGATCCGGGAGCACTCCCCGCGGTCGGAGGTCGTCCTCGTCGCGAATGGCGCGGCCATGACGCCCGCCTGCCGCGCCCTGGCCGACAAGGTCGTCGACCTCGAGGTCAACATCGGGTTCGCGGCCGGGTGCAACCGTGGGGCGATGGAGGTCTCGAGGCCGCTCGTCTGTTTCCTCAACAACGACGCTTTTTTCGTCGACGACACGCCGTCCAGGCTCGCCGCCGCAGTCACCGAGACGCATCCCTTGGTCGCCCCATATGCGGACAATGCTAAACCCCCGCAGGGGCCCGTCCCCCGCGAGGCCTGCCCGAAGGACGACCTCTTCCCGGAAATGGTGGTGGGGCTGTGCCTCACGATGCCGGTCGACCTCTTCCGCAGGATCGGCGGCTTCGACCCGAGGCTCACCACGTGGGAGGACGACCAGCTGTGCAAGAGCGCCGCCGCCTTGGGGGCCGCCTGCAAGGTCGTCGGAGGCGCGTGGGTCCGTCACGAGATGCACGCGACGTTCAAGTTGCTCGGCATGGATCCGCAGGCCGTGATCAGGGAGAACGGCAGGATCTTCGCCAGGAAGAACCCCAAGATCAGGGTCGTCGCCATCGCCAAGGACGAGGCGTCCTGCGTCCAGGACTTCTTCGGCCAGTTCCGCGGCATCACGAAGGACTTCTGCCTGCTGGACACGGGCTCGACGGACAACACCGTGGACCTCGCCCTGGCGGCCGGGGCCGTCGTGGAGTCGGGGATGATCGAGGACTTCGCCCAGGCCAGGAACGAGGCGCTCCGCCGGTTCGCCGGGGACGCCGAATGGATCATCATGCTGGACCAGGACGAGCGCCTGGACTCCCACACGATGGAGCACCTTGGGGAGACGCTGTTCAGGACGCCGTACGACATCCTCCTGGCCCCGCTCCACGCGGTCGAGGCGAACGGATCGCGGAGGGAGTTCGTCGCCAAGCCCTTCTGCTTCAGGAACAGGCCGGAGATCCGGTGGGCGTTCAAGGTCCACGAGAAGCTCATCGGGAGCCTGAGGCAGGCGACCGTAGTGAACGCCAGGATCGACCACGTCATCAAGCTCCACACGCCGGAGCGGCGGGCCGCGTCGGCCGCCATGTACAACCGCCTCTCCAAGGAGGAGCCGTACTTCACCGATCCCGCGTTCCGCGAGGACGTCCGGAAGAGGTGGCCCATCCTGGACTACGACAGGATGGACGACCCGAGGATCGACAAGATCCACGTCGGCCCCCTCGTCACCGTCGTCGTCCCGACGCACGCGCGCGGCGACTTGCTCCCGAGGGCCGTCGTGTCCGCCATCGGCCAAGACTATGCGAACCTCGAGGTCGTGGTCGTGGGGGACGCCTGCCCGGAGATGGAGGGGGCCCTCACCGCGTTTGCGGGGAACCCGCGCGTCAGGACCGTGAACCTCCCCTCGAACCACGGGGCGGGCGGCGCCGTACCCAGGAACTACGGGATCATGTTAGCTGCCGGGGAATTGATCGCGTATGTGGACGACGACAACGCCCTCGAGCCAAACCACGTCTCAACCCTGTACTCGTCCCTGCGGCTCCACGGCGCGGCGTTCGCGTTCTCCTCCATGAAGGTGGACGGCAAGGACCTGATCTTCGACGAGCCGAAGCTGGGGTCCATCGACACCTCCTGCGTCCTGCACCGGAAGGGCCTCGTACGCAGGCACGGCTGGTGGAGGAACCGCGGGGAGGACGGCTACGCACACGACTTCATGTTCTTCAACCGCTTCGTGCAGGGCGGGGAGCGGTGGGTCGCCACCCGGATCCCGACCCTGATCTACAGCGCCGAGACAAGCGGACAGGGGGACTTCCTCAGGTCCAAGCTCTCGGTCGCGGCGGGGGTCGAATGATCGAGACGCTGATCCACATGCTCCAGCAGCCGGCGGACGACGGCGTCACGGCGAAGTGGATCATCGGCGGCATGGCCGGAGCCATCGTCGCGCTCTCGGGCTACATCGTGAAGCTCCACGTGAAGCTCAACTCGGTCCAGGAAGAGGCCGCCAAACGCGTGGAGGCCGTCCAGGCCGAGGGGGCCAAGCGCGTGGACGCCATTCAGGCGGAATGGGCGAAGTACATGAGGGAACAGGTGGACTTGGTGAGAACGCTGAACGACGAGGTGAGCAAGCCGTCCAGGGGAGGGGATTGAACATGCAGAAGGAAAAGTTCGAGAAGATCATCGACTCCCTGGACGAGAACTACCGGAGCGGCATCTCCGAGCTCTACCTCATGTACAAGGAGGGGACGCTGACGGCGGACCAGGAGAAGCTGCTGCGCGACAGGGTGGCCCACCTTCTCCAGGAGATGGAGAAGAAGGCCGCCCGGTTCCAGAAGATGGAATAGGCAAGAAAATATTCCGCGTCAATTCCGGCGCGGGTAAGAGGAGGGTAGGAGACATGGAAAGCATGGACATCAAGGTCTTCGGGCTCATCACCATGGGGGTGGTGTTCGCCGTCGCGGCCCTGAAGCGGGGCTTTCCG
>Ga0105092_10001376_pt1 | contig 13029 bp, 18 predicted proteins | sample PPLLak2March2015_FD_87021 | JGI IMG/M metagenome (GOLD analysis project Ga0105092, IMG submission 87021) | Freshwater sediment microbial communities from Prairie Pothole Lake near Jamestown, North Dakota, USA - PPLs Lake P7 Core (1) Depth... | ecosystem: Environmental > Aquatic > Freshwater >... | reverse complement strand
TTGGAAAAGGGGCGGGTTCTGGCAAAAAATCTCGGTGCTGAAATGATTGTTGTAAAAAACTCAGGCCATATCAATAAGGAATTTGGATATACTGAGTTTCCATTGCTTTTAGAGAAAATCAGACGGGTATTATAATGGATAAGGATAGTGAACTGGCCAATTTTATCTTTGAACTGGGTCAACTAAAAGAGATTAAAAGAAGCGGCTGGAGGAGAGTTGGAATTGAAATGCCTGAGAGTATTGCTGACCATAATCTCAGGGCAGCGCAGATAGGCTATCTTCTGGCTAAAATGGAAAACTATGCTAAACCTGAAGAGGTATGCACAATACTTGTTTTTCATGAACTTGCTGAGTGCAGGATTGGCGATATAGATAAGATTGCCAACAGGTATGTGACCTATGACGAAGCAGAGGTTGCTAGTGAGCAAACAAAAAACCTTGGGGGAGTTGGAGAAGACATCAGAGTTCTTGTGGAACAGATTTTGCTCAAAAGCACAACCGCAGGAATTATAGCCAAAGATGCAGACTGGCTTGAAACAGCGTTTACGGCGAAAGAATATCTGGAGAAGGGATACAAGACCAAAGATTGGATGAAAAATTGCCTTTCGCGCCTTGAAACAAAATCCGCGAAAAAACTGGGTAAAGTTCTCTCAAAACAATCCTCAATAGGCTGGTGGAAAGGCCTAAAGAAATTCTAAATATCCTATAAGCTTGCTATATTATGGATCCATTGACATTAGTATTGGTAGTATTGGCGGGAATTGTAGTCCTGGGTGTATTGATCGCAGTATACTATTTCAACAGGATAATCAGCCTCGAAAATACCATTGACAACTCTTGGGCGCAGATTGACGTTCAATTGAAGAGAAGAACCGACTTAATCCCTAACTTAATGGAGTCCGTAAAGGGCTACATGAAGCATGAGAAAGGAGTCCTTGAAAGCGTGACAAAGGCGAGAAGCGCAATAATGAGCGCAAAGACGCCAAATGCAAAGCTAAAGGCTAACGACATGCTTAGCGGAGCTTTGAAGTCGCTATTTGCGGTTTCAGAGAGCTACCCTGATTTAAAGGCAAGCCAAAACTTTTTGCAGCTTCAGGATGAATTGACAAACACCGAGAACAAAATCGCTTACTCAAGGCAGCACTTCAATGACACAGTCCTAGTCTTCAACAACACAATTGAGACAATCCCCGGAAATATCTTTGCCGGCTTTATGGGCAAGAAAACAAGGGAGATGCTTGCAATTGCAGAAGTGGAAAGGAAAGCGCCTAAAGTAAAGTTCTAATCCTATTTGATTTTATTCATTATAATTCTATCATGGAAGAGGTTAGTATCGTTTGGGAATATGATAGTCTAAACCAGCCTTACAAGGGCTGGGCTGAGAGGATTATACGCGAGCATCTTCATCCTTATGTATTTCCTGTCCCCAAAAGCTATACTGAACTAAAGCATCTGATCTTTAATGCCAAACTGGGCGAAATCCCAACCGATTTTGAGGAAAAATTTAAGATCTATGTTTCCGACATCAATAAATGGCTGGATGAGGATTCTATCAGGACGACTGATTCTTCACCCCAGCAGTTTACGGACTTCAATGAACTCCTACCACAATTTACAGAATATTTTATCAGAGATTTGGCAAAGGGGGAAGGAGACTCTCTAATATTCTTAGACGTTCTTGGAAGACATAGATATAAAGACTATGCCTTAGGAAGGCTTGTCTTTATCCAAAAGGAGGGTCTGAAACTTCTTGACTTTTACGCTGATTTCCAACATAGTTGGAAAGTACATTCGTTGATATACGAGAATGATTTTAAGATTAGCCTGAGTCCTCAGTCTGGAACTGATGAGCCCTTAATATACAACCCTCAAATTGGAGAGATAATGATATAATATTCTAACCGTGTGCTTAGATTATGCCCTCCAAAATTCTCCTTGAAGACCAGATTTCCCGCAATAAGCAGAAAACCGTTTTGATTTCACTATTCATGCTGGGCCTTATGTTTGCCCTGAGCTTTTCTGTTGCCTGGGTGTGGGGAGTGCCTGTCGAGATCGCAGCCCCGCTTGCCTTCATAGTTGCCCTAATCTATGTAGTGATATCGTATAGCTTTTCTATCCAGTCAGTTATTGCTGCGACAAAGGCCCGCCCGGCTAATCCAAAGGTGAGAAAGGAAAAGCTCCTTATATATCGGGTTGAGGAAATGGCAATTGCTGCGGGACTTCCTAAGCCCCAGGTCTATATACAGGATTCTGCGGATATCAATGCTTTTGCCACAGGAAAAAGCCCTGAGGACAGCCTAATATGTGTCACCCAAGGAGCGCTCGACCAGCTAAACCAGGAGGAGCTTGAAGGAGTCATCGCCCATGAAATGTCGCATATAATGAACCGGGATGTTTTGCTTGCCACAGTTACCGTTGGAGTAGTTGGAGCAATCGCGCTTATTTCTGAGATTCTTTTAAGGTCGGTTTTATATGGCGGAGGAAATGGAGATAATGATAAAGGAAGGGGCGTCTTGATAATTGTAGGGATTATTTTTGCAATCCTTGCGCCTATTTTTGCCCGCCTGACATATTTAGCAATCTCCCGGAACAGGGAATACCTGGCTGACGCAAGCGGCGCCCACCTTACAAGAGACCCGGAAGGCCTTGCAAAGGCCCTTGAGAAAATCAAGAAAGACCTTCCAGACCACCCGGTAGGCTCAAAAACTGCAGCTTCACTTTACATTGCAAATCCTTTCACACCGAGGAATTTTTCAAACCTTTTCTCAACCCACCCGCCGATTGATGAGAGGATTAAGAGATTGGAGGCGATGTAAGAACTTGAGTGCAATTACCTAGATTTACTTTAGAAATGGCAATTTTTTAACAGGGTCTAACTCTATAAATCCTAAGCAGGTAAGATTATTTTTTTCCAAGTAATCCGCAACGTTGTAATCAAGACAAGCGTAAAGTGTTTCTTCACCAACTAAGAAATATTCCGTGTATTCTTCAGGCATTTCTGAAACAGTATCTTCTTTTCTAAAAATGGTAATGGATGGAGAAAAATTGGCAATAATTAGCCTATTATCCGGAGCATCTTTTGCGAGATAATCCATCCTTTTCTGGTGGGTAAAATAACCCTCGTTACCTGAAGCATACCCTGCGGTATGGCTATTAAAAATACTTTCTGGCTGATTTGAGATAGGTTTTTCCCCTATAAAAACAACCTCTAAGGAACTAGGCAGAGTATCGTAGCTTTCACCACAAAACGTGTATATCTTTTGCTCTCCAACTTTTTTCTTAAGAGATTCGTTGTATTTGACTGGAAGCAGACTATATCGTGACATAATTTATATTATTAACTTATAAATAGTTATAAAACGTGTCTTGTGTTCCCAGGATATGATAGTTATGTAAATTTTTTCATATCTTTTTATGGACCAGTAGCTCAGCTTGGAAGTCCTCGGGATTTCCTGAGGGTCTGAGCATTTAGAGCGCTACGCTGATAACGTAGAGGTCGCAGGTCAGCCCTTTATGAAAGGTTTAATTGAAGAAAGGGTCTCTGCAATCAAATCCTGCCTGGTCCACTTATTTTTAATAATTAATTTTTGCCCTTCAGGAACCGATTCTTAGAACTATCTCTCCAGAATAGAGCTTGCCGTTTGCGTCGAAATTTACTAATTTATCATCGGGCGGTATTTATGAAGACTCCGATTGTGCAAAAACCTCTATTTGCTGAAGACTGTCCTAAAATAGAGGTAGAAACCTCTATTTTTGAGAAAATAAAATTCACTGGGAGAGAGATTAATTTGGGGAAATTTATTCTGGAAGAAGAGAGCGTTTATCCTGTAAATAGGGAAAATGCTTATCCGGCAGGACTTTACTGGCTATATTCCAGCAGGCAGGATCATCATATGCAAAAGCTCATGTTTTCAGAATTTAAAAACTGGGGCTTATTGAAGCCTGAGATTATTTTGGATAATCATAATTCCCAAAAGCTGAAGCGTATTACCTCTAAGGCAAATTACGATGATCAAAAGAGAAAGCGTATGATGGAATTTACTGAACTGTGGCTAGATCCCGACAGCGAGGAAAGCAAAGTGATTGATGAAATAATCATTGACGCAAATAATGGCCACAGCCGGGGTATTGAACTGAGGGAGAAGTTGGCAAAATATGCCCCGGGTCTTGGCCAAAAATGCGCCTCATGTTTCATGATTGCATTGGGCTACCGAGAAGGAATTGTTCCTGTAGACACGCATGTACTTCACTTTCTTCAGGATCTAGGATATTACATTAAGCCTCTGATGGATGAAGTAGAGCGAAGCCCAAGCAAAAAGGAATACCTTTTATATGAGGGACATATGTGTGATTTGGCGAAGCATTATAAGATGGATTCTGCATTATATCAAGCTATTGTTTGGGCAATGCGTTCCGGATATTCGGGAATGTATTATCAGAAAACCATTGATGCTGAATTTCCTGCATATCAGTTGCCCAAGGAATTTTATATTGGAGAAACAAAAAATTTGGGAAAATCGAATGTGCCTGCTCAAGTGACATTTGATAATTTCTAATCATCTAAGGATTCATTCCTGAGCGCATATTTTTCCAGCGCTTCTTTTTGAAATGAGCATTTGCTGTGTTTTTTGAGTTGTCCTCCATTTTAGGCTCTTCTAATTCCTTTAATGCTTTCTCACAGTTTTTCTTTATCTCTGCGGCATAAGTTGGATGAATTTTTCCTTGGTCAAGCAGGATTTGTGCGCTCTCTATCTCACCCACCAGAAGCTCTTTTGAAGAAAATGGAGGGTCAAGGAGGCCCTTATGCACAAGGTATTTGTATGACCGAAGTCTGCTTAAGCTTAGCTGCGAGCGCAGAATATCATCATTGTAATTAGGCATTTGGTACACTTCACTATCAATTTCAAAGGATGGTAGGAGAAATCCATATTTCTTGATTTCCTTTGGCTTATAGAACCAGGTGGAATTGCGGCGCTTTTCTACCTTTTTGCCATTGCCTACAAGCAGCCAGTAATCCCATGGGGAGTAATGAAGCTCATTCAGGTCTGCAAATGCTCTTAATTGTTCTGCAACCCCCGGATAGTGGGTGATAGAGATTATCTTTTTTTTATCGTCTTTGCCATTAGAATTTCGAGTTCTTATGGCGGCATTTGTAACCGTGCCAGCAACCAGATATTTTTTGACTTCTCTCTCAACAGCAAAAGGAAACGGATGCCTGAAAAATTGGCTCATGACTGGATTATAGACTGAGACTACCGCTTGCTTTTTTGAGCCTTCACCTGCCCATAGGTGTATTTCAAAATCTGTTCCCTCTTTCAGGCATTCATTTTCCCCGAATAGACTAAGCTGCTCTTTATAGTCTGCTGAGAACCTAACCATGTTTTTATCCTCTTGGCTCCACCCGGCATCATGCAAAAATCCAATGAGAGCTGCAAGCTCTACCTGGTCTGTTCTCGCAAGGACGTTTATGTCATAAACAAAATCCTTCGGGGCATAAGGTCGTTTAGCATCATAAAGACTGCCCAATATACAACCGCTAAAGGCATATTTTTCAATTTGGCGTCCATCATACGAATCCTTTGCTGTAATTTCTCTGTACTCTGAATATGCTACAGGCTTGTTTTTCAGGGAATGAACCATAGTTGTATAATGTTCTTTTCTTAAGGTCAGCGCCTTTTTATAAGTAAATTTTCTTAAAATAGTTATGGCAGAATTTGGAAAAATCCAGAAAATCATTGACGAAAAGAAGCTTGGCCCCACAGACAGTGAATACCACACCCAGAGAGGCCTTGAAAATGGCGGCAAAATAAGAGTCCTTCTTATCAAAGGAGAGACTGAGGCGCATGTTGAATACATCTGCCCTTACTGCGGCCACTACGAGTGCACGACTAAGCCGTTCAAAAGGCCATTTTCAGTAAAGTGCGCGGGCTGTGACCGGCTTATAAGAATCCAAAGGCTAAAATACCTTGCAGACAAGCAGAGAAAGGCGGCTGAAGGAAAGGAAGTTGGAGAACCGGCAGAAGAGTAATATTTGATTCAATACTGGATGCTCTGCAAATAGTAATTATCAGTTGTGACTCGCATAACTTCAAGCACCAAGCAGGTTCTTTATCTCGACGATTGACTTTGTGTTTTTGAAAAGCATAAATATTTTCTGAGTTTGGTGTTCATGGCAGCAAATTCAAAAATTGGATATGGCCCATTGGATGAGTGGGGAATAGAAGACTATCTTGCCACTATTGCAAGAAGCGAGGATTTAGGCAAGAGAATGCTAAATGCTGAAAGGTTGAGGGCTTTTTTGCGGCAAAGAGGCATAACCGACAGGGCTTTTGAAATCTACAATGCTCTGGACTTTATCAATGGGCACAGGGAAGAGTTATCTTCAAACCCAGAAGATGGAATGAGGTATGGCAATTTAGAGATAGCCCGTTATGCGATAACTGATATAGCAATCCCAATAAGGTATTATAGCTTCCAGGAGGGCGATTCCGCGCTGAAAATAGGAGTCTATCCTGTAGAAGTCGCTGATAAAGAAATCGTTGAAGCTGCAAAAAAAGAGCCCGCTTTTTTCAAGCACCCAGTTTACCTGGCAGTGGATTCTAAGCGCGGAGAGCCAGAAGACTATCTTGTAGGGAAAAGGTGGCAAATAGATTTGCTGGTTCCAAACATTATAAGGGTTTGCAATCCTGAGGAGTTTGCTTCGCCAGAGGCTTCAGGATTCAGAAAACTGGAAGAGCTATCAAAGAGTTTTCCTGAGGGCGCCAAAGTTTATCGCCTGGATAGAGACTCTTTGGCAGCAGGCGCAAAGCAATCTTTTTTCAACAGGCTTTTGGATATGGGCTCTTCGATTGAAGACCTAATAATGCTGGAGCTGGTGTCGCGGGAATACAATGCAGTTGATGGCGAGATTAGGCTAAGAGCGCATGATCATAAGGCTTTGGGAAAAATTGAAGGCTATAGCTAAAACTATTTTGGTAATTATATGCAATTTTGACCCAACTCTTAAAGTCTACCCTTATTGCAGGAAAGTCACAAAAAAGAAATGCATTATGCATAATTAGGACCAAGAACTCTAGAAAGAAACACGCAGGTATTTGGGCAATTCCCAGGCATTACCTATCAGATTGTGTCAAATTAGATAATCACTTTTTGCTACGATTATTGTAATATAAAGAAAAAGCAGTCAATATGAAACCAATTAGGGTTAGAGCAATTCCGGCATGTAAATTTGATGAGATTATTCCTTCTGAAACCTTCATTAATCCCGCTCCCAAAATAAAGGACCCCATAGCAAGCCCTATGAAATATTTTGAAGAGTCTTTCTGTTGATTTGCCATAATCTAATTGGCAATCAACGTATTAATCCGTTTGAATCTGCCGTTTATTAAATCTACTAAAAATTAGGTTTGGTAATTTCTTATTTGGAAAGGTATCCGGGTCATAATTACCTACAGTTACTATTATTTTTTCAGCCCCTTTCTTACCTGAACCATTATTTCATTGATCTCCTTTTCGCCATTGATTACAAGAAGCTTATTTTTGTAATGGTCCAGTACTGGCTTTGTATGCTTATTGAATGTCTCGACTCTGCCTAAAATAACCGCTTCAACATCATCAGCTCTTTGGATCAATCTTCCACCGCATTCACATAAGCCAGGCTTTGGCGGAGGAATAGTAATAAGATTGTAAATTTTGCCGCATTTTTCGCAGACTCTTCGGTTTGTCATCCTCTGGAGGATTTTCTTGTTCCCGACTTCAAGATAGACAACCTGCCCGACTTCTTTTCCTTCTTTTTTCAAAAAGTCATCAAGCATCTTTGCCTGCTTCAGGTTTCTTGGGTAGCCATCAAGGATAAAATTGTCCTTTCCCTTGATTGCGCTGTCTACAACCCTGGCAACAAGCTCGTCAGGAAGAAGCCTGCCGGAAATAAGATACTTTTTCACCTCATCGTCCTTAAGCTCCCTGAATAAATCTCCGCTTGAGATGTGCTCTAAGTGAAACTCCTCTTTCATCCTGCTTGCGGTTGTGCCCTTTCCGGAGGCCGGAGGACCGATTATCAAGTATATCATTTTTTGCCCCCCCGTTTTATAGCAACTACCACGTCACCATTAGCGTCTTTAAGCAATTTTTCTGCCTTTTCTTTGGTTACGCCGGTTTTTGCAATGATGAGCTCAATATCCTCCTCTGATTTTGAGGAGTCTTCCCGGACAACCTCGCCCATGACCTGGAAGGTTTCTGTTGAGCCCATGCAGACCCTTGAAACCTGTGGGTTTTTGATAATGATATTGCCACCCGGCGATTTTATTAGGACCTCTGTAGCCTCAATATTTTCCATTTGCATGCCCATCTGCCGGGCCATTTTTTCAAGCTGCTTAGGATTAATGTTTGGAATCATAATCAAAGAAAAGAATTAATTTAATATTCGATATAACTGATTCATCAAAATCCAACTAAAACAAAAATATGCAAAATTGCTTATTCTGGCCTGTGCTCTAAAAGAGCTTTTTTCTGGAACTCGTAGATTTTCCTGCAACCTTCTATTGCCTTTGCGGTCATGTCCTTAAAGTCTGCCCTTGTGATTATTCCGTCCATCTGAAGCAGGACAACTTCTTCGGTCAAAGGCATGTATGCTAGTGGCATATCAACCTCGCCTTCTGTGTCTTCTGTTCCTGCTACATCAAGGACTGTCTGGGCGTTTACTTTTCCTGCTGCGCAGCTGGAAACCAAGTCCTTCATAGGTATGCCTGCGACGGCCAAAGCTAAGGAGGCTGCGTTTATTGCAGCACACCTTGTTGAAGCGTCTGCGCCAAGTATTTCAATATTTATCAAAATCTTGGTTCTTGGCATATCTTCAAGAAATATTGCGTTCTCAAAGACTCGTTTTATTAGCATGGAAATCTCTACATTTCTCCTGGAAAAGCCGGGCCTCATTCTGTCGTCTGTTGAAAATGGAAGCATCTGGTAGTTTACTTCAAGTATTGCCCTGTCTGCCTTCTCAAGAAATGCGGGATAAACCTCCATTGGTCCGTAGACTGTTGCTACGGCAATAGTGTCGCCCATCTTGAACATGGCTGAGCCTTCTGCATTCTCAACGATTTTTAGCTTGGCATTTAATGGCCTGAGTTCATCAAGCTTTCTGCCGTCCAACCGAATTCCGTTTTTAATCAGCTCCATTTTCATTCACCTCTTCTGGCTCATTGTCCATATCTTCATCATTAGCGTTTTCATCTCTGGCTGGGCCGGGTATCCCTTCTTTGTTCAGAAGCTCAACTACCCTGTCTGTAAGGCCTGAGATATGCGCTTCCCTTTCAATCTTTTGTATCACCTTTATTGCAAGGTCAGCTTTTCCTCCGTCAATCCATATTAGGCCGTTCTGCCCTGTCTTTATCCTGCAACCGGTTCTGTCTTGTATGATTTTTATCATGCTGCCCTTTTTGCCAATTACTCTAGGGATTTTTGACGGTGAAACCGTTGCAAACCTTCCTCCTTCTAGGATTCGGGCCTCCCTTGAGCGCATTGAGATTTTTACTCTATCGGTCAACTCTGAAACTTCGGCAAAAATCCATCCTCCTGGCTTAAATGTAGAATTGGCTTGGTCCATTCGGCTTTCCCTGATGTTCGTGTCTTTCACATAAAGGAATGCCGGGCTGGCTGAGAATATATCTACAATCCAGAAAGGGTGCTTGAAGTCCCTGATTTGGCCTATAACCATGTCTCCTCTCTTTGGGCCGTATTTCTGGGTGAAAGGAACCACACTTGTCTTATAGTCGGTCTTTTTGACGATTCCAAAGAACTTGGAATACGTTTTCCCGTTAAGTATAAAGGTTCCTTCGCCCTTTTTCTCGCTTGTTGCAAGAAGCGTACCAGGCGTAACGATTATATAGCCTTCTCTTTCACTTTCCATAAAATAGGAGAGTGAAATTTTAATTAAGGAGAGATTTCTGAAGCTTTGCTAGAGGATCTTCAATAATTTGTCCTTCAGATACCCAACTTAACCAATTATATCTTGTCTGATATATAGGTACCTATTGTCACACCCATTCCTACAAGAGCTAAGAAAGCAACCGCTCCTGTGGCATCTCCATACTGGGTAGAAATCTGGTTGATTATTCCACCCGGATTCGTCTGCCAGAATCCAATCCCCATTGCAGTAAGAACTCCGAGTTCTCCACCCAAGTAATGTTTAAGTTCTACCATATAATTCACCTAACCATAATTATTACCTAATTATAAATATTTTATTTCGTCTCAACTATTGTCGCCTCTCCATGCGTCAAACCCCCTAATTTGTCAAAAACATCGTTTTTGTGCCCTGCAGGAAGTTCCAAAACGCAGGAAAAGCTTCCGTCGCCGTTCCAGGCTTCTTTCATAATCTTACCTAAAGCCTTGATTTTGCCATAGCTTGCCCGGCTGTACATTGCAGGAACCCTTATCTCAAGCCTGACGGTTTCAACAGAAATTGGTATTTCCACACGGATTTTCTCCAAAACCTTCTGGACTTGGTCTTCAGCGCTTTGGAAGGGGTCAATATTTACCCCTAATTTATCCATTACTCCAAGGATGCGCTCAGGAGGGTGCGGCGCGTGTGTCTGTGGGTTAACGCCAAGGCGCGAGATGAGCGCAGCGACCTGCTTTCTTTTCGCGTTAAGCATCTCGTCGCGCATAGCTTTAGGAAGCTGAATTTCCCCATCCTTTATGATAATTCTCTCAACTTCCTCGATATTGTCGGTTTTGAAGGCTTTTTTGAGGTCCGGGTGCGGCGCCTTTTTGCCGTCTTTTACATTAAGGTAAATCTCGTCTGTAGCGACAATGTTGCTTAGTTCGCCGACTCCGCTTTTTCGAAAATCAAGCGCTTCTTTAGGATATACTAGAATCTCAAAATTGTCTTTTCCTCGCTTGAATCTGGCTATTACTGGCTCCATAATCTATAAAATGAACAATATTTAACAAAATTATACCTTCACTGCGTACCTTCCAGGAGCAGTAAAGCCTAGCTCTTTGGCAATCTCGGACTTGTCAGGGTTGAAGATAAGTATCTCTCCCTGGCAGTTTTCAGTCAAATCCTTTGTCTTGCACGCAGGGCATTCTTTATCTTCAGTCAGCCTGTGGCAGATTTTGCACGCTTTCTGTGTCATAAAGCCTCTTCGCAAAATAATTTAAAAAGGCTTCACTAATTTTGGCAGGTGGAACTATGCCTCTTTTTGCGAGGCAAAAAGAATGTGCCCCTAGCAAAACCTAAAGATACCTTCTTCTTTTTAGCATTTTTTCAAACACCTTCAAAACCTCCTGATTTTTATATCCTTCCAGAAAATATTTCCACGTTTCTATGTTTGGGTGGACTGACTGGAAGTTCTGGTAAAGCGTCAAAAGGTCTGCAGCTTTCTGCTCAAGGCTTTTTGTCTCAATGGAGAGGCCAAAATCGATAAAATAGATTTCGCTTCCCTTAACAATGATGTTTGAAGTTGTCAAATCCCCGTGAATCATGTCGCCACTATGCATCACTGAAACATATTCTCCGATTTTCCGGCAGATTTCTTCTGCATTTTCTGCGGATAAAACATCTTTGAGCTTGCTGCCTTCAAGGTTTTCCATTTCGATTGCAAAATCGGTTGTTTCATAGACAATCGGGGCTTTCAGCCCAAGCCTCTTAATGTCAGACATTATCTTTGCTTCCTTCCTTGTTCGTGATTTTCTTAGGTAACTGTCAAGCTCTTCAATTCGATAGTTTTTCTTGACTCTTTCCTTGAGTATTTTACCTTCATCTGTTAAGTAGACTTTTGCTTCGGCTCCTTGCGCAATCAATTTCATAAATACAATTGCCTGTTTTTGAATAAGAACCTGGATATTTGCATAAATTTGTAAACAAAGCTTAGATGCTAGTAGCTTCTGCTTTGTCCCATTTAGAGTAGCTCATTTGAATTATTTTATTGGATGCCGGAATCAAAAGGACCGTTGCAAGAAGATAAAATGGATTAAGTATCGATAAAAATATCATGATGAGCAAGACTGGGGAAAGCACCAAAAGATACTGCAAGAATATCTTTGCATTATACAGCATGATGTTTGGGTTAAGCCCGCCAAGATAGATGATTGTAGAAAGGGCATAAGCTGAGACTGCAAGGAATGTTACAAGGCCTGGCAGTAAATAACCAATGCTATTTGTCCATAAGGCGGCTGCAGCTAAGATTACAATTGAAAGAGTATTGATGGCGCAGTAGCTTATGACTTTGCTTTTTATGAGTGTTGAGGTTTTGACCGGCAGGAAGGAATACGAGTTAAATGAATCATATTCTGTAAACCAGTTGTAAAATGATGAGGACATTATACCCAGGAAAATTGCGAATACTACCAGCGTGTTTGAAAATGGAATGAAATTTGAAAGAACCGAATTGATAAGCCAGAAAAGAACAGATAGCGGAAGAAGAAATGAGAGCAGTATTTTCCCTAAGCCGCTTTCGCTCCTGAAAAAGTCCAGGAAATCTTTTGAGACGAAAATAGAATCTCTGCTAAAGGAAAATAATCCCGAAATCCGGTTAAGGGAATTTTTGAAAAATCTTTTCTTTTGCGGAAAGTCAACCTTGATGAAGTATAGAGATATTGCTGAGAAAATAACCGAAGTGTTTAGGTAAAAGAAAATCTGCTGGGCAGATGGAATTACTGAGAATAATAAAATAGCTGAAAGGGCTGAGGGCACAAGGGCTGAAAGAGAATAGCCTAACACGGCGCTAACTGCAAGAGCTATAATTAACAGCTTTCTTGAATGGGCATAAATCGTTGAAAGGAAAAATGAAATTGATAGCCCCATGAAAAACGAAAGTGTCAGTATGAGAAGAAGCGACAGCGAATAAATAAGGCTTATTGAAGCAAGATAAGAATAAAAGGAGAATCCTAACGTGAATGGAGCTATCCACAGAAAGAAATAGTAAACAATATCCTTTACAAAGAAGTTAAGGAAGATTTCTTTCTCTGATATTGGCAGGCTTCTTGATGAGTAGGCGAGGAGGCTTGCCTGCCCAAACCTGCGGTTCA
>Ga0105092_10001375_pt1 | contig 13032 bp, 9 predicted proteins | sample PPLLak2March2015_FD_87021 | JGI IMG/M metagenome (GOLD analysis project Ga0105092, IMG submission 87021) | Freshwater sediment microbial communities from Prairie Pothole Lake near Jamestown, North Dakota, USA - PPLs Lake P7 Core (1) Depth... | ecosystem: Environmental > Aquatic > Freshwater >... | reverse complement strand
CTCCAGCGAGGTGTTCCCCACAGACGAAACAATTGCTACGTGACCGTATTGATTGAAAAGCCATGGGCCGAACACGAGGAGATCATCCGGTTCAGGTTTGAAGCGGCCGCCGTTCACGTACTGCAACATTCCTCTCTTTTGGTTCCAAGCACCATCTGAAAGCTCAACATCAAAAAAGTCTTTTGCATGACCATAGGGATCCGGCATGCGATGGTCATACCTTTCGAAATAATACCGTTTCACAAACTCCACACACTGAAAACGAATACCAAGGTTGTAACCATCTTTCGAGAGATTCCGTCCTCTGGTCGTGTTGACGCCGCCATTGAAGTAGATGATGACGCCATTTAATTCGTCAATTGGTTGCCCAACTGAATACCAGGGATTGAGGTTGATACGAGTAGCAACGGCATAGCCACCTAAAATCAAGCTCGGCGCCAGCAATGCACAGCACGTCAGCAATATTAGCCTCCGCTTTCGCATATTTACTCTTTTGCACCGAGTGCAAAGCGAGCGTTGCTGCTCCGCTTCCCCTTTCAGAGCCGTACGTGAAAGTCGATCCCCAAACGCACGACTTCGACTTCCGGCAGGTGTTGGCCAGGCGTCCAATAAGCGCTTCAGTTCGGCCGGGTTGTCCTGGCCTAAACAGCTGAGTTTGCGGGTGGGCTGGCTCGGCGCCCGGGCGCATCTCAACTCCGAGTGCCTGCTCAGGGTACCCGGAAGACGAGGCGGTCGGAGTCGCGCGCCATGCGGCTTCCTACCTGCCCCTCGATTGAGAGCAACAGGACGTTGGTACCTCGCCCTAAGGCGAGGTGTACGACCTCTCTCCCGGCGGCCGTGGGCTTGAACAACGCGCTGATGTCCATCCCGTTGAGCGTGGCGCTGAACGTATTCGGCGAAACCATGAGGCCGCAATTAATGACCAGATCGTACCCGGTGCTGCCCGCAGGCAGATCGACCCTATTGTCCGTGGGTCGGACATAACTCAGCAGCTTATTGACGTCCCTGGGTCGCTGGCCGCCGCCATCGTAGCCGCCGCCTGCGGTCTGCGGTTCGGTGACCGAGGCGGACACTTGCAGGACCCACGATTGACGTTCGCCGGTGTAAATTGGGACATCGTCCACTGTCAGCCTTGATTCGTCGTTACCTTCCCACCTGTAAAACTCAAGGCTGTAGGTACCGTCTCCTGTGCCCGTGATATCCACCTTGTATTCGCCTTCTGCCGGCCCCATGACCTGGAATTCCCTTGACGACTCTTCGCCGGGGACAAGGCCAGGCGTAGCGTTTTCGTCATAAGATGAGTTGGGGATCTCGGAGAGACGCTCACCGGAGGCGACATCGTAGCCCGTGCGGCGGCCGGTCGGGTCGGTGACCACGAATTGGCCGGGTGAATAAAACGAGATCATCAGGCCGCCAGGAGCGATCGTGTTCGGTCGACCTGTGTAGATCCAGGTGGGGGAGCTGAGGTCGAAAGTCGGCTGATACATCGGCACGAGGTTTCTGTACCCCGCCGTTGGGGGCGTTGGGGGGGCGTTGGGGTCCGACAGCTTGACATTTTCCATTGTCCTGGTCGCTCTGCCCTGGATTGTCGGAGTCACTTGCTGTGGAGCCGAGAGCAAGACGCTTGGATTGAGGCAACCGTCGGGCTGGGATTCGAGCTGCGCGTTGACAACGGTCGCCGGCAGCAGGGCAAAAGCAATTGCCTGCAGCAGGAGTCGAGCACAAATCAGTAAGAAGGGACTACTCTGGTTTAGCGCCTGACAGCGCTGCACGTGTGCGATCGACCTTTCGTTCAAACGCCTCCTTCAGGTTTGTTTCGCAACTTCGATGATCGGTATTCCTTGAACTTAGACACCGGCGGCCCGCGATACGCATCCGCGCTGGCCTACTTCTGCTTGAGCTGCAGAATCCGCCACCCCCTCAGCATGGACTGGTGTTAAGGACGATACAGCTTGTTCTCCCAGTCTGGGTGACTCTTGGTGGGTGCAATCTGGTCCAAGACGCCGCGAATTTGGACTTTTGAGCATTCCAGAGCTGGTGCGTGATCAAGTCCTTTCACAGGTGTCAAAGCAGCACGAGAACTATCGCCGGGAGTACCCGGAGGCCACCGATCTCGAACTCCTCAAGGCTGCGGCGCCTGTCCTCCACGATGTCTGGATTTCCGCGCTTCTCGACCCCCCGATCCCGAGGCTGCAGAACACCGACGGCGAGGACCTGCTGGCTACCCGAGTGCGGTTCGAAGTGGCCGACCCAGCGCAGGTCCAGGCAGCGTTCGACGCCGCTCGGGGACTGGAGCGTGAGGAGGACGGGAAACCGGTCTGGCTGTGGTCGGGTGGCAATCTGAAGGGAAAGCCGGTCATTCTCGGCAGGCTCGTATTGGAAGAAGACGCGCTGGAGCTGGAATGCAACTCCGCCGAGCGCGCCGAGCGAGGCCGGACAATGATCGAAACCCTGGCAGCCGGGGTTGTCCGGCACCGCTCCACGGTCCACCAGAACGTGGTGATGGACATCCGGGAGCGGCTGCGCTCCCGCCGGCGCGAATCAACAGCCGCCGACTCAGGCGGGAGACCCGCGCTTCCAGGTGAGGCTGTTCCCCGTGAAGCGCAGGAGGCGCTGACCCTCGACGCCCAGGCACGGCACTACCGGGAGTGGCTCGACCTGCCGATCCCCGCCTTGAACGACCGTACGCCTCGGGAGGCTGCCAAAGACCCTGCCCTCCGACCGAAGCTGGCCAAACTGATCCGCCGGTTGGAGGGTGCGTACCAGGGATGTCTTCAGGCTGACAAGCCGGCCTACGATCCGTCCTGGATGTGGGGCGAGCTTGGGCTCGAGGATCGCTCCCGGCCCATGCATCCGCCACTGCTTGCTCACGAACGCATGGCTTCGCTCGTTCCGGGCTTGGGCGAATTGTGCCGCACAGTCGCGGAAAACGCGCGCCGGCAGCCCGGCTTCAAAGACGCCTCGAGCATCCTGACGCGGGCAGACATCAGAAGAAACCTCGACATCCAGCGTTTCCTGCGCCATCGGGAAGCGGATCAGCACAACCAGGCCTCGGCGCCAGGCGAGCAGGTCATACCGTCCCTCGAGCCGCACATATATCTCATGACGAACCTGGAGCTGCACCGGCGCAAGACCTTCTGGGTTGACGAATCGCTGGCCTACATGCTGGCGAAAACGGAACTGGACCTGCCTGGAGATGAGCTACGGGCGCCTTTCCCCTGTTTTGCGCTCGTCTTTTCGGATCGGTACACGCTTTCGCTTGCCGAACGTCTTCTCGCCCGGGACCGGCAGTGTCCGATTGCGGGCTACTATCTGAAGGCGGCCACGATTTACGTGATCGAGGAGCGGCTGGAGTCGGGACGCGGGCTCGGTGTGGTGTTTGCGTTGGATACCCTCGGCGCTGATCCGCCACACCTGGCCGAATACGACGTTCCTTTGACCGAAAAGACGCAGATCAAAGGCTTTCTGGACGGCCTCGCGCCCCGACTCATCGCGGAATCAGAGATTCCTGATGCGAACCCACTCCGAGCACTGTTCCATCTGGTTTTCAGCTCTATCCTGTATGCGACGAGCGCCGGGGTCGCGCCTGAAGTCCGGCACAGTCCGGGCGCTGGCGGCGGGAAGGGCAGCAGGCGTGGCGCCGGTGAGCCGCCGATTTTCAGTTCGGAGAGCGTCTTCTTCCTGCCGGGGTCTATTGAGATCTCGCGAGTGCGCGAGTTCGAGGAACTCGAGCGGGTGTCGAGTGGGAGGAGAATTCTGCATCGTTTCATGGTTCGCGGCCACTGGCGCAGAGCCGCGGCCGGATGGAAAGACCAGCGCCTGCGTTGGATCGAACCGTACTGGAAAGGGCCGGACATCGGGGCCGTGATCGAACGGGCCTACAGACTGAAACCGTGATCTTTTTGACCTCAAAGCACCGTGCGAGCAGTTTATGTCTATGATAACGAGAGCTGCTATGAATCAAAGGCTGATTGAGTCCAGGCCTACAGTCATGATGGGAAAGCCGGTCGTTTCAGGCACACGGATTACGGTTGAGCTGATCCTGACGAAACCGTGAGGCAGAGCATCAGACTGGCAAGGACCGTCGCGAGTCTTTTTTTCATTTCCAACCCCTTTGCTAGTTCACCTTGCTCATCTGCTGAGGAGCCTTTGTCTCCTCCCATCCGTAGGCCGCCATCATGATCCGGAATAGCTGGGTGTTCGGGAAGAACCCCTTGACCCGCTCTGCTCCGGGACCCTGGGCGGCGACGAGGACATCCTCCCCGCTATGGCCATCACCCACTCGGATTGCCGGGTCTGCGGTTGCTGAATCTGTATCGCCCGCACCGTCCGGAGGCAGCAAGGGCTGGCCTGGCCCTCCTCCGACGATCTGCGTATCGAAAGAATGGTCCGCCGCAAAGATCACCAGCGTGTCTTCCGGCACAGACTTAACCGTTTGTTCAATGAGACGGTCGAGAACCAGCACCCGCTCCAGTCCGCGTCTGAGCTTGTCGGTGTGAACGTCGACCTCCACCATCAGGAAGTATCCTTTGGGATTGCGCGAAAGGATGTCGATCGTGCGCCGAACTGCGGTCTCCCGATCAAACTCGTCTGTTGGCAGGAGCACAACAGCCCGCTGGGCGGTCGGCTTAAATTGATCCAGCGACTTGGCGACGGCATATCCCTTTGCGCGCAAATCCGTCTCCGGATTCTGGCCGTTAGCGGAGGCCTCGGTCAGTACTCCGTCCTCAGGGCCGATGAGAAGGTCGACCCCATCGCCGTACAGGGGCGAGAGAAGCTGGAGAAAGATCTCCGCGGTCTTACTCCTGTTATTGGAGTGCGCATAACAAGCCCCGGGGGTCGCGCCCGCAACCTTGTTGTCCGTGATAACGCCCGTGGACAGACCCTTCTCCTCGGCGTACTCCAGAATCGTCTTCAGAGCCTTTCCATCCTTCTGTCCGCGCACGGCATCGGCTGATTGGGAAATCACACCATCGTTTGTCTTGTACCCGGTCACGATAGCCGTCATACCGGCCGCCGAGTCGGTGTTCCAGTCAGAAGTCGAGGAAGTGTCCATCAGGCCGTGGTGAGCCATTCGATGGATAAACAGGGATTGGGGTCGGCCCTTGTGGAGGGCGGCGGCGGTAAGGACAGACAAGCCCCCGGCGTCCCCTATGAAGAGGATGACATTGCGCGCGTGACGTTCCTCTGTGCCGCAAGAGATGAAGGTCAAAAGAAGTGTAAGCAAAACTGTCTTTTTCATAGATTGCTCTGGTTTGTGGGGTTTGCGTTGTTCACTTCTAGTTTACTTGAGCCCGCTTACACAAAATCGTCCTATCGATAACGAAGAGGACAAAAGCAACGGGGCGTTTTGGAGGAGATGCGATGAGTCAATGCTTGGTGCATCGACTAGTCGGGTTACTCAAGTGAATTCATCTTCGAGACGATGACCTGAATCGCATCCGTGTTTTCAGCATCCGTCATGATGGCTTGTTTATAGCGCGCGGCCTCGGCACGACGCCCGAGCTTCTCATAAAGCTCCGCCAGATCCCGGTGCACGCCCGAATCGGACGGGACAATTACCAGGCCAGGAAGAGAAGGGTTAGGCAACTTTCAGGTTCCGGCTCGCTTCCCTTCCGAATCCTCTGACGCGAATCTCGAGGTCGGGAGTCGCTTCAACGATTGAAAAACGGTTGTCTTCCGGACGCCCGCCCTCGACCATCGCCCGCATCGTCACATAATGAATGCCATTGATGCGAGTGTACTGTCCCCTGTGCTGGTGCCCCTGAAACACAGCGACGACGCACTGGGATCTCTCCAATACCTGGCGAACCCGCGGGGCGGTTCTTATGTAGTGCTCACCCACTCCATCCAGGAGTTGATGAACGAATACGATTGTCGGTTTTGAACAGCCGGCAAGGTCCCTTCGCAGCCATTCCAGTTCTTCCTCCGGGATATTGGCTTCTGTCCAATGGAAGTTCCCGTGATCATATGGGCCCCCGTCGGCGACGAAGTTGGCGTCCAGCACGATCAGATGAAATCCTTTCATATCAAAGGAATAATAGCTCGACCCTGTCGGGATATCCGTATTCGTCACATTCCGCAGGAACTGCTCCTTCGACAGGCTGTCCATGTCATGATTGCCGAGAACATGGTAGGTGGGTCCCTGAAACCTGCGCAGCTTGCTTTCGATTGTGCGCAGGTAGGCAACGGTGTTCTTCTCCACCGGATCAGCATCCTGGTCCTTGAAATCCCCCAGCTCAATGAGGAAATCCGGTTTCTCCTGGTTCATCACGCTCACCGCCTCTCTGATTCTGCGCAGAGTGTCGCGATAGAACCGAGTCCCTAAGGGGGGGCGATCCGCATAGTGCAGATCGGTGACAATTCCGAAACGCAGGGCGCGGGGCCGACCCAAACTGGCGAGATCGAGGCCGAACCCGCCGCCTGCGGAAAGAACGAACGCGGACTTGATGAAATCGCGACGCGAAGTCGGCGTCGCCCTGCCTTGCTTCTTTACGTCGTCCATACTTCTCTATACAGCACTCCCTGACGCAAGAGCTAGTCTTCCCGTTTAGGGGGCAAAATCCCTGGGTGGCTCGTGGGTGTTGACCCATTCGGTGTCCCCGACTATTCTGGCTCCGAGAACCTTGAACTGAAATGAAGACTCACCTCGCCCCTTTTTCTGTCTGTGTCGCTCTGGCGATGGCCGTCGCGAGCGGGGCTGGGCCAGCCGCGTGAGCGTGCGCCGTGAAAGAGTGAATCGTTTTCGAAGGATGACGTCGAGAGGCCTCGCGTTTCAACTATTGAACAAGTCTGCAGATCGGACGGCATCCACAAGTACCACGCGGATCCGGACCATCCCGACGCGGCTGTCGAGCTGGCCCGTTTCGGGACCGAGGGTTTTGCGGCCGACAGGGAAGGCGTCGCGATTTACGCGCGCCAGGACGGGACGGGTTACATCCTGTGCCACCGATCAAAGGCAGTTCGGGGGGCTGAGTTCGAAGGTTGGAGTTCGGGTTTAGGGTTGGGAGGGACGGAGGCTGCGGCCGTGCTCGACGGATCGTCGATCAGGAGTGGGAAAGGAAAGCGCGCAAGTGCTGAAGCCATAATACAGAAGGGCGAACCGCGACAGCTCACCCCTGAATTCCGAACGGTGGACCCAGGGTCGCGGACGCGGGACCCGGTCTCGCAGGGGCGCCGCCTGGTGTCGCTGGACGCCTTTCGCGGCTGGACGATGTTCTGGATCGTCGGCGGAAGCTCTATCATGGCCGGCCTGGCAGCCCTGGGCCACAACCCCGTCATCGACGCCGTCGTCCCCCACCTGGATCACACTCCCTGGCAGGGCCTGCGCTACTATGACCTGATTTGGCCTTCCTTCATGCTGATGACGGGCATGTCGCTGCCGTTTTCGTACGCGAAGCGCTCGCTCGAGCAGAGCCACGGCCACATCTTCCTGCGGGTTCTGCGCCGGTGCGTGATACTGTTCCTGCTCGGCTCGTTGAGAGAATCGATCAACCTCGGCCATCCCTTCCTGGTCGAATTGAGCAGCGCCCTGCAGCCCATTGCGATCGCCTATTTCCTGGCGTTCCTGATGGTTCGTCGATCATGGCGCCTCCAAGCCCTGGCGGCCGTAACCATCCTGACCGGGTATGCCCTCCTGCTTGCCTTTGTCCCGGCAGCCGGGGTGCCGGCGGGGACATACGAAAACGGAAGGAATCTCGTGGCGGCCGTCGACCGGGCGGTCCTGGGCCGTCACCACGGCGAAGGATGGGGCACGGTGCTCAGCACGATCCCGACGATCGGGACGACCGTCCTCGGACTCCTGATCGGCCGGCTCCTGCAAGGGGAGAGTCCCCCGAAGGTGAAACTCGCCGTAATCGGCGGCATCGGGCTGTGCGCAGTAGCCCTTGGCGCGCTGCTCGACCCGGTTGTCCCGATGATCATGAAGCTGTGGACCACCTCGTACGGGCTGGCCTCCGCGGGCTGGTCCTGCCTGCTTTTCCTCGGCTTCTACTTCGTCATCGACGTCCTCGGCTGGAAACGCTGGGCCTTCCCTTTTGTCGTGATAGGAACGAACGCGCTCGCCGTATACATGGGGCGGACACTCGTGCCGCTGGACGATCACGTCGGGATCTTCACCGCGGCATTGTCGTCTCGGATCGGTCCTTTCGGGCTGCTCTTGGATGCGGCGGCCGTGCTGATCGTCGAATGGTTGATCCTTTACTGGATGTTCAGGCGTAAGATCTTCCTCGCGGCGTGAACCTGGAATAACGACGGATTGAACCGCCTTGGCAAACAAGCTGCTCCTAACGCAGCGCGGCCAGGAGTTTCGCGACCTGCCGGAGGTAAAGTTTTTCCGCCTGCGGGGCAAAATGCGAGGCGTCCGGCTCGTAGCCGCCTTCCGCAAAGGCGGCTTGCGTCGGCATATATCCCACGCTCCCGTTCGTGTATCCGGCGATGAAGGTGATCTTCGACGGGGATGCGCGCTTCACCTGCAGGCCGATTTCGTGGAACATCTCCCCCGGAAACGTCACCAGCGTGAAATCCCCAACGCGAAGTGCGGTGGCGGGCACGTCCACCGTGGTTCGCTTATAGTCCTCGTACAGCTCGCCATAGGCGCGGGGCAGCTCGAGCGTTCGCGACACGAGGCGGATGACCGGGTCGCGCGGCACTTCGGTCTTGGTACCCGCGTAGACGCGCACGGCTTCCTCGGCGATCTCTCTGCCCAGCGCGGTGGTGTTCTCGGGATCGTCTTTGTAGCCGTCCAGGCCCCCGACCACGCGCGGGTTGATGTCTCCCGCGGCGCCCTGGACGAACACCGCCTGCACTCCCGGCACCGCCTGCTCAACGGCAGCCAGCATGTGGCCCATCCATTCCGAACAGATCAGCCCGTTTCTGCCGCCCAGCGAGGTGCCGTGGCAGGCGTAATTGATCAGCACCGCCAGCGGCCTGCCGTCCGCCCTGTCGATACGGAGCACGCCGACTTCGTCGTCGATCGGACCCAGCGGGTTCGCGCCCAGCCGTACGACCCCTTCCAGTTCGTGAAGCAGCACGGGCTGGTCAGTCTTGAATGGCCCGAAGGTCTGGCTGGCGTAATTCTCGTCGAAAGTATCGTAGGTCTGCGTGTCCTGCATGACTTTCCGCCGGTTCATTGCGACGCGGGAATGCCCCGAACCCATCCCCAGCCGCGCCGGCTGGAGGGACCCGAGCGCCTGCCGGGCCGCGGCCACCAGCGCTTCCCCGAAGCGTTTTTGCCAGGCAGTATGGGCGTTTTTATCGCCGGGCGCAGGAGCCGCGTGATTGTGCACGTCTCCGAGAATGACGCAGTCCAACCGCAAGCCGGTGGCCTTTGCGATTTGGCCCCGCAGCTCTTCGTGATTGCGTATCCCGATGATGTCCGTCTCCACGATCACCAGCCTCGTCGTCCCGTCGGCCAAAGCAAGGGCCCGGGCAAACAACTGGTCACGGCCATGCAGCCCTGCCGAGGCGGTGCCCCGCATCGCATACCCGCCCATGAAGACCGGCTCCGCGGGAGTAATGTCCGCCTTCCCGAAGCCGGCCGCGAACGTCGCCTGTCCGGCCGCGGCCGCCAGACCAAACGTCGTTGACGCGATGATCGCGAACCCCATCGTAAGCCATCGAACCAAGCCATTGCCCCTCATTGCCCTACCTCCAGGTCGTCCAAGGCGGCCGCATGCGCCTTGATCTTCTGAGACACCTCGACGAATGTCCCGCATGTCTTCCTCGGTTCCGAGGAGCAGCGGATGCGCCAGCCATACGGCGCTCGACTGGCGAAAGTTCCTCCGCCACCGGACAGGAGTTCCGCCAAGCAGTGCCAGCTTCGATTACGTGATGCTCGCTGAAGCTTTCATTCTTTCGTCCCCGCTACCGGCCCCCCGGGCGCTGACCTGCAACACGGACCTACCGGACCCGCACATCGAACTTGCGGACGACTGTTCTTTCACTATTCCCTTTTCGCGCCGTGATTTCCAGCGTACTCCCGTTCGGCTTCAGGCTGGCATTGTAGACAAAAACGCCGTCGGCGCCGACCTCCAATGCCCTGCCGCCTATGCGGATCTCGGTTCCCGGATCCGTCCACCCCCTCAGGTCCACGTTCGCCGGGCCATACAGGACTTTCGCATTCTCGGGCGGATCTGTCTGGATGATGGCCTGCGGGGACCCGTCGAGCCCCAGGATCTCGTCAATGAGCTGCTTTTTCGCACGGTACAGTACTGCCGGATCCCTCGTGAAATCGTCCATTGCGCTGATCACCTGCCCGGCGATTTCCCTGCCGCGTTGCGCCGGGTCCAGCCAGGACAACCGCGCGCCCATCCTCTTCTTCAAATCCTTGAACTTCTGTTCGAGGAGCCAGAGATACTCGTAGTCCTGGATGCCGTTTCGCATCTGTTCCCAGCGAACGGAGCTCAAAAGCCCATCTTTCTTCGGATACACGATCCACGAATCGCCCGGGCCGTACTGCCTCTCATTCATGATGGTGAAGGGGTCGGTTGTCCACTTGTTGAGGCCGTGATGGAGGTAGCCCGGGATCCCAAACCGGTAATTGAGCCAATGGAGGATGCGGGTCTCGATCAAAGGGAAGTCGATGAACCGGTTCGGATAGGCGCCGGTTGGGTGCATGCAGGTGTAGTACCAGAGCTCGTAGCCGTCGTTTTGAGCTTTTTGATACGAGTCAAGCCAGGTATTCAAGTGGTTCAGCTTGGGGACCCAGACTTCGAGCAGACCGGCGAAATCGGTCGTCTCGATGGCTTCGATCCTTCTTATCGCTGGCGCCAGGCGGTGCACCCATTCGGACGCTTCCCGCCAGCTCCGCATGTGATGGATTTTGGGTTCGTCGGCGATGTGGATCAGGGTCTTTTCGAGCCACCCTTTGCGTCGAAGGTGCCGTTCCAACTCCGGCAAAAAGTGCGGCAGGACATCCTTGCCCGCCATTTCGATCGGCTGGTTCCTGGTCTCACTGAAGACTTCGTAGCCGTTGAACACGACGTCGTTCAGCCTCGCCCCCCGCTCGTCCCTCTTGAAACCGGCCAGGAACCAGATTTCCATCAGATCCATCTGTCCCGTGCCCCAAAACACGTCTGCGTAGCGGTCGAAACGGTCAAAGCTGAACGAGAGGGCACCCGATTTGTCCTGCCGGATGGCCACCGTATCCAGTGCGATACGAAACACATTCTGGCGATGCGCCGCCATGTCTTCGGCATACACCTTCAGGATCTCGAAGAAACGGTCGGAATACGGCTGGCCGGTGTCGTGGAACTGCGTGAAGCCGTTGGTCCGGTACCAATTGGTGACCATCAGGTGACGCGTCTCCGGCAGGGTCAGCGGATAAACGGTGAGCGTGAGCGGCAGCGACGCCGACAGGCCCGGGGCGGTGACTTCCACGGAGCTCGAGTAACGGCCGGCGGCGGCATCGGCCGGTATTTTGAAGGTCAGCCAGACGGAGCGGCACTCGCCCGCTTTCAGCGAAATCTTCCCTGGTTCGGCGAGATAATCCGGGAATCGGGCCGGCGCCTTGCGCAGGAGGTACTGCGGGTCGGTGTCGGGAGTGTTCTCGGGGACTGGCACGCTGCCGACCGGGTTCCAGGCAACCTCGATCGCAGCCCCCGCATTCCCCGCGTCGGTGGACCTCAGAGGCGGGACAGCAACTGCAATCCCGGTTGCTTCGGCGTTCGCCCTGACGACGCACTGGCCGGAGACAAACTCGCCTCTGATCCCGAAAAGCTCCAGGGGGCCCTTGGATTTCGGGCAGTTGAGCCCGTCCTCAAAGACTCTTTCCAGATCGCTGGCCGCGAGCAGTTCGAGCTGGTTCTGTTCGGCGCCATACACCGAAACGGGTCCCGGCCCAAGTCCTCCCAGGAGGACGAGCGCAGCAGCAACTCCGAGGTTTTTCCATCTCAGTTCCATCGAGCCGGGCAGGATGGAGCGATTGGAGCGGGGCATGGCATGACCTCCAAGCCCGAGTCTGCTCCAACTTAAAACGCAGAATCAAGGCCATTTTCGAAAGCGTTTAGCTTAGCGAAATCCAAGCCCCGCGCACTCACGGAGCAGGGAGCGGCCAAGCCGCTCCCGGAATTCAATTGCTGTAAAACGGCAGGCTCCTGTTTCCCTGCTCGGCCACGACATGGCGGAAATCCCCGGGGCGACGTCAAAGTAGCGGGAGCAGGAGCGGTTTCACGTTGCCAGCGTCGGTCAGAAGCGACTTCACGGCCTTGGAGAAAGTGTTGTCCCCGAGTGGAATGTGCATCACCAGGATCGTCGGATCCCTCCGGTTCTTGGCCAGCTGCTCTCTGAGCCAGGCCAACTGCTCCTGGTAAAACGAGAGTCCACTCGAATACCCTGCGCCGTTGTCCAACACCGTGTTGTCTCTCCAGAGTGTGTTGCAAAAGTGAACACGTGTACAACGCTTTGACAGATCACATTTTCTGGAATAGGGTTTATGAAGGGCTTTGATTGTCGCCGAATCGGCACGTTTGCGAAATGTCGGCTTATGGATCAGGGTCTAAGTCGCAAGCTACCGAATGGCCTCTCGTGTCCTCGACAGTTGGCATCCCGGGCAGATCAGGTGAAATGGAGGTCCGAGTATGAGGCTGAAGAGTCGCGCTTCAAATATCACTCGGACGACGATGACGCTTATCATCATCGCCGTCCTTTCTTTTGTCCCGCTTTTGGCGCAGACAGGCGCAAACACGGGTGTGCAGGGCCGCGTCATTGACCCGAGCGGCGGCACTATACCGGGTGCTACGGTCACCGTCACCCGGGCGGACACGGGGGAGGTCAGAAGCGCCGTTACGGATGACACCGGCAATTGGGAAGTTCGCCACCTGACTCCCGGTGTTTACACGCTCACGTTTGAAATGACGGGGTTCAAGAAGCTCATCCAGTCCGGCGTGAACGTCACCACTTCGGAAATCGCGACCGTCAACGTCGCGATGCAGCTGGGAGAGATCGGCCAGACGGTTGAGGTGACCAGTGACGCCGAGATGGTATCGTCTACGTCGGCGACGGTCATCAAGACTCTCGATAAACGCGAGCTGG
>Ga0105092_10001373_pt1 | contig 13042 bp, 8 predicted proteins | sample PPLLak2March2015_FD_87021 | JGI IMG/M metagenome (GOLD analysis project Ga0105092, IMG submission 87021) | Freshwater sediment microbial communities from Prairie Pothole Lake near Jamestown, North Dakota, USA - PPLs Lake P7 Core (1) Depth... | ecosystem: Environmental > Aquatic > Freshwater >... | reverse complement strand
CAACACAGAACATATCCACTCGAACTGGGAGCTTCTTCATGAATACCCTTTGTCAAAGCAGCTTCTGGCGGTTTCAAATGTCTGGAAATCCCAGGATAAGGAACTGTATGTCATTGCTGCCAAAGGCGCTCCAGAAGCAATAGGAGAGCTTTGCCACCTAAGCGAAAAAGACCAGCAAAATCTCATGGAAACTGTCGGGGAGATGGCAGATAATGGCTTAAGGGTAATTGGCGTAGCAAAAGCCTCAATGAAAAAGAAGCCTCTTCCGGACAAGCAGCATGATTTTGAATTTGAATTCCTTGGCTTGCTGGGATTTGTTGACCCTGTGAAGAGCACTGTAGCGGGGGCAGTGAAAGAATGCTATGGCGCGGGCATAAGGGTCATGATGATTACTGGAGACTATCCTGGAACCGCCAGAAATATCGCCAAGCAGATTGGATTGGTTTCAACAGGAGGAATTATCACAGGCCCGGAGCTTAACGAAATGAGTGACGAAGAACTGAAAAACCGCATTTCAGAGGTAAGTATTTTCGCGCGTATGGTTCCAGAACAAAAGCTAAGGATAGTCAATGCACTCAAAGAGCGGGGAGAAATTGTGGCTATGACTGGCGACGGCGTCAATGATGCTCCTGCACTCAAATCTGCGCACATTGGCGTGGCTATGGGTGGAAGAGGGACTGACGTTGCAAGAGAAGCTTCCTCGGTAGTAATCCTTGATGATGACTTTTCATCTATTGTACAGGGTGTGCGTGAAGGCAGGCATATATTTGATAACATTCGAAAAGCCATGACCTATATCCTGGCAGTCCATATACCAATTGCAGGAATAACTTTCCTGTCGGTTTTACTCGGCTGGCCCCTGATTCTTCTCCCTGTCCACATTGTTTTCCTTGAACTGATTATAGACCCTGCCTGTTCAGTAGTTTTTGAAAGGGAGAAAGAAGAGGCAAATGTCATGAAAAGGCCTCCCAGAAACGTGAAGGAACGGCTATTCAATAAACGAAGCGTCATCATTAGCGTCTTTCAGGGGCTAAGCATCCTGATTATAGTTGCCCTCATATTTTTGTGGTCAGTAAGGTCAGGCATGGCAGAAAATTCATCCAGAGCTTTAGCCTTCAGCGTATTGATTGTGTCAAACCTTGCGTTAATCTTAGCAAACCGGTCCTGGGAGAGAGGAATAATGTCGACACTAACATCAAAAAATGATGCTTTCTGGGCGATTGTAATTGCAGCATTGGCCTTCCTGTCCCTAGCCCTTTACCTGCCATTCCTAAGAGAAGTCTTTAGGTTCAGCGCACTTGGCCCGGAAGCAGTTGCCCTTATCCTTGCCTGTGGCATAATCTGCGTGATTTGGTTCGAGATTCTCAAAAAAATTCTTAGTGGAAGGGTTTAAGGATTACCCCATAAGCCCAGCAATAAATGGAACCCGGATATGGTTATATATGCCATCAGAAAAATTTCTTTTTGTAAGAATCATTTTTGCCTCGGCCCTGGCAGCCCTAGTTTTCCCAAACATTGCTCTTTGCGAAGTCATACATGAAATTGATATCGGGGATAGCACAACCCACATAACTTCTGTGCTCATCCTTATGTCTCAAAGGCCAATTGATTACTGGGACCTTGAAATTAACCTTCCCGAAAACGCATTGCTTGAAAGAGTCAATGATGATATGGGCCGGGTCGAATATACTCTTTCTGGCAACCTGCTGGCTTTTCGCACAAATGCAAAAAAATCAAGCCGCCATATAGTAAATATAACCTATTCTATTCCAAACCCTATTAAAACACACGGCCTTGCCTATCTCCAGCTCAACCTGTTTGGCTTTGAAAATGACACCACCTATGCGGAAATAACGCCTGGCCTCCCCTATATTTTTGCCCAAAATTCGCAAACGGAACATAGCGACAACCTGACAAAGGCAAGAACAACCGGGCCAATGAATGTGATTATTGCCTATGGCGGCAAAAATGAGAGCGAGCATTATTTTACAAATTCGGATGTTGACTTGGAGGAAGTTGAAAAAATATATCCTGTGATTGAAAGAATAACCGGCATCAAATCACCCGTAAAATTTGGAATTGCAGTTCTGCCGGAAAGTGAATATCTTGAAGATTATAGGGATTGGAGTGCAGGAACATTTAACGGGCTTATCCTTGTAAAAGAAAACGATGACCCAAATGAAATCACCGCCACAATAATCCACGAAACGGTCCATGGATTCAACCAGTTTGCCCTTGGGTGGGATATGACTAATGTGACCTGGTTTGATGAAGGCACTGCTTCTTATGTGACCTCTATAGCTTACCGGATGCTTGGAGAACAGCAGCCGGAATTATTTGGAGAGAAAACTGTCTGGAGGGAGAAAAACCTAATCTACACCCTTCCTCCAAAGAAAACTCCTGAAGACCTGTATAATTATTACCAGGCAGGCCGAAAATTCATGTATTACTGGTACCCTCAATCAAATTATGACCGGGATTTTGGATATGCTTACTCAGAATTATTCATCCGGCAATATGTCATGAATCATGGCAGCGAGCTTCAGGAAGTTTATGGCAAGCTCCTTATTGTAAACCAAACCGTCTATGATAAGGATGAGGCAAACAGGATTATTCTTGAAGCGCTTGGCACAGACTTTAAGCCATGCTATTATGGAGACCTTAGTGATATAGACTCCTGCACGAAGAAACTAAATGATATGGGCTTTAAGGTGCCTGACACAGAAGGAAAAGAACTGGGGCAGTTTATAGAAGAGCCGGATATCCCTAAAACAGAGCCAAACCCCTATATAAGTTATTTTGATGAGATTTTCCAAAATCTTATTTATAACTTAGGACAGATCTATTCCTTTTTCGCCGGAAGTTTTTCAATCAATTGATTACAGGCCTGTGGGGAGGTCAACAAAACCTGTCTCAACACCGAATTTTTTCCTTACAATCTCCGAGAGGGCCTTTACGCCGAGAGTTTCTGTTGCATGGTGGCCAGCGAAAAACACATTGAATTTTGCGTCCTTTGCTATTGTGTAGATGTCTCTTGATTCTCCCGCAAGATATGCGTCAGCCCCGCTATCCAGCGCCCCATAAAAAATATCATATCCGGGGCCACCGCTGCAAACTGCAATTGTTTTTATCTCTTTTTTCCCAAACAGCAAAGCCTTGCAACGCAGGTTCATAGATTTATTTAGTTTTTCCTCGATAGATTTGGCAGAAATAGGCTCAGAAAATTGCCCTATCCAGCCGATATTTTTGCCTTCATGAAACAAAAAGCCTTTTTTGATTTTTGCGCCCAACATCTTTAGCAAAAGCGCGTTATTGCCAACAGCCTTATGCCGGTCTAATGGAAGGTGGCAGGCATAAAGAGATATCTGGTTTTTATAGAGAATGTCTATCCTTTCTTTCATATAGCCCTTTATACAAGGATTTGCCTTACCCCAGAAAAGGCCATGGTGGACCACAAGCATATCTGCCTTTTCTTTTGCAGCTTTTTCGAAAGTTTCAATTCCCGAATCAACTGCAAAGAGGACCTTTTTCACAACAGGTTTTCCTTCAAATTGCAACCCATTATAAGAGACATCGCTCACATCACCCACCTCAAGATATTCGTTCAGGTAAGAAACAATATTCTGAAGAGCAGCCATAATATATATCCTCTATTGGATACTTGTTCCAATCAAGAATTCCAAATCTATTTCAAAAGCAACCACTGGAGTTTCAAGCCCGAAATTTTCAAGGGCTAGGGGATTTATTTCTCCAATCACCCCCGCAGATTTTTTATCCACTAGGACTTTTGCCGATCGTCCTTTGATAAATCTTGAATCTTCGGTTTTTTCAAGCTTCATTTTGTAGCCCAGGTTTGAAACCAATGATTCAAGAACTGAAGAAATCTCCTCATAGTTGACTGTGGAATTTGAAATCACGGCAGAAGCAAAGAATTTTTCCTTGTCTCCATGAAGGACCACTTTTCCAACCTCGAAAACTTTCTGCGGCATTTCGTTATGCTGATTTTTTGATAGAAGGTCCAAGAGGTTTGGCATCAGGCTTCTCCTGACAACCGTGTAATTTTGGTTCACGGGGTTCAATATTTTGCATAGCTTCTCACTGTGATTCATCATCTTATTTTCCTTTTCCTCGCTAGACAGGATAAATGAAATTGCCTGTTGGAACCCCATCCCCACCATAATCTCTTCAGCAACGCTGCTTAGCCTTTGTATTCTGGTCTCGCTACCAATAGTTGCAATATCTATCTTAAGAGGTATAATATTGTTATAGCCATAGGAAATCAAGATGTCCTCAATAACATCTCTTTCATCAAAAACGTCTTTCCTATATGGTGGGTAAGCTGCAGTAAGCTTGCCATTCTTTATTAAGCAATTGCAGCCTGCTCTTTCAAGCAAACTTAACATCACCTTATCATCTATCTCAATGCCGCAAATCTGCCTCACTCCATTTGTGTCTGCCTCAACATCAATCTTATCTAGGTTAGGAGTGAGCTTTTCGTGCATCCCTGATTTGATTTTAACCCTATGGACTTTGCCGCCCCGCTCTGCAAAATTGAGTGCTAAAATCAGCAGGGCATGATCGACCAGTTTTTCATCTGTCCCGGTGACATCTATCAGAATATTTTTCGTGGTTTCGTCAATCCTTCCAAGATTATTTGAATTGATTATTGGAGGCATTGAAATCACCTGGTTATTTTTATCAACAAAGATAGGGATCTTATTTGAAACGAGATGCTTATATGCTCTCCCTTTCTCGTGTTTTTCAAGTATTTGCTTAGGGCTCATTAGTTCCGTGTATCCAAGAGGAGGGAATTTCAAATCCTCAGTTGCGACGCGATAAGACAGGTTTGGTGTGACCTTATCAAAATTTGAAATCCCTATTGCAACCTTTTCCCGGTTTCTGCCAAGCTGTGCGTGAAACCTTTCCTGAAGGCCCATCAAATTTTTTATTATCTGGTCGGTGAACTTCAGGCCAGTTACATAGCAGCAGGAAATGTATGGCCGGACATTTTTCAGCCCTTCATCAACCACCACAACAACATCAGAATCCTTGAAATCTATTTTTTGCTTTTCGCCCATGCGAAGCTTTAGCTCACGAGCGATTCCTTCAGCGCTCCAAAGGTCAGGCCGGTTTGAATCCTTTATATCGACCTTCAGGTTATCTCCATCTACTCCATCAAGCTCGCCTTTGGCAAGCACCAAAAGGTTTTCCAGTTCCTCCAGGGAAAGCTCTCTATTAAGCAAATTTTCTAGATCCCTCTTCGAAACTTCAATCTTTGGCATAGTAATAATTCTCACGAAGCCACTTAAGGTTTGAGGAATATAATTCCCTAATGTCTGTAACACCTAAGTTAAACATTGCAAGCCGGTCAATTCCCAGGCCCCATGCAATAATCGGCTCATTTATTCCAAAAGGCCTTGTAACTTCCTTTCTGAATATTCCCGCCCCACCCAGCTCAACCCAGCCTAACTTAGGGTGCTTGGCTGAAATTTGTACTGACGGCTCCGTGAATGGGAAATAGTCCGGATAGAACTTAACTGCTTCAGCCCCAGCCACGTCTATTGCAAACTGCTTTAGGAGGCCAAGAAGATGGCGAAAATTCATGGATTTGTCGCAGACAATTCCTTCAAGCTGGTAGAACTCCAAAAGGTGAGTTGCATCAACCACATCAGGCCGGAAAACTTTTGCAAGGCTGAAATATTTTCCCGGGATTTTAAGATTCGGAAAGTGCGACGCTGATAGAGCGGTTCCCTGCGACATCAAAAGCGTGCGGTTTGATTTTTCATAATCCCATTTGTAGCCCCAATATTTTTCATGCTCCCCTCCAACCTTTTGGGCCTGAACCTTATCAACGGGAGGCAGCTTTGCATCAACATAAAATATTTCATGAATGTCCCTTGCCGAGTGTGTCTGCGGCATGAACAAGCAATCGCAGTTCCAGAAGTCCTGCAAAATCAGCCGGGAATCCATTTCTTGGAAACCAAGGTTTATCAGCTTATCCTTCAGGTTTTTCAGGAAAATCCTGTAGGGATGCCTTTTTCCGGGATAGGATTTTTTTCCAGGCCATTCGACATTATATTCCCTGAATTTTACATCCTTCCACAGGCCGGTCTTTAGAAGTTCAGGCGTGAGATTGATTACCTCCATTCCCCTCAGCTTTTCCAGCCCTGCCAGTTTTTCGTCAATTTTCTGAATAAGATTTCTTTTCAATAAAATTTCAGCTGATTCATCTAAAACTTTTCCAGTCCCGATGTTCTTTAGAGCAGTTTCTAGGTGGGAATGTGAAGCCAGAGCCTTCTTGCCGCTTTCGGTCAAGTTTATATCTCCTTTATCAATTACAATCCAGCCATTCTTTTTTGCCCATTGAAGGGCAATGCTGAAGTTTTCGAGTTTTTTTGCTTCCGCCACAGCAATCTGCCCTTTTGAGGCTAGATTCAATAGATTCCTCTCAGGAAGACCGTTTTGGGCATAGTTCCTTCCTTCTTCAGTCAGCTTATACATAAACGTATCCATAAAGAAAAAATAAGGCAAAAATAACCCCTATTGGTCAAATAGAAAGATTTAGCAAGTATTTTATGGGAATATTTGGAAGTTTCAGTGTGTTGGATATCCTGCAGCTAGCCTGCTATTTTGTAATGATTTACGCATCGGTCTTGTTTCTTACGGTATATCTCGGAAATATTAAGAAATTCTCCGAAAAGAAATCAATAAAAATCCTTCCTTCGGTAACAATTTTAGTCCCCGCCTTCAATGAAGAAAAGCACATTTACAAATGCCTGAAAGCCTGCCTCAGCCTAAATTACCCAAAGGACAAACTTAAGATTATATGCATAAACGACGGCTCTACAGACAATACCCTTAAAGAGTGCAAGAGGATAAATGATAAGCGCCTTAGGATAATTGATAAGAAAAACACTGGCAAAGCAGATTCTCTTAATTACGCCCTAAGATTCGTAAAAACAGATTATGTCTCGACAATGGATGCAGATTCATTTCCAAGCAAAAACTACCTTAAACTCGGTATGGGAGAGTTTGGAAATGACGCTATTGTCGCAGTTTCACCGGCCCTTAAGCTAAACACTGCCAAAACCTTAATGCAGAAAATACAATGGATGGAATATGTTTTCTCTATTTACCTGAGAAAGCTCTTTGCAATACTGGATTGCCAGTATGTTCTTCCGGGTCCAGGCTCAATATACAAGACCCAGGTCCTAAATGAAGTCGGAGGCTGGGACAAAAACAGCTTGGTTGAGGATACAGAACTGGCATTTCGCCTTCAGGAAAAAGGCTATAAGATGGAAAACAGCATCAAATCCTATGTCTATACTGAGGCTCCAGAAAGCTTTTCTGGCCTTTTCAACCAGAGAATCCGCTGGTACAGAGGATACCTCCAAACAACCATAAAATACGCTAAGATGATAGGCAAACCTAAATATGGAAACCTTGGCCTCTATGTCCTGCCAGTAAATATTCTATGGTATTTTGTGATGTCCTTTATGTTTTTCCTGCCGGCATATCTTTTTATCAAGAATGCCTATGACAGCCTTTATATCATCTCTCTGGTGGGGTTAGAGATGCCAAAGCTAACCTTTGCTTTTGACCTGATCTCCATCAGCTCATTTTCATACTATATGCTGTTCCTATTTGCTGTGGGCATAGCAGTTATGTTCATAAGCCTCCATTCTTCCGCAGAAAGAACAAACCTCGGGGCCAGAAAAGTGCATTACCTGGGATACCTTTTCATATACCCTATCTTATATACCCTCTTCTGGCTGGCGGCCATACTATTTGAACTTTTAAAACGAGAAAAAAAATGGTAAAGCAAAATGTTAACTACGGGCTATATATTCTTACCTTAGCCGCAACCCTGATTATCTTTCTAACCGGGCTATTGGTGGGAAATATGCTAAACACCACCAAAATGGATGGTATCTCCCAGGACATATCTTACCTTGAGGAAATGAGAAATATTCAGGAAACAAATCTCCTTCTGCTTGATTCTTTAGGTGAGAAAAAATGCAGCGCTCTTGGATATTACCTGGACCTTATGGTTCCTGAGCTAGAAGAACTTGGCCAGATGGTAGACCGGTATGAAAGCTCATCTGACAGCAAACGATACCAGGCTGATGAATACAAAAGCCTGAAAAGCAATTATATGCTCCTTCAGATAAAGTACTGGACACTTACCAAATCATTTGAAAAAGACTGTGCCCAGCCGATTGACGATATATTATATTTCTATTCAAATGAAAACTGCACTGATTGCCGATCTCAAGGAATCGTGCTTGACAGCATAAAGAAAAACCATCCCGAAGTCATGATATTCTCATTTGAGGGAGATTCAAACGTATCTTCCATCAGGATTATGGCAAAAACTTTCAATGCAACGGTCTTTCCAACATTAGTCGTCAATGGAAAAATCCACCAGGGTTATATGGATAAATTTGGAATTGAAGGCCAGATTGGCAAAAGGTAACCTATTCTAATCATTCATTGCAGACATAGACTTACTGCCAAGCGGGCTGACCTTTCCATAAATATTACGGGCCATTATTCAAGATAGGATTTAGAAAATCAATAGGCTATTATAAAATTAAACAAAAGTGGAATAAAAAATAAAAATGTGTGCTCCGTCGGGAGTCATCTCCTACCCCAATTACTCAATTACTGAGTAAGTGGCTTAAGTGTAGGAGTGGTTGTTCCATCGACTTCAACGCCAGTACCAGTCAAGTCAGCGTATGTGCTGAATTGCTGAAGGACGCTACATGCAGCTCTTGTATTCTCTGCATCCCATCCAGCCACAACAAGTGCGGTTTTTCCCTGGACGAAAGCATTGTCAACGAGCTTTATCATAGCGGCGCCTTCTGGAACAGTTGACTCTGCGCCGCAGGTGTTAGGGGCAAGCCCTAATGCCTGTGCTGTCAAGCTGTTGACGCAAGGTCCACCAACAAGAATCAGGTTCTTGGTCTGCTTTGCAGCCTCGATTCCTGAGTCGGTGTCCAATCTAGCGATGTTGTCTACAATAGGAACAGCCTTTTTGACTGTGGTGCCTGGACCTGATGTTACTGAAGCTTGAGGTCCCTCAACAAGGACAGTGGCCTTCAACTGTTCACTTGGAACAGCGATTTCAAATTCGTCACTATCTCCGTTGCTCTTAGGATCTCTGACTATAATACCATAAAAGGTTCTATAGTCTTCTTCAGCGGTTCCTCTGCTTGTGCCGTTGATTGTTAACTCATCGGTTTCAGCAGTCCCTGAACTAGCTCCAATTATCTGACCACTCAAGTCAACGTCCCAAATAATGCTGCCTTCAAGTGCAACACTTCCCTGATTGATTGTAAGGGCAAGTGCGCTCACACTGTTATTGAAGTACATTGCAAGGTCCGTGTCTTGGTAGTAGAGTTTAAGCTGGTCAGTTACCTGGTAATCTGTGTTGTTACCAAGGTAGAAAACCCTCTTCTTGTTATCGGCATCGTCATAGGCGCCTACAACCGTGTTGGAGTCGTATTCCAACAAATAGACCTTATCTGTCTCAACGAAGGTTCCATCAACATTTACTTTGAAACCAGTGTCTGCCTTGTTAGAGGTTAACACAATACCTTTCTTGTCGGTAATGTCAGTTATATCTGATCCGGTTTCATTCTTGTCAAGGTCTATGAACGTATCAAAGTCTCCTATGATAGTTGCATAGTCCTCGGTGTTGAATGAGTTAATGGAAACTCTGGAGTAGTTGTTTGGAAGGTTGAAGTATTCACCAACCTTTCTAAGATCGTCTTTGTGGTCAAGCAACTTCTGGTTGTATTTTGCGCCAATAGTCAACTTGCTGGTATCTGTGTTGTCTGCAACGATAGACCAAAGCCATTCAGCATCTGATTCGTCATCAGGTTCGCCGAAGGTTTCCATTGATTCTCCATTTTTAACGGATTTCTCAATGTCGCTACCTACAGATAAATCTACCTGTCTGCTGCCTACATCATCTGTATACAAGATTGAGTTGACCTGCACCTTCAATGAACCAAAGTCATACTCCTCTCCTGAGGTTATAATCTTTGTCTCACCGCCAACGGTTATTGAAGCACTATTTGAACCGATTGAGTTTACCTTTACTGTGTTTGAATCCACAGTTGCAGTCTCACCGACTCCAAGCACAACATCTGTTGCGAACTTGAATGTTATTTCGTCAGTGGACCCATTGGTAACACCAGTTATCTCAAGGTTCTTATCTAAGAACTTGATATCCAATTTCTTGGATGCTGTGGTGTTAACCAAGGTGTAATCAAAGTCGGAGTCATCAATGACAAACGAGTATGCGAAGTTGGCATAGTTTGAAGAACCAGTACCCAGATAAACGTCGCTACCCAAGTCTGCATCGTTTATTGAAGTAACGAACTTTAATCCGTCTACCTTAAGCTCTTCATCTACATCAACATCTTTACTGTTCCATCGAACCTTTCCGTGCTGATAACCAGTTAGCTTGTTGTATCTCATTGTACCGAAGGTGCTCATGACTTCGTTCAAGGCTAATTCCTTGTTCTGGCCACCACTTACTGTGGTTCCACCACCTGTACAAGTCACATCTTCTCCTCTTTCGGCACCAAGCCTTACAGCGACGTTAATAGCACCTACTATGTCAGCAGGATTTGAGTCCGCACCAACGACAATAAGGAAATTTGTGTTTCCATTATCTACGAAAGGTGCAGGATAGTTCTGCAAATCTGATGCTGCCAATGCAGGGGCCATGAATGCCGCTCCGGCCATGGTTGCTCCCAAAAGGGTTGCTCCTAGTTTTCTTATATTCATATTCATATTTTTCTTTTTCAAAATGAGTCTCCAACGTCCTAAGACGGGTCCTCGACTCGGTGCGTCTCCTGTTCTATAAGATTACTTACCCAAAGATGTATATATAACCTTAGAGAAACTGTCCATATTATGACTAAAAAATAAATTAAATACATTTTTATATCATAATAAACTAAAATTTTAATTTTAATTGTTCCAGAATTAAAATTTTAGTCAATTATACCGTAATACATGAAAAAATAGCTAATTACTCACTTAACCTCCCTCGCCCCCAACCAGGCCTATTTTTTGGGCAAAATTATTGCCAAAAGGTTATCTCAAATACCAGCTACCTTTGAAGAAAATATATGACCCCCCCTCCATACTGGTCCTATTAGTCCTTCATCAAATCTAGTGCGTCGGACTTGTCTTTCACTGCCTTTTCCATATATTCCCTGCACTCTTCCTCTAAAGATTTTCCTGTTTTTGCATCCATTACAGTTTTCTTTCTTATGCTCACAAAAAGAGGGAACTGTGAAGCTTCGCCCACAACTATTGCCTCACCTACTTCAAGAGAGGTTATCTGGTCAAGTAGTTCCGGAGTGAGTCCCTCGCTGCTTTCACCAATATGCTTCTTATCATAGGGATTTGTAATCCTTAGATACATATGTGTGTTGCATTGGGAAAGTGCGGTTGTTGAAAGATGGACCGGCCTTTGCGATATTAGGCATAAGATCGCATTGAATTTCCTGCCTTCCCGGGCAATAGTCTCAATCATAGGCTTTGAAAAATTGTGCTTTGAACCTTTCTCAGGAGCAAAGTTATGGGCTTCCTCAATAAAGCTTATGAACGGCGGGACCTTCCCAGCAACCCTTCTATTAAACAGTTCTCTTAAAAAATAGCTGGCAATCATCTGCCTTTTCCGGTTGCTGGTTATGTCCGAAACATCAAGTATAGTAAGGTTACCTGGAGAAATCATAGTGGGTACTGCAGGCACATCATAATAGCCAAAAAGATGAGTGTGGTTTAGCATTTCGAGGTTTGACAGCAAAACATCTTTCGTTGCCTGCTTCATGTTCTCGTCAGAAAGGACGGCTCCAATAAGCTCTTTTATCCCAAAAACATTTTCTCCCTTGCGTAGGCTTTCAAAAATCCTAATTAAGTCCCTCTTTTGCACAAAGCTCAGGTCCGGAAGAAATGTTTCCAGATAATGTGTGGATAATGTTGGAAAACCAATTCGTATATCTTTGCCTTTTATCAAGTTCACTTTACTGGAAAATTTATCATCATATGCAAATGCCGAATATTCTCCATGAGGGTCAATTACCATAAGCCCAACTCTTCCCTGCTCATCGCTCCTGTTCAAAAGCTCCTCGACAAGGACAGCGGTTGCATAACTTTTACCAGCGCCTGAAAGGGCGAGTATTGCAAGGTGCTTTTGGAATAATCTATTCAAGTTAATCTTTACGGGTATATCGTGCCCGATTAGGTTTCCCAGAAGCAGTCCATCTTCAGAAAATCTAAACAGCCGCTTAAGGTTATTCTCTTCAGCAATAAAAACAGGCTCGCCTGGAGATGCAGGGTAACTTGACCGCTTGATTCGTTCACCCAGAATGCCAAGGCAATGGACTTTGCAGACAAGATATTCCCATTTCTCAGTTGGAAAGTGGGAGTTTATTGAGATATTATAATTTGAAATTGTTTCCGGCTGCATGAAATAGCGGTTAGTCATAGTAATCTCCTCGATCCTCCCTATTAAAACTCCCTCCTTTGTTGAAACCTGCACAAAATGCCCCTTTCTGACAGATATTTTATCCTCAGCCACAAAGCAGAAGTTGACTGTCGTTGGGGTATCCAGAGTGGAAATCACAGTTCCGAGTTTCATAAAAAAGCTTTTTAAAAAAGAATAACTTGCATAACAGATTAATCGTCAAATGAAGATAATGAAGACTATAGGGGCATATATACTTAGATATAAATAAGATTGTGTACCGCATAAAACACCTATGGAATATGATGTAATTATTGTTGGGGCTGGGCCTGCGGGCTTCTTTGCAGCATATGAGCTTGCAAAAACAAAGCCTAACTTAAAAGTTCTTCTTATAGACAAGGGCAATCTCATCGAAAACCGGAAAAAAAGCGAAGTCATGGTTGGGTTTGGCGGCGCAGGAACCTTTTCTGACGGCAAGCTCCATTTCACCACAGTTCTGAGCCATGAGAAAATGCTCCACCTCTATACGGAAAATGAATACCAGACCTTTTT
>Ga0105092_10001372_pt1 | contig 13047 bp, 4 predicted proteins | sample PPLLak2March2015_FD_87021 | JGI IMG/M metagenome (GOLD analysis project Ga0105092, IMG submission 87021) | Freshwater sediment microbial communities from Prairie Pothole Lake near Jamestown, North Dakota, USA - PPLs Lake P7 Core (1) Depth... | ecosystem: Environmental > Aquatic > Freshwater >... | reverse complement strand
CTGGTTAGTAGCCTTTGGATGGTCCGTGTGCAGTTTCCAGATCTCCTCGAGCTGATTTTTCTGGGATAAGGCAATTATACCGCCGTAAGGCAGGAAACTTTCCGAGGTGGTTCGTGGACCGCGCGAGACCAGGCAGAAGTATCTCAAATTTGCATCCGTGCTTATAACCCCGTTGATCGATCCGGCTGCCAGGAAGCCACCATCCCTTCCATAGATCACACGGCAGTTGCTCTCGTTCTTGAGCGCGCCTGGCTTTAGCTCCTTACCCGAAGCGGTTGACCAATACTTGACAACCCCTTGGGAGGATCCTGCCACCATGCTGTCATTTTCCAGATAACTCACTGAACCATTCTCTGGGAAATCAAAATAGGAAAAAAGCCGGTCGGGCTCTGTATTGCCGAGGGCATAGAGATCCAGATTGTCCGATTGGATCAGAAGACTTTGGCTGTCATCAGAGAATGGGTTTCCCCGGGGAAGTATGCCGCTGATTTGCCCTCTTTGTTTTGCCTTAGGGAAGGACCACACCACTACAAAGGAACTGCCTCCCTGGTAAGCAACGGTATGCCCATCCGGTGAAAGTGCCATTCGTTCGATCGGTTCATACTTCCAAGGCTTGGAGATTTCCAGCTTTTGATTGGAAAGATTCCACAATTCAATATGCCCGTCCTCGAACATGGTTATGAATTTTGTGCCGTTATTGGACACGGCGACAGTCTTGATCGGAGCGGGACGGAGTGGGTTACCTTTGTCATCCTGATAATTCGTCTGCCAGAGCATATCCGAGCCCTGAATATTCCAGACGCGCACGACGCCATCCTCCGAAGCAGAAAGAATTAACTCGTTGTTTGGTAGAAACTTGATGAAAGAATAGGGAGCAATAGCATCCGGATTCCGGATCGTGTTGCTTCGTGTCTGGCTATCCAGATCCCAGATCTCAATGGTGGCATTGTTCAAGGCGACTGCCAGGGTGTTGCCGTCCGACGAGAGACTCAGGTCACTAATTTTTTTGGCGGCAGTATATTTTCGAATGGACTTTCCGGTGCGAACATCCCACACCAATATTTTGAAATCCTCTCCGCCGGTGACAACTGTCTCACCGTCCGGGGAAAAAAGAACTCTGCTGATATTCAATCCATGCCCTTCCAGCGTAAACAGCTCAGTCTGATCTCTGAGATCCCAAAGCCTGGCTGTTCTTCCGACCGCATTCGATACCAGCATGGACTTGTCCGGGGAAAAATCCAGTGATTTTATGGGTTTCGAATCGGCGTGCAAACTGGCGATCTTTGTACCATCAGCAATCTTCCAGATATGGATGTTCCCGGTTGTATCTCCAGTAGCAACCCATTCACCATCAGCCGAGACCGTAAATGTGGTCAGCGATCCTTGTGTGTCAAAGAAGTATTTAGGCGTTAGGTTGGCAGGGTCAAAGTAGTAGATTCCCGCGCTGGTGGCCGCCAGCAGCGCCTGGTCTTTTTCGATAAATGCGAATTGAGAGATATAAGGGGTTCCCCAGCGTGCCAGTTCTACCAGAGACCGGGCATTCTTCTGATCGATCACGGTTGTACTTTCCGGGACCGCGGTCAGCGATAGTACTGGTATGGAAGGCAATGAAAAGGCAGCCTCCGGAAAAACATTCATCTCCGGTTCTTCCAGGGTGAGGCTCGGGGCGATGATCTCGACGGCGGGTGTGGCGGTCAATTCCGCCGAACCCGGGACCGCTGTTTTTGTGAGGAGAGCAGTCGGGCTCGCGGCGTCGGGAGATATGCTTGCGGGAATTTGCTGTTGATTTCTCCGAATGGACACCACGGACAGGGTAACGGCCGCGAGTACCAAGGCCGCCATGCCAGCCGCCACCCGGGGATTAATCCTGATCGCGGTTTTTTTAGGACTCTGATCTCCGGGCACCAACGCTGAGCGCAGGACATCGGAAAGCTCCTGCATACTTTGATAACGCTGTGCAGGATCTTTGGACAGCGAAGTTAATATAATCTGTTCCACAAAGGCGGGCAATGTGGGGATAATGCTTCTGGGGCTGGGGGCGCGCGTCGTGACGTGCTGGATCACGATCTCCATACTGGTGCCCGCGGAAAAAGGTTTCCGTCCGGTGATCATCTCGAAGAAAATGACTCCCAGGGAGTAGATGTCCGAGCGAAAATCGACGCTCATGCCTGTTCCCTGCTCGGGAGATATGTAGGCGGGCGACCCCAACCCTACATTTGTTCCGGTCATATCCCGTGTTTCCTCTGACTCGATCATGCGAATCAGACTGAAATCGCTCAGAACCGGGCGGCCGTCTTCCGCCAGTGCGATATTTTCGGGTTTTAGATCCCTGTGGATAATGCCCTGCGAGTGAGCGTAGCATAATGCTTCCGTTACCGGGATAAGCATTTCAATTGCTTGTTGCCAGGGAATGGGTCCCGTCATGAAGTCTGCCAGAGTTTGCCTGGCATGATATTCGCTGATCAGGTACAGGTTCCCGCCGTCATAACCGAAGTCCAGGATGCGGGCGATGTTGGGGTGGGACATCTTTGCCAGCGACCTGGCCTCCCCCAGGAAGTACTCAATAAATTCCTTGGAATAACCGGGCGAGTGGAACACCAGTTTCATCAGCGCGTTCCGCTCCAGCTTTGTGTCAAAGACTTTATACAGCCCGAGCAGGTCTGTCTTGTGCAGGCAGTCCTGGATCTCGTAGCGATTTATTTTGGTGCCAATCAATGGATCGTCCATTTTGCTCCGATGAATTAAGGCATTGTCCAAATGTGGATCGAGCCATACTGTGATGCTAAAGCCAGAAGCTTTTGATTGGGCAGGAAAGCCACGCGATAGTGATAATCATCCTGGGTGTCGATGGTCGTGCCCAGCTTACGGCTGCTCACATTTTGAATGAGAAGCTGTCCGTTCGACACATAGGCATACCAGCCACTGTCCTGGTCCGCAGCCAGGAACACATCCTCGGGGAAGGGATAGGGAGCACTGGAGCGAATGTTCGCGATGCTCGCGGACATAAAGTCCCAGCTCCAGACTTGCCCGTCACCCAGCACGAAGAACTCGCGGTGCGGAGCTTCAAAGTAATAGACAACCGTGGCTCCATCCGGTTTTTTGCTGCAGAGTTGTTCGGTCTTTTTATCGTACGCAAACAGGACGCCCGTATCGTAGACCACTGCCAGCAACTCATTCTGGGGGGTAAAATACTGCCCACAGCCAGCGTTCATGCCTCCATGGGTATCTACCCGTTCCCAGGTGGATACATCCCAAAGGTTCGCGACATGATTATTTCCGGCAACCAGCAATTTCGAATCATCTGTAAATTGCACCAGCGATCTCGACGGAAAGTCCGGCAGTTCAGCTACCACCTTCCCTGAGCTGAGTTCCACAACTTTGATCACGTCCAGTGCATATTTTTCCTGCGGAGCTCCAGCGATGGCAAGGAAGCGATTGTCCAGCGAAAAGGGCAACCCTTTCGGCAAATAGCCCTCGAAGTGATAGGCTTCCTGTGCCTTCTTAACATCCCAGACGCGTACGATTTCATCCACATGGGCGGTGACCAGCCAGGCACCATCTGGCGAGAAATAAAGCTCGTTGATCCCGCTCATATGCCCCTCGAGAGTAAAAATTTCACTCCCGTTTTGTGCGTTCCATATTTTGAGGCCATCCTCCCAATTTCCTGACGCAATCAGGCTTCCATCGGGAGAAAACGCAACACTGCGGACCGGTCCGCTCGAGCCTTGCAGCGTTGCCAGCGGCTTTTGTGCCTTTGAGTAATCCTCCGGAGCAGGCCTGGCAAACAACTTGATCGTTCCATCTTTCAAGCCTATTGCCGCCAGCTCATCATTATTGGAAAATTTCAGGTCAATCACTGAACTGCCGAGGCTCGAAAAACTACTGACGACCCGACCTTCAAACAGATCCCATAAATATGCCGCATTGCCGCCCCCTGCACTCAGCAGAAACTGACCGTTCCGGGCGACAACAAACTTATCGACCGGTACGCTGCTGGCAAGTTCAGAATCCACTTTTTGGAAAGCAATATCCCACACAACGATCTTGTTGTCGCCACTGCTGACGTACAAAAATCTATTGTCGGAACTGATGGCAAGTGCCTGGACAGTTGGGTGCTGGAGGACCGTCATCGCCGGCTGCGATTGACCCACCTGATAGTAATTGATCGTACCGTTTTCATTGCCAATGGCGAAGTTCTTGCCGTTGGGAGAGTACGAGATCGCTGTGACGGGTGACGAATGCTGGCGGCTGCTGAAATCTTGTGCACTCTGTCCATCCTGGACCTTCCAGGCTTTCGCATCGCCCTCCGGGGAACCAGCCAGCAGCAAAGCTCCATCCGGGCTGAAGGTCATTACGATAACGTCATAATTCGTATTAATGAAGCGTGTTAGTTGCTTGCTTTCTGCATCGTAGAGGAAAATCCCGCTGGTCGTTCCGAGCGCGATCAACGCACCATCGGGCGACCACTGCACAACGTTGATTCCTCCGATGCCCCACCTGGCAAATTCCTTGAACTCAGAACCGGAAGGCTGGACCAGAGGCGCGCCGAGCAGCGTGATCCCGGTTACCGGATCGGACGCAGGCGGCCCGCTGGGTTCTGCAACTGCCTGCACCGGCTCTGCTGTGACGGACTCGGTGGCTGCCGGCAGACTGACAGAGGCCTCTGTGGCTGCGCTCTGAAGCACGACACTGATGGCTGAGGGCATGGCAGAGGCAGCTGACCCCGGGGAGGCTTGTCCGTTCCAATAGCGGTATCCAAAATAGCCGAGAACGAGAGCCAGCGGAACCAGCAATGCCAGGAACATTTTTGGCTGAATTTTCCGTTTCTTTCTTGTCTTTTGCGAAAGTTTGAGAACTTGCCTGGCAGGCGCATCTTTTCCCAGGGCAAGCAGCTCCAACACGTCTGCAAAGTGACCCATGCTGGGATAACGATCTTCCGGGTCTTTTTGGATGGCGCGCAGCATAGCACTCTCGACATATCGAGGTATCTCTTTGTCGATGGTGCTTGGCAAGGGCAGTTCATCGGTAATGTGCCTGATGACAGCGGCCATGGGCGTATCCGCTTCAAAGGGCTTCCTGCCAGTTACCATTTCGTAAAATACAAGTCCCAGTGAATAGATATCCGCTCTGAAATCCACATCCTTTCCCATACCCTGCTCGGGAGGCATATAGTCAGGTGTCCCAATACCTACGCCGATCGCCGCGGCGTTCGCGTCCTCATCCTTGGATTCCAGCAGCTTGACAATGCCAAAGTCGGACAGCATGGGACGAAAATTCTCGTCCAGAAGGATATTGGAAGGCTTCACATCCCGGTGGATGATTTGCTGGTGGTGAACATACTCGAGCGCGCGCGCGATCGGCGCCAGAACGGCCGCGGCCGTCTGCCAGGGAATCGGCCTCTGCATGGCTTCCTTGAGCGTCCCGCCAGGGATAAATTCCATCACCAGGTACGGTTGTCCTTCCTCCACACCGTAGTTCAGGACTTTGACGATGTTTGTGTGTACCAGATTTGCCAGAGATTTTGCTTCCTGCTCGAACTGCTGCAGAAACACCTTCGAACTACGCTTGGTGGGCAGGATAACTTTGATTGCCACACTCCTGTCCGCGCGTGAATCCAGGGCATTATAGACCTTAGCCATGCCTCCTTCGCCAAGTTGTTCCAACAGGACGTATTGTCCGAGCCGCTTCCCAAACACATCGCTCATGGAATTTTGCCTTTACATTTAATCGGGTATGCCCCAGATGCGTATCGTTCCGTCCAGGGACGTGGACAGCAACAACTTTCCATCCGGGCTGAACTGCAGGGCAGTGACCAGGCTGGTGTGACCATACAGGCGCATTAATTCGAGCTGGGAGGTTGTATCCCAGAGGTGGATGGTATTGTCGTCAAAAGCCGCCGCCAGGAGTTTTCCATCCGGGTGGATGGCGATGCTGACAATATTCTGCCGATTTACTCCATTCATCTCGAGCGGCGCGGCGCCCGGTGCACCGATCACCGAAAGCTTGCTGCTGCCTCCGTACACTACCCGCCCGGTTGAATCATCAATGAAGAATGTCTTCATCCAATCTGGTTTCTGAAGGCCGCACAGCGAGGAGCTTTCATTCCCGGCAATAATATGATTGTGCTTGGTGATCGAGAAGACGGCATTCCCCTTGAGGGTATTGATTGCCGTACAACCATTTCCGGGATAGGTTCGCTCGGTGATGACCTCCTGGCCACTCGACATGGACCACAGATGCATCTTTTGTTCGTAACCGGCCGCGACCATGATTCCGTGGTCAAGGAAACGAATTGCTTTGATGCCCTGATGGCCATTAAAGGCGTAGACCTCGCGTCCACTCGAGAGCTGATAGACTTTGACCGTTGCGGGACTGAAAGCAACCGCAAAATAATCGCTATTGGGCGAAAAGGGACTGCCCTCCATGATCTGACCGGACACCTCATATAAATACTTCCCGCCATAGAGATCCCAGACCATCAATTGTCCATTGCCATTCTCCGAGATGGCGTACTTGCTGTCCGGTGAGACGCCTATTTTCCGGGCATGGACATCCAGGGATGCGTCCTGCAGGACGGTCTTGCCCGACAGGGTATCGAAAGCCTGAAGTGTCCCCCTGCGCAGTGCCGAAAACAGCGTCTTGCCATCGCTGCTGAATGCAAGACTGTGGGCAAATCCGAGCGAATTCTCTGCCTGGACCAGACCCTCCGGATTTGGAACCTTCCAGAGAAGGGTACGCTCCTTGTCCCAGGCAAAGATGCCACCATTAATATCCGATGCCACGATGATCTTTCCATCCGGGGAGGCAGCCATGCTGGATAAGGGATAGCGGATACCGGAGATGCGGCGTGTTTCAGCAATCCCGTCCAGGTCGAGAAGTGTCATCTGACGATCTGCCCCACCCACCATCAGCAGCGAGGAGGCTGGAAGCGTGACCATATCGATCACCTTCGAAGAGATGGTGATGGTTCGCAGGAGGCTTAGATTCGTCGCACTCCAGAGATTGATCTTGAAGTCGTTTCCGCCTGTACAAATCACCTGGTCACCCCGGCAGAAGATTACACTGGTCACGGCAGCGACCGGTGTCGAAGGGTGAAGAGCGTCCCTGCCTGCGCTTAAGTCCCACTGAATCAGCGTATTGTCCTGCGACACAGAGACCAACTGAGCGCTATCGCTGGAGAACGCCATATCCAGAATTGCCAGGCGATGACCGCTCAGGCTGCTGACTTCTTCCCAGGAAACAGTATCCCAGACGCGGATCAGTCCATACTCGTCCCCTACTGCCAGCAGTTTCCCATCCGCAGAGAACTCGAGAGCGGTGACCTGGGCGTTTGTGGCGATATGCCTTTGCAGGGTCAGGCCGTTGGGATCAAACACAAAAATGCCGACGGACGATCCCACGGCAATGTATGTCCCATCAGGCGAGGTCGCCAGCCGATTGATATCACCCCCTCCCCATAAACTGACTGTCACGATCTCGTCGGCATTGCCAGGATTCAGAATACGCGCTCGCCTGGGCAGGGGCGTGTTCTGAAACAATGGATATGGATTCTGTCTGGGCGCCGGCGTGCCGGTAATCTCAGGCGGAGGGTTTGTCGCTTCTACGGTCGCGGCCGTCACGATGGGCTCATTTACCGGTATGAAAGAAGAAGGCACGGTAGGCGTGCCGCTTTGCGTTTGAATGCCGAGCAGAGGCGACAGTTTATCCCGAAAGGTCAGCCCCACGCCGGCGATCACCAGGAGCAGCGCCAGGAAGGCGATTGCCCATCTCTTCAGGGGGCGGCTCGGTGGAGGGGACACGAACGGATTCTCGATCATTTTGTCCGTAATGGGCAGATCGAGTGCACTGCGGGAGAGCAATATGCTGAGCTCCTGCATCGTCTGATAGCGGTCATCCGGATTGGTTGCAAGGCACTTTCTGACCAGTTTTTGAACGACCGGTGGAACGTCCTCCCCCAGGGACAGTTCGCGCGTGGAGGCAGATTTTCGCTTCTGTAGGGTTCCGAACGCCGACTCGTCCAGGAAGGCAGTTTCACCGGTCAGCCATTCATGCAGGATCATGCCCATTGCATAGACGTCGCTGCGGCAGTCGATCTGGTCACCCATCAACTGCTCAGGAGAACAATACTCGTAACCCCAGTTCTTCATCCATGAACCGGGAATTTTGCGGACCAGGTAATTCGAAACGATCTGCTCAAACCCAAAATCGAACAAAACCGGGACCTTGTTCTCATCGAGAACAATACTTGTAGGATTGAGGCAGCCGTGAAAAACCTTGTGCTCGTGTGCTACAGCAAGCGATTTCGTGATCGGAACCAGGTCGCGCGCCAGCTCCTGCCAGGGATAGGTTTTATTAAACAGCCGCCGCAAGGGATGCAAGGGTGAAAAGTTATAAACAAAAAAGATCAGATCTTCCTGGATGCCCGAGTCCACAACAACGGGAATGCTGGGGTGGACGAGTTCAGCATTCTTCTTTGCCTGCTGGCTCAGCGCCTGGTACAGAATCTCCGGCTCCGGGATACGTGCCTTGACGACTTCCAGCGCAACCGTATGAAAGGTTTTCGTATCGTAGGCTTTGTACAAGACCCTTGCCCCAGTCTCGCGGACTTTCAGCTGGATCTGGTATTGATTGAGTGTGGTGCCTATTAGGTTTCTCATGGGTTTCGCTTTGCAGATTTCATTTGACGACGCCGAAGATTCGAACTGCACCATCGAAGCCAGCTGTGGCGAGCTTCCTATCATCGTTTGAGAATTTTAGGGCCTGCACGGCGCCAAAGTTCCCGGCCAATTCGGCGAGCAGCTCGCCATTCTTGCCATCCAGGAGGAGCACTTTGCCGTTCTCGCTGCCAACGGCCACAACCGAACCGTCCGAAGACACTGCCAGGGCCGTAACCTTACTGTCGGGTTTGCTTGCCAGCGGATATTTCCACAGCAGCTGCTTGCTGACCAGATCGAAACCTTCCACCAGGCCGTTCGAATTTCGATAGACGAGCAACTGCATGTCGGTGGAGAGGGCAGATATCGAGTTGACATACAAGAAGCTCTTGGCGCAAAAAGCTTTTGTGTTCTCCGTCCATGCTGGAACGCGACCAGCAGCTGAATTCACCTGGAGGATTTCCTGATTATTTGCGGAACTTGTGACCAGACAGCCGTTTTCAGGATGGGAATCGAAGAATGTTTCGTAACCGCTCTCGTAATCCCAGACCTTGGATTCCCGCAGGTTTCCCGCGATGAGAACAGTTCCCTGATCAGCATAACTAACAACGCCATCGGTAACGATTACGGAGTATTCCCGGCGCTCCTTCCCGTCTGCAAGGCCGATCAACTTGTAAATCGATTCTGCTTCGATCACCACATTTTGCCCATCCGGCGAGATGGGATCGCCCCGAGGCAATATGGCTCTATTCCGATATAAGACGCGATTGTCCTCAATATTCCAGACTGCGATCGTTCCGTACTTTCCTCCGGCTGCCAGCACGGTACCATCCTCAGAAAAGTCCAGCCGATCCTGGCTATCATAGAAGGGTGCAAGGAGTTTGACCCCGTTGCGAACCACTTCTCCATCCCAACGAAAGCTGAGAACGTCATCTGCCGTGCCTGGAGAGATGGTGTACGAGTCAAACGCAAAATCGAAACCAAAGATCTTTACTAACGGAAGGGATATAGGTTCTATTTTGTAATTGAGTGAAACCCCACCGTAACGAAGTTTCGAAGCCTGGTAGGTCTGGTGCTCTCCGTTATCAATTCCTGCCAGCAGTTTCTCGTCATTGTCCGTATATTGGAGACTCCAGATCCTTTCTGTGACCGGAATCGGATCGGTGCGCAGCTGGCGTGTTCGGACATTGGTCTGCCAGATCAGACCGGCCTCGCCGCCAACGGCAATATACACGTCATCTGAGGAGAGTGCCACAGCCTTTAGTTTTCCAGACCGGCGAATCTCGTAGGTTTTGGTGCCGGCTGCCAGGTCCCAGACCCGAACGAGCTGATCATCGGAAACGGAGATCAGGGTCCGCCCATCGCTCGAGACCGCGATGTCGTTTACCGGATCGGAATGCGCTGGAATATCCTGTACACTCTTCTGCGAGGCAGCATTCCATACAATCACATGCTGGTCGAAAGAAGCGGAATAAATAAACCGGCCGTTGCCGGAAAACAGAATTTTTGAGATCTTGCCGGTATGACCCTGCAGGGTGGATGTTTGTATGTTCTTTGCCCAATCCCACAACTGGATCTCCCCAGACACCAGCCCGATCGCAAGTAACTTCTCATCAGGCGAGAACTGGACTGCAGTTGCCCAACCGCGTGGATCCACCCAGGTACTCTGGTCTTTGATGTCATAGATCAAAACACCCATAGAGGTTGCGAATGCCACATATCTGCCCGAAGCCGAAATAGCCGCATCCTCAGGCCTCCCATAGCCCAGTCTTGAGATCTCCTGGAGCGAGGCGACATTGGCTGCTGAAATCTTTTCAGCCACCGAGGCCGGTGTTTCGCGTTCGATTGCCGGTCGATAGGCAGCCACCTGGACGGGCGTCGGTTCGGTAGCTTCTGTACTTTCCATACTTGGCAGGGTTGCGGTTGGTTCCGCGGCCCGCGCCGTGGGCCTCGCGACGACGGTACTGGTTGGCACAGCGGAGGGACTTGGCGCCGCAGCCAATAAGGAAGGCAGTTCGCCTGGCGAGTTTTGGATGAAGAGCCACGCAGCCACACCGAGCAGCAGCCCCACGGGGAGCGCGTACCACCAGGCGCGCCGCCGATGGACCGGCCTGGCCAGCTGCAACCTGGGCTGGAAGGAGAATCCTGTTCTCTTTCCTTTTCTTGTACGTTCCAGAACTCGCAGGACCTCTGCGAAGTTAGGGAACCGGTTTTCCGGCTTCACCTGAATACATTTCTGAATGAATCTCAGGGTTTGTTTGGATACTTTGCGAGACCCGGGGCTGATCTGTGTTACGTCGGAAGCCATGTGCCAGGCAGCGATCTCAGGAACCAGACTGGTCCTGAATGGATATTGCCCGGCAAGACCAAAAAAGAGCAGCATCCCAAACGCATAGATGTCGGATTGCCTGGTGGGGGTGTGTCCCAGCAACTGCTCCGGAGAGATGGTATCCACCCTTGAAATGGAAAGGTTTTGGAAGCCGTCCTCGGCGTTCTCAAGCAAGAGCTTTCTAAAGATTTCGGCCAGCCCATAATCGAACAGCTTTGGGCTGCCTGTGGCATCCATCAAAATATTCCCGGCGTCCAGCATTCCATGCAAAATCTCCTGCTTGTGCAGAAAATCAAGCGCATCTGCGATTTCGTAAAATGCGCCGAGAACAGCTTTTTCATCCCATTCCTGAAACGTTTGCCTGTCAATGCCAGCCCTTGAAACATAGGGATATACAACATAAGGCACACCTTCGTGTTTTCCCATATCCAAGATTGGCAGCAGGTTGTTGTGTTCGATAAACCGCAAATAGCCGAATCGATCAAAAAACTCGCCGATCAGGGACTCTGACCAGGTCAGCGATGGAAAATACAGCTTTATCAATACGCCGGCTGACGATTGGTCATTGGCTCTGTACAGCCCGCCATCCGGACCCTCGTGAATGGTTTCGGTGATTTCATAATTTGCGATGGATTTTTTGTGACTTTCTTCCATAAAAACCTTTTGCTACGGTGGGCGTTTTGTGCCGATGTTTCGCTTAACTTGATGCACAGACGGGCCTGTGATGTGATGAGGTTCTGGAATTACTGTAAGTCAGCTAACAAAATTTTTCTATTTCCCAACCGGCAAGTATGCTTCTCCAGCCTTTTTGAAGGAGCTTTGCCTCAGACTCCCATATCATGCAATTGGTCTCTCCCGGTCAATCCTCCCAATATTGTCATATTATGGATGTAGATTGTAATACATCTTGCTGTCCGATAACGTCAACCTGAAGAAACTGTTAAGCAATCGAAATGTCATCCCATAGCCTTGGTGCGGAGCACCAATTTATGACACCGCTTTACGAATTGGGACAAAGTTAGGTCTGTTGCCGAAAAAGGTTTATCTCCATGCCGGAACAAGAGCGGGAGCAAAAGCCTTAGGTTTTGATGGCCAGTCACCGGCGCTCGAAATCTCTGTATTCCCAAAAGAACTGCATCGGCTTGAGCCACACGAGATAGAAGATGTGTTGTGCATTTTCAAATCAGAATTACATGGCGCTATTTCAAGAACTCTTGAGAAGATTGAGCCCACAAGGAGTTGGTGTCATTAGGCGAAAAGCTGACCAGCACGGCGTACACCTGAAAAGCGGGAGCGACAGTATGTTTCAGGCCTTTGCACGGCTTCAAGGGTTCCCAGCTCCAAGACTTTCTCCCTCCCCCGCAGCGAACTTACATGATTTGGCGATCCACATCTTAGACAGTGAAATCCATATGATCTCGCCAGTTGCATAATACCGGACAAGATAACATCAACCTGTAGTTTCACACGACATTAAGACAATACATATGCGCTTCCTCACAAAGCAATTTGCGCAGAAGAACGCGTCCAGCCATAGATGATGGGGATCGAGAGAAAGCGGGCGGCGTTTGAGTTTCACAGCCAAAACCCAAATGGTATTCCCATCTTGATTGTTTCAACAAGATTAGGACATTCAAAGCCCGGTATCATGATCGATATTTATGGACATCTGACACCAGGCAGACAGGAAGAAGCTGCACAGCTTATGAATAACTTGATGTTTGCTGGATAATCGTTGAACTGCACCCGACTTGCAAAGGAGCAACAAAAAAGACCCAAGGAACAATCAATTCTTGGGTCTTTGCTGGGAAAACGTACTTATTTAGCTCCTGGCCGAGGACTTGAACCTCGAACCTAGCGGTTAACAGCCGCCCGCTCTGCCGATTGAGCTAGCCAGGAAAGCGACCGAGATTATACGTGTAAGGGAGGATGGTGTCAAGAAGTATGTCGTTGCGAGGAGGCGCGTAGCGACGATGAAGCAACCGCCCAGTTATGAGGAGATTGTGTCGCCACGGCGACGCTTCGGTCGAGGCGCCAAAGGCGCCTCTCCCTCGCAACGACATT
>Ga0105092_10001371_pt1 | contig 13048 bp, 12 predicted proteins | sample PPLLak2March2015_FD_87021 | JGI IMG/M metagenome (GOLD analysis project Ga0105092, IMG submission 87021) | Freshwater sediment microbial communities from Prairie Pothole Lake near Jamestown, North Dakota, USA - PPLs Lake P7 Core (1) Depth... | ecosystem: Environmental > Aquatic > Freshwater >... | reverse complement strand
TCCGTGAGGTCCCGAGTTCAAATCTCGGCACCCCGACTGGAGTCCACATGGCTAGCCTAAATGGCTAGCCATGTGGACTTAAATAGGCTGTGAATCAGGGGGCTTGAAACTGTAGTCCACATGGCTCTTATCCGTGAGTCCCAGTGTTTGCCTTATTGGTAATCGATTTTGAATTCCGACAATCCTTTTCATCAGAATCAGGAAAAAGCCTGGCTTGTCCTCGGTCCAATCGGCAAACGTGCGAATGGGAATCTGCTTTTTGAGCAGGTCGCCGGGCTTGGTCGTGCTGCGCCTATGCGGTTGGTGGAAGCGCATCGGTGTCAGATAACGGTCAATACTCGAACGGCTGATTTGCAACAGCAAGCTCTTGGTCTCTGGCGCTAGCTGCAGTTCTCCGCAGCGCTCTAGCACTCTGATCCCTTCCAGCAGATCTGCTCCGGTGCTTCCACCACTTCGCCGCGATAAATGGCTCGGCGTCCTTTGGGTTTGTGGAGACGACACTTGTACCCATGCTTCAGCACTCGGATGGCATACTTGCGATGATATACTGTATTACCATAATATTAATTTGTCACTATATGTTTGGGTAAAGCCTATAGATATGAGAATCCTAATTGCCGATGATGAATATCTTATAAGAGCAAGTCTAATCAGTATGCTCGACGAGCTAAATTTGCCCATCCATTCTCTCCAAGAAGCAACAACAGGAGAACAAATGGTCAATCTGGTTAGACAGGATCTTCCCGATGTAGCGTTTGTAGATATTCGGATGCCTGGACTCAATGGGCTGGAAGCCATCAAGGCTGCTAAGACGTTATCACCCCTAACGAAATGGTTTATTTTGACAGGTTTTCCAGAGTTTGATTATGCCCATGAGGCAATTCGATTGGGAGTATCTGGTTACTTGTTGAAGCCAATCAGTCCTGCAGAATTGAAGAAAATCCTCGATGACTTCGCCGAAGAGGGTAAGAAGCAAAAGATCGCTCAAAACAATCAGCTTGAAAGAGAAATGATGGCGCTGCTCTATGGATTGACATCTTTGGAATTCGAAGGATCAGAGAGTTTCGTCAGAAGAGCACATTTTGCTAATGCAATTTTTTATTTCGATAGTTATCTTGCGGAAAAAGTAAGAGCGGAACGACAGTTTGCATTCTGCCGTAATATACAAAGAATAATCAATGAAAATCTGGATCATCACAATAGGCTTGCATTAATTGTACTGCCCAATGGAGAACTTGCGACCGTGGGGGCTTGGGAATCCAGGCAGGATGAGCATGCTCAACATAGTGTTCAAAAATACTTTAGAGCATTGGAAAACCAAGTTCGAAATATAAGTGGGGAGGATATGGCAATCACCGTCATTAAGACGAAAGAATCTTTCACATATCAAGCTGTCCTAACTCAGCTTGAGAGTCTGCAAGAACTCGCTCCCTTACGTGTCATCTTTGGGATTGGAAGACTTTTGGATGGAAATAGCCTAAGTGAACACGCCAAAAATCCAGATCAGAAGGAGCTTGCTATCCAAATACTATCCCTTTGCCGCAGTTATCGCGATAGAAATCAACTCAACTATATCAAATCTCTAGAACGCCTCAAGAAAACTTTTCAGAGAGATATTTTCAAAATTTCTGATCGTCAAAGAGAAAATATGGTTACCTTCCTCAACCAATCACTTGGAAGTCAACTTACCGCGGGTCAAAGCCCTAAAGAATGGGTGCAAGTGCTTGAACAGTATGACGTGTTATTCCCAGCCCCGCTGCCCAAAGAGGAGTTTCAAAACACGGATATTGTGGATCAGGTAATTGCTTTTATGCATGAGAACTTTATGACGAACATTGGAATTGGACAGATTGCCGAACAGCTAAACATCACACCCAATTATCTAAGCACCTTATTTCACAAAAAGACCGGGATTAATTTCATGACGTATTTGAAAAAGATCCGTATGCTCAAGGCGAAGGAATTATTAACAGATCCCAATATCCAGGTTCATCAAGTTGCGGAACAAGTCGGATATCTCAGTCCGCGTCACTTTGCCAGGCTTTTTGCGGAACATCATGGATGTCTTCCTTCAGAATATCGTGATAGACATAAGGTTCGTTAGACGAACAATTGACAGTGGCAGCTCAATATAGGCTGACGACAGAAGAAAGCGAGTGCTATCAAGAGCCACTCGCTTTCTTCTTGATTTGAATCCTCCCGAATATTTGCAGTGGAGAAATGAGCACGTCAAGTGTAGTTCTAGGACATTGTCAAAAATAGCTGGCGTGCTAATATGAAACTGGATGCGTCTACGATAAAAGCCCGTTTGGGTAACAAACTCAAATGGCTCATAAATACTCGATAAGGAGGATCGCAAACTTAAACGATTGCCGTTTATACCAACAATTGTCGCGTCGAGGATCTGATGTCTCTTATTCTAAAAAGGAGAAGAATATGTTTCGCAAACTGTACACCTTATTGAGCCTTGTGCTCATCCTCTTTTTCGCGCTGACAGCTTGTGGTGCACCTGCTACGCAGGCAACGCCGGCTGCAACAGAGGCTCCTGCATCCACAGAAGCTCCCGCCGCGACGGAAGCATCGGGAGCAACGGAAGCGCCTGCTGGTGAGCCTGTCACCATCTCAGTCCTGGCTAACCGCATTGGTACGCAGGCTGAGTTACTGGAGCAGCTTGCCCGAAAATTCGAACAAGAAAACCCAGACATCAAAGTTGAAATCTCAGCACCTGGGGCAGATTACGAAAAGCTGATGAAGATCAAGATGGCCGCGAATGATATGCCCGATGTGTTTGCAACCCACGGCTGGGCGAAAATTCGCTATGGAGAGTTCCTGCTGGACCTGAGCGACCAGCCTTGGGCAACGCAACTGGATGCGGCGATCCAACCTGCCGTGACCGATGATTCAGGGAAAGTCTATGTTTTGCCTATCGACCAGGAGAAGACTGGTCCCGTATTTAATGCAGATATCCTCGAACAGTATGGTGTTGAGGTCCCCCTCACCTGGACAGATTTCATGGCCGCTTGCGAAACGATTAAGACACAAAGTGAGAGCCAAGTCACCTGTGTTCACATGGGTGGTGCTGATTCGTGGCCCGTCGGTCAGTTTTATGACTTCTTCTCTACTGCCTTGGCGATCAGTCCCACCCCAAATGATGAACAAGCCCTCCTCGATGGGACGTATGATTGGAGTAAATACACGGTCCTCTCACAGAATCTGCTCGATCTTAAAACGAATGGCTACTTGAATGAAGACGCGTTAACAGCTAAGTACACCGATTCTGCTGCCGCGCTGGCAGAAGGTAAGGCTGCTTTTGGGTTCTATGGTCCCTTTATCTGTGAAGAGGCGCTCAAGACGAATCCAGACTTCAACTGTGGCATCATGCCCATTCCCTCATTAGTGGAAGGCGACGAGCCTACCTTCGCAGGCGGCGAACTGACCACATGGGGTGTCTGGAAAGACTCCCAGAACGTTGATGCTGCCATTAGATTTGTAAACTTCTTTGCCCAGCCTGAAAACGTGAAGGTCGTAGCCGAATCAAACAAAGTTCCCGCGGGATTATCCGGTGTTGAGGTGGACGCTGGCTATCTGACAAAGTACTACGATCAATATGCCGATCTGCGCACGTTCACTTACTTTGATCGTATATACTTACCCAATGGTATGTGGGATGTGCTGTGTAAAAACGGCCAGGATGTTCTGGCGCGTGGCGCAACACCGGAACAAGCGACAGACAATATTGCCAAGGAGTATGAGAGGCTGCGCGCTTCGCAGTAGATCCACACCCCCTTCTGGATTCTCAATTTACCCGGTCTGAACACATGGAGAGCGGCGCAGATTCATGTGCCGCTCTCAGTATGAATAGCTTGAGATGGATATCCTTCGATCTTCGGAAAACAACATGGACAAAGGGAGAACAATGGGAAATCAACTAAAAAAGTTTTTTGATTCTCCTGTATCTTTGAATCTCATGTACATTCCCGCACTGCTTCTATTCGGCATTTTTATTTACTATCCAGTTATTCAGGGAATCCAGATTTCCTTTACGAATTGGAATGGATACTCTCCCCATTATTCTTTTGTAGGGCTTGAAAATTATCAGTATATGTTTACTGATATAAGGACCTACAAGGTGATTATAAATACGCTCATATATGGCCTAGGCAGCACATTGTTCCAAAATATTTTGGGCCTTGCCTATGCCGTGTTTTTAAATACAAATCTCAAAGGCAGAGGAATAGTTCGAACGATCGTCTATTTTCCAGTGATCGTTGCCCCTATTATCATGGGATATGTTTTTTATTTTATTTTTCAATACGACGGTGGCGCGCTAAATGATATCCTGCTCGCTCTGGGAAAAGAGCGCATCGATTGGCTAGGAAATGGTCCTCGGGCAGTTTGGCTAATAACATTGGTGAATACATTTCAATATATGGGAGTATCCATGGTGATCTATCTGGCAGGGTTACAAGCGATCCCGAAGGAATATCTTGAGGCGGCTGAGATAGACGGCGCCTCCGGATTCTATAAATTTTTTCACATTACGTTGCCCCTGTTGATGCCAGCCATCACCGTCAGTATTGTGCTGAACATTATCGAAGGCTTAAAGTTGTTCGATGTAATCATATCGATGACGAACGGAGGCCCTGGCTATGCCTCCCATTCGTTGTCTACCATGATGTCTGATCTGTTTTTTGCCGGCCAAAACGCAGGTTTTGCTTCTGCATTAGGAAATCTGATGTTTGTCATCATTAGTTTCTTTGGTATAAGTTCCTTGAGGTTCCTACGCAGGAAAGAGGTAGATTTATGAAGAAGACGCTAAGTTACCTAACTGCGTTTCTCATATCCGTCGTCCATCTGATCCCTTTCTATATATTGATTAATCTTGCCTTTAAAACACGGCAAGATACCAACTCAAAATGGATTCCCCCTGATTACTTATATTTAGAAAATTTTACGAACGTCTGGACTCAGTCTAACCTGGGCGTAGCACTCTTGAATGATTTGATTATTACCGTTTGTACCGTTGCCCTGGTGATTTTTGTAGGTGTTCTAGCAGCCTATCCGTTGGCGCGTTTCCCAACTCGCTGGAATAATGCCATCTATACGTTGTCCGTGGCAACGCTTATCGTTCCTGCGCTGACCGTCCTCGTGCCGTTATATAAACTGGTCGTGGATCTTCATGGGATCAGTACCTATTGGGCAATGGTATTGGTGCTCACTACTTTTTTTCTACCCACTGTCATTTTTTTATACACAGGCTTTATTCGGACGATTCCAAGAGAATTAGATGAAGCGGCTTTGATCGATGGTTGTAACCGTTATGAAATCTTTTTCCGTATCATTTTTCCACTACTCAAACCAGTAACCGCTAGTGTGATCATTATCATCATGCTTGGAGTCTGGAATGATTATCGTTTTTCTCTTTTCCTCCTTCAAAAAAGATCGGTGCAAACAGTTCCATTGGTCCTTTCCCAATTCTTCTCCCAATTTCAAAATGATCTGCCTTTGGCTGCTGCTGGCAGCTTGCTAAGTATGATACCGATGGCAGTCATCTATCTGTTCTTGCAGAAATACTTCGTCAGCGGTCTGGCAGAAGGCGCGGTGAAGGGTTAAGACAAAAGAAACATATCATTGCGAGGAGGTGCGCGAAGCCTGCCGACGAAGCAATCTTGGTTTATTTGGAGATTGCTTCGGACTAATGCCCTCGCAACGACATAATATGGTTTGTATCTTAGGCACTCTCACAATCAAAGTGTATTGTCTACATTACCTACTGATTTTTGAAAAAGAAAGTCCGAAAAGCCAGGAGCAGATGCCCAAAATTATGCTTATTTTCGGGTGTTTTGAAACCGAAGTTGAGACATTCAATTTTCAATACTCAGTAAGGAGGTTTATGATTGGCAATAGAGTGACCGTCCTGTATGTTCAGCCAGTAAACTTTTAACCTGAAGGTGAGATGTTCCTATGCAATTCGCCTCTTCTCTACGCTTTCGCTTGATGATCTTTTACTTGATCATCTTCCTGGTTCCGGCGGCGATCATGATCTTTGCCATGCCATATTATTTCCAACAATCCCTATCAAAGGAAACTCGGACTCTAACAGAAGGTACTCTCACTTCCATCGCCAAGAATATCGAGACGTATCTGGATGATCTTAACCGATTGACCATCACCCCCTACTTGAATGACAATGTAATGCAGGCGATGCAATTAAAGGCAAGCCCCAATTATAGCCAGGCGGACGACTATACCAAATTATTGGCTGACCGGGCGCTTAAGACGACACTACCATTTTTCTTGCAAAACTCGCGCACCGATATTCTCGCCACGATTTTAATCACCCCCGACGGGACAGCGTACATCGCCGCCGTTGGGGACGCCTTTGATGAGACTGTTGCCGATTATCCCTACACTCAGCAGGATTGGTATCGGAAAGCCGTGCAGGCTGATGGGGATGTCGTCTTCATCAGCTCACATCCACAAGACTATTTGAGCAACGCCTCCGGCCGACAGGTTTTCTCGGTTGCCCGGTTGATCAAAGACCCGGATACACGTCAACTCCTTGGCGTGATTATGGCCGATGCAGATACGGTCGTTCTTGCGCGCATCATCAACGATATCCAGTTCAATGTCAGCTCCATTGTTTGTGTATTTGATGATCAGAATAAACTGTTGTATTCCAGCAGGCCGCTATCTGGAAATCTTCAAAACCTGAACTTTGATAATGGATCCACCGTGGAAACTGGTGGTGATTCTTATGTTCCTGTCTCGACAGTGATTTCGCCCGCGGGATGGAGATTGGTGTATTTCTGTCTAACGCGGAGGTGGTAGCCAAGACACGTTGGATTTATATAACAGGAATTCTATTTGCAGTGAGTGGATTAGCTCTGACGTCCCTGCTTTTCTTCATCCTCTCGCGCTGGGTAGGACGCCCCTTTCAAGAGATGATCACCGTCATGAAACAGGTACAAACAGGCAATCTTGGAGCACGCTTCAAAGTGTCAGGAAATCACGGTGAAATCGCGGAATTAGGAAAAGCACTAAACAATATGATTGAACGGCTCAATGAGTTGATCGAACGTGAGTACAAAGCTGTGATTAATCAGCGCAACGCGGAATACCGGGCGCTACAATCGCAGATCCAGCCGCATTTCATCTACAATACACTAAATAGCTTTCTTGGCCTGAACCGTTTGAATGACATGGTTGGCCTGGAAAAAGCGATCTTGGCTTTAAGTGGGATGCTCCATTACATTTTAGAAGGAGAAGATTGGGTTGCGCTCAATGAGGAGATCACTTTTATTCAGCGTTATTGCGAATTACAGTCGTTGCGGTTTCGCGACCGCTTGACTAGCCAAATTCGATGCGACCAATACGCGAAGGAAATAAAAATTCCAAAGCTCCTGTTGCAACCTTTGGTAGAGAATGCCATGATCCATGGCATAGAGCCAGCAGGCCGGCCTTGTACGATGACTGTTGATGTAGATCTTTTTCAGCAGGACAGTAAACCGTGTGTCTGTATCATTATCCAGGATGATGGACAAGGTTTTGATTTCCAAGCGTTAGATGAAAAGAAAGGTCTTGGCCTCACCAACGTTCGCGAGCGACTCCGAATCGCTTTCCCAGAGGGGAACTTATCGGTTTCTAGCCAAGTTAATTGTGGGACAAAGATCATTATTAAGTTCCCAGCCACCATATAGACTTTGGAAATCTTTTTTTGGCGGCTTCAAACCATGAATATTAAAGCAAAGACTTCCGAAATTTTCTTTGAAGATTCGAACGTGTCATCGGTTATCGCCTGCGCCCGGCCTGGATTTGGACCTACGGCGAGCTGCCTAACCTGAGCTTGATCCTAGGGCTAGCCAACGGCGGCATCAGCGGCGTCCCGGGCGTGGTGCGGCTCGTAAAGTTGGAGCTACCGGCCGAGCGCGTCTGGGAAGGCCCGCACCTGAAGGCAGAGCTGATCGTCAAAGGCGTGCATCATCCCATTTGCTGGACCTGCCGCGAAGTGCTAAATGCAGACGGCTCAATCACTTTGAAAAGAAAACAGTACGTATAAAGGAGATCTTATGACCAAAATTACCTTCATTGGCGCCGGAAGCTTGGGCTTCACAAGTGAGCTTGTACGCGACATCCTTACATTTCCTCTTCTGGAGGACGCAACCATTTCCCTTATGGACATCCATGAAGGCCGGCTCGAATGGGCAAAGCGCGGGATCGAGAAACTGATCGCCGCCGGGAACCGCCCTGCCAAGGTGGAAGCCACCCTCGACAGGGCCAAGGCACTCAAGGATGCAGACGTGGTCTTGACCACGATCCTTGCCGGCAGCACAGAAGTCTGGCGGCATGACATCGAGATCCCGAAGAAATATGGTGTGGATATTAACGTTGGCGATACGCGCGGGCCAAGTGGCATCTTCCGCTTCTTGCGCACGATCAACCCGATGATGGAGATCGTCTGTGACATGGAGAAATATTGTCCGGACGCGGTCTTGCTCAACTACACCAACCCAATGGCGATGCTGTGTGCGGCATTACAACGCCAGACGTTCATCCCAGTTACCGGGCTATGCCATTCGGTGCAGGGGACGGCCATGATGCTGGCGGAGTGGATCGGCGCACCCTTCGACGAGATTGAGTATGTGTGTGCAGGTATCAATCACCAGGCTTGGTACCTCGAGTACAAGTGGAACGGCAAGGACGCGTACCCACTTATCCATAAAGCCATCACCGAGCGGCCCGAGATCTATCATGCTGAGCCGGTGCGCAATGAAATGTACCTGGCGCTTGGCAAATATGTGACGGAGTCGAGCGGGCACAACTCTGAGTACAACCCGTGGTTCCGCAAGCGCCCGGACCTGATCGAGCAGTACTGCACGCACGGCACGAACTGGAATCCCGGTGAGTACGCATATATCTTGAAGGAATATCAGCATAACGAAGCAACCTGGCAGGATCAGGTGAAGGAACGGCTCGAGCAGCCTCTCACCGGCGAAGACCTCGAGCGCGAATACGAATACGCGTCCTATATCATCAATGCCCTGCAAGGCGGGGAGATGTTCAAGTTCAATGGCAATGTGCGCAATACGCATCTCATCACCAACCTGCCCGAAGGTGCGTGTGTGGAGGTGCCGGTCGTGGTGGACAAGGCTGGCTTCCATCCGATCCATGTGGGCGCGTTGCCACCGGAGTGCGCACTGCTGACCGGCCTATCCAGCGGCATCGAGGAGCTTGCCATCGAGGGCTCGCTGGCCGGCGATCCGGTGGCCATCTATCGCGCCATCGCTCATGATCCATTGACCTCGGCGGTGCTCTCTTTGGCCGAGATCCGCCAGATGACCAACGAGCTTTTTGCCCAGCACCAGGATTATTTGCCGCAGTTCAAGCACTACACGGTTTGAGGCAGGCTTGAGGACATGAGGCAAATCACTATTGGGAAGCTGCGCGGCTTGCAGCAGATCTCCTCGCGGCGAGGCACAATCACCGCGCTTGCCTTAGACCACCGTCAGAATCTGCGCAGAGCGAACCCCACCTTCCAGGCTGACGAAGAGTTGTCGCGTTTCAAGGTGGGTGTCACGAGTTTGCTGGCCAAGTGCGCTACGGCGGTGCTGCTCAACCCGGAGGTCTCTGCAGCTCAGGCCATTGCGCAGCGAGCGATTCCCCCGGCAGTGAATCATTATCGTGCTGGCGCTGGCTCTTGACCGATACCTGCAATTTGAGAAGTAGGTTTTCAAGCAAAATGGAACCCCAGAAGAAAAGGACACAATGTATGGATGCAGCCCAAGTTGAACCCGGAAGAATGACTCCCTATGGGGCGTTGCCTGTCCCGCGTATGACTCCTGAATTACTAAGCCTGATTAAGACTGGCACAGTGTATAGCTTGGGGATCCCTCATTTTGAAGGGTTGCCTAGACCCGGAGCGATGGTGCCTTTCACACTTACACCGCGTTTGCGGCATGGGGACCTGGAGGCTATTGCGCCGGCTTCTGCCGCTGCCGAGACCATTACCATGCCGGTCCATACGGCGACCCATATCGATGCGCTCTGTCACATCGGTGAGCACCAGGATGCTCTCGGCAACCCGCAGCCAGGAGGAGAGGTACGCCTGTATGCAGGCAAAGGGAAAACAGTGGCAGCGAAAGACACGGTTTCCTATCAGGGCCAGCTCCACCTGAGCGCAGGCGATATGATCCCCATTATCCAGCGTGGCATTCTAGTGGACGTAGCGGGATATAAAGGAGTGGACGTGCTGCCCGATGCGTATGAGATTACCGTCGAAGACCTGCAAGCGACCCTGGATTGGGAAAATGTAAAGATCACACCTGAGACAGCGGTTATTTTTCGCACGGGCTATTACAAGCACTTCCGAGAGGGCAACCCGGCTTATCTGGACGCCATCGCCGGGCCCGGGCTGCCTGTAGCACAATGTCTCATTGAGGCGGGAGTGAATCTGGTCGGCGCAGACAACATGACCGTAGAAGCGCTGCCGCCCCTGGATCATCGCGTGCATCGTTTTCTGCTTGTGCACAACGGTGTTACCTTGGTAGAGAATATGTTCCTGGAAATGCTTGCCGCAGAAAAAGCCTACGAATTCCTGTTAATCATTGCCCCACTGCGTATTTATGGCGCGACGGGATCCTGGGTGAATCCGATTGCCATTACCTGATGCAAGCAAGGGGCGTTGGATTTTCTCTACCGTTTGCACACCATCGAACGGGTTACCCTGCCTGTCTAATCGAGAACTGGTATTAAAGAGAATCCTGTCTTTGAGGGCGTATTCATGTTCTTCTCAATCCTGCTCGTTGATGCATTCATCTGAGAGTTAAAAATCAAAATGCTCACACCTCTTTCTCTTACTTCAACTTTCGGCTTCGGTGACCGGCTAGGACTTGCGACACCGGGTCATATCGCTGCCGTGCGCGGAACGAAATTCGCGCCGATCTTTGCCCAGCAATCGGTCCGCGAGAACACGCGTACTGGACGCACTCCGCAGCAAGTTATGGATGACGCGAAGCGCGCCGTCGATGCCGCAGGATGGGATTTGCCCTGGGGCACCGATGCAGATCACTTGAAGACCGTGGATGATCTTCCCTCATTTGTGGAAAAGTCAAAGAAAAACGAGCTTGATATGAACTATATTGAGCAGTGGGCAGCTCGATTAAGATTGAGTTCGCTGTGGAAAGAAATGCTTGACAACGTTTCTTGACATCCAGTAATATATACGATGGACCGTCAAATATCAAAAAGTGATATGATTGACATACTCGGAATTCAATTTTCGACCCAACAGAGGATCGTTTAGAGCTCATCCCAGTCCACATGGCTACCCAAAAAGGTTGACCTCACGGCTATGAAAAACCACTAAGCCATGTGGACTTAGATAGGCTGTGAATTAGGGGGTTTGAAACCGTGGTCCTCAAGGCTCTTATCCGTGAGATCATCAGTTTAGCTGTTCCCACAAAGATCATAGACCTCATGGCTTGCCCATAAAACGAACCGTGAGGTCTGGAGTGAGCCAAATAAGAAATAGACGCCATATTGTAGACCTCATGGTTTGTTCCTCCTTGGATTCGTCACCGAAAATTGAGTATTTTGAAATACCTTAGCGACAGACAGGTCATGCACACGATTTGTTGACCATAAAAGAGAACTCAAACTGCTGCAAGCTGGGTGAAGCAGGGCAAAGTCTGGTGCGGGTGTCGTTGAGCCATTTGGTTAGTAAAAGGGAGGCAACCTCGTGTGTTCATGCTCCGGCTGGCAAATGCCATTTATTCGGTGTGGCACGTGTCTGTATGGCTTCAGAGGATAAAAGAGATAACTTTGTGAACTGCACATGATTGTCTCAACCTACGGTCCTGAGGGGGCCAGGCCCGCGTGCCTCCATGGGGTGCAAACTGATCAAAAATTCGCTGTATCAAAAACTTTCCATTTGAACCAAATGTGATTGAGTAGCCAGCACGGCCGGTACCCGAACTTCAGTACCTTGATCTAATGCTCTTAATCCCAAACCATCAGGAAATTATGATAATTTAGATCTATATTGACAAAATAAGTTGACTGTAGTACAGTATGCCATCATATGGAATACCATCATACACTCGCCTGAAATCAAGCTTATTTCGAGGTTTGTTTACATGCCAGATAATCAAATTACTGATAATTCCACGCTTGAATCGGCTGCAATCGCTCCTTTAGAGCGAGAACAACGACTCTATGAGCGAGTGGTTGAGAAAGTATTAGAACTTATTTCGTCCGGAGCGTGGAAGCCTGGTTACCGATTGCCGCCAGAGCGCGAGCTGTCGGAGGCGTTCGGCGTGAGCCGTACTGTTGTGCGGGAGGCGGTTAAGGCTTTGGAAGCCCGCGGTGTGGTTGAGTCTGCTACAGGAGGCGGGGTCTCCGTTCGGCGCGCTGATTTCAAGATGGTATCGCGCTCATTACAGACCTATATGCAGCTCACCAGTCAGGATGATTTCGAGATCCGCCTGAATGAAGTGCGACGGGTGCTCGAAGTGGAGATGGTCGCGCTGGCAGCAAATCGCATCACCCCCGAACAGCGGACACAACTTCGCCAGATTTGCAAGCAAATGCGAGAGGGTCAAAATACAGCCAAGCAGATGGCTGAACTGGATTTCCGCCTTCATATCACCCTGGCCGAAGCCACACAAAACGATTTATTCAAAGTATTGCTGGCACCTTTGATCGATCAGTTACACAACCATATCATATTGACCTGGGAGGATTTTCCGCGCCCAGTCGAACAGGTCTTTGACCAGCACGAAGCCATTGTGGCTGCTGTCGAGAACGGCGAGGCGGATGCGGCGCGTCAGGCCATGCTGAAGCACCTGATGTTTTCGCGCCAGGTGCTGGAGGATATCTCAAAGGCTCATAAGGGTAAGAGTCATGCAAAATGATTCCTCCAGAGCAAGGGTTGCGATTGTCACCGGTGCTGGTCAGGGAATTGGCAAGGCTATCGCATGCCGTCTGGCTCGGGATGGGTTCGCGATTGCAATCATAGATATAAATGCCGCTGCCCTGGATAGGGTCAAAG
>Ga0105092_10001370_pt1 | contig 13048 bp, 11 predicted proteins | sample PPLLak2March2015_FD_87021 | JGI IMG/M metagenome (GOLD analysis project Ga0105092, IMG submission 87021) | Freshwater sediment microbial communities from Prairie Pothole Lake near Jamestown, North Dakota, USA - PPLs Lake P7 Core (1) Depth... | ecosystem: Environmental > Aquatic > Freshwater >... | reverse complement strand
TTCGCCTCGCGGATGAGACCCCGGCCCGCCCTCTCCCTCCACCGAGACGACTCGGGGAAGAGGGGAAACGCGCATGCCGCCGTGAACTGGCCGGCCCACTCGGCGATGACATGGTTGTTGGCCGACGTGCCATGGCTCGGCAGGCGGTCAAGCCACACCTGGTGCGCATAGAGCTGGTCGAGAAACCGCGGGTTCTCCTCGAACCAGGAGGGGCCTCGGTCGTCGTAATCGAGCAGGCGCCTGATCCAGACCCAGGAGAGCAGCCGCATTCCGATCTCGATTCCGCTCGTCCAATGGATGCCACGAAACGGGGGATTCGCCTGCCACCAGCTCTCCAACTGGGTCATGAGCAATCGGATGGCCTCTTCCTCCCCACGAAACCGGGCGGCGGCGGCCAACACCGTCAGATGCTGATGTCGGGAAGGTTCCCAGACATGCTTCAGGCTGCCTCGCCACGCCCGCTGGTTGATGCGAAAAGCCGACTGTGCCGCCGGGGCGCGCAACCCGGTCTTGGGGTCCATGAACCAATCGGGTTTGTCCCCCATGTCGATTCGCTCGACGCCAAAAACCTGGATTCGACCTTGGGAGATCGACTCGACAGCGTCCGCCAGAGCTTCGAGCGCAGCGTCGGAGGGCGTCTCAGGCGGCCGGCGGAATGGAGTTGCAAACCCACCGCCCTCGGCCCGTCTCGCCCCGGATCCTCGCAGCCTCTTCTCCTCGACCGCGGTGATGACCTTCACCCCGGAGTCCTTGGCCCGGTGGACGATCTCGCCGGGGCCCATGGCCGCAAGGCGGTGGATGTACCAGCTGAGACTCAATCGCCCGACGGACGGCGGAGAGGCTCGGCACGCCCCGACTGGGCACTCGTCTGAGCCAGCAGAGTGGCCTCGGTCGTGCTCAACAACGATTCGACTGGGATCGGCATGTCAGATCCCGTCCTGACTGCGTCCACGAAGGCTCCTATCTGGGCGGCCTGACCTTTGTCCATTTTCCCCCTGGAGCGACGAACCGTCCTACCCCGATCCGACCAAATAGTGGCCTCCCTGAAATTGTCGAGACGGGCGGTGCGCGATTCCCCGGAGATGAGGAACGTCTCCTTCGGGTAGGCACGACTCCCCCTGGTGAGATAGGAGATGTGCCCGATCGAGCCGCCGGGAAAGCGCAGAATCACTTCGAGGTCGTCCACCTCTCCAGGGGATGGATAGCCCGCGACGTCAACGGGGTCCTCACTCAGCCACCATGACAAGACATCAATGAAGTGGCCGCCCTCGCCATCGAAACGCGACCCGTAACGAGCCACATCTCGGTACCAGCTGTCGTTGTCGAGAGGTCCGGCGTTGACGACATATTGAAGGTGCTGCTCGCCTGTCGCTTCGCCCCAAGCATCTTTGAGTTGGCGAAGCAGGGGCGCGAACCTGCGATTGAATCCGACCATGAGACGTTGATTTCCTGATGACCGGATCGATTCGATCACCTGGTCGAGTCCCCTTGCGTTCGTTGCCAGCGGCTTCTCTACGAACACCGCCTTGCCCGCAGCGATCATCTCGGAGACCATCGGCGCATGCAGATCGTGGCGTGTGGCGATGACCACAGCATCGACAGCGTCGTCGTCGATCAAGGTCTGATAGTCAGATGTGATCCGGTCGAACCCGAATCTCTCCTGCGCCGTGGCACCGGAGAGGGCAGTGGCCGTGGCAACCACCGAGAGATGCACATCGGGGTTCGAAGCCAGGTGTGGCAACAACATGGTGGTGGCGTAATTGCCACTGCCGATGACCCCGAGGCCGACCTTCCCCGATCTGGGCGCGAATTCCGCCCGTCCCCCTAGATGAAGGACTCGCTCGACCACTGTCTCCTGCGGGTATCCGAACAAGCTCCCGATGGCGCGTGACTCCCCGGAGAGAAGCCGTGCATATGCCTCGACCGAAGCTTCGAAAGGGATGATCTCGTCGACGAGAGTCTCAACGTCGATCCGGTCGCCGGCAACCAGATCGAGGAAAGACTTCATGTTTCGTTGCTCTGTCCACCTCACGTACCCGATCGGATAATCCACGCCGTCTTCTTCATAGGTCGGGTCGTACCTTCCCGGGCCGTAAGACCTCGAGAAGCGCACGTCGATCTCCTTCTCGTAGTAGGGCTTCCACGGGAGGTCGAGCGGCAATTTGCCGACATCCACGATCCGGGCGCGGTCCCGTGCGATGTCCACCGCCATGCTCACCGGCTCGGCGGAGTCTGTGGCGGCGGCGAGGAACACCACGTCGGCGCCATGGCCATCGGTGATCTCGAGAACCCTCTCTCTGACCCGGGCTGCCGAAGGCCCGCTCGGAGCACCGGCTGCGCGGGCGCCTGATCGTTCGGCGAGACCACAACGCTCCTCCGACGGGTCCAATCCGAAGACGTTGACTCCGGCCGCATCGGCGATCTGAACGAGCAGCTGGCCGATGAGACCGAGCCCGATCACACAGACCGTCTCGCCAATCACCGCGTCCGAGCGCCGAAATGCCTGCATGGCGATGGCGCCCACAGTGGCAAAGGCGGCGTGCTCGGCTTTGACTCCGTCGGGAACGAGAGCGCACAAGTTGCGTGGCACATAGTTGAACTCGGCGTGCAGGGCATACTCGTTTCCGCCACAAGCGACACGACTGCCCACCGGCAGTTCGGGAACCATGGACTCGACGACGGTGCCCGACAACGAGTACCCGAGCGGGGTGTAGGAGTCGAGGCGGTTCATGACCTTGCGATAGGTGGCACCCACACCCTGCTGTGAGACCGATTCGAGCACTTTCCGAACCTGATCGGGCCTGGCCCGGGCCTTGCCGACGAGCGACATCTTGCTCTCGGCGATCTTCATCAACTCGGTGCCGGCGGAGATCAGGGAATATTCGCTACGGACAACGACTCCCCCCGGCCGACACGCCGGAACTGGAACCTCGACGAGCTTCACCTCACCGGTCTTGTAGTTCTGAGCTATCTGCCTCAAGTGAGGTCCTCTCGACTCCACATCGAGCCAGACGTCATAGTCGAAACCATCGGATACTCCCCACAAACGAACTCATTCCCCATGCTGGACACCCCACGTTCCCACAACCAGCTCCAGCGTCGTTGGCGTTCATTCTGACCGGGATGATCAGATCACGCCAGACCTGAATTTGTCCCGACTGATCAGGATGGACAACACGAGGTCGCAATTGTTGCGCACCGGTGCTCATACCGGCACTCGAACATGAACACCTAATGAACACCTTTAGGTGGCCCCTTTCCCACCACTCTCGGTGGTGGTAGAATCGTCGGCAGGATCGAACTGGTCCTTGGGGCTATCTGGACAAGTGAGGGAGACGCGGGGATGGGGACTCGTGAGGGTGGTGGGGCATCTACGCCCACATTTCGGGTGGGCGAATCTCGGGGTGAAGTAGGAGCATCAGCACCGTCGGGCGCCTACCCGCGCCTGATCAAACCCGTGCTTGACCGAGCGATCGGCCTTCTGTTGCTCATCCTCTTCAGCCCCGTCATCGCCGCTTCTGCACTCGCGGTGTTCGTGACCATGGGCCGTCCGGTTTTCTACAGCCAGCAGCGCATCGGACTCGATGGGCGTGCCTTTCGGCTCTACAAGATCAGGACGATGATCTCCGACCGACGCGTCGGCGAGGATGTCTACAGCGGCACCGAGCGAAGGCTCGTCCACAAATCGGTGGACGATCCCAGGGTCACGCTGGTAGGGAAGGCGCTCCGGGCGACACGATTCGACGAGCTGCCCCAGTTCCTGAATGTGGTCAAGGGCGAGATGAGCATGGTGGGACCTCGGCCCGAGCTCCCCGAGATCGTCCGCCGCTACGAGCCCTGGCAACACGAACGTCATCTGGTCAAGCCCGGCGTCACCGGCCCGTGGCAGGTTTCCAACCGCAACGGCGACTTGATGTATGAACACACCGAGATCGACCTCGAATATCTCGAGCAGATCAGCTTCACCCATGACCTCGGGATTCTCGTCAGGACCCCAATGGCAATGGTCGGCCGAAAGGGCCACTGATGCGCATCGCGGTCCCCCAACCCGACCACGCAGAGTGGGAAATCCCTTGCGGTGGTCGAGAATGAACGGGTTCGCATGATCTTCACCGAGACCAACCTGGCCGGCGCCTATGTCATCGACCTCGAGAAGCTGGAGGACGATCGGGGCTTCTTCGCCCGAGCCTTTTGTCAGAACGAATTCGAGGAGCACGGGCTCAACCCGGTCATCGCACAAGCAAACATCGCCTTCAACCGGGTAAGCGGCACGTTGCGCGGGATGCATTTCCAGTATCCCCCGGCCGCCGAGTCGAAGCTCGTCCGTTGCACCCGCGGGGCGATAGTGGACATCATCGTCGACCTCAGACCCGAGAGCCCCACCTACCTGGAGCATTTCGAAGTCGAGCTGAACGAGGAGAACCACAGGGCGCTGTATGTGCCGGAGAGGTTCGCCCACGGCTACCAAGCCCTCCGGGACAACACCGAGACCAGTTACCAGGTCGGGGAGTTCTACACACCGGGGACCGAGGGCGGTCTCAAGTACGACGACCCCCAGCTTGGCCTCGAGTGGCCGCTGCCCGTGGCAGTCATGTCACAGAAGGACGGGGCTTGGCCAGCTTTCGAGGAAATTCGGGGTGAGCTAGAGGCGAGGATGAAGTTAGGCTGATGGAGGGTCAGAAGAATGGGGGTTGGGGACAATGATTCTCGTCGATGAGGCGCTGAAGGAACGGGAGCGCGCCTCCAAACCGATACGCGTGGGTTTGATCGGTGCCGGGTTCATGGCCCAGGGCCTGACCAACCAGATCACGAACAGCGTGCCCGGGATGGAGATCTCCGCCATCTTCAACCGGACGGCGGATCGTGCGATCCAGGTCTACGAGTACGCAGGGCGACCCGATGTCGTCGAGGCCAGCGGTCCGGGCGCACTGGAAGATGCGATCCTCTCTGGCCGGCCAGTAGTAACCGAGGATGCCTTTTCCATCACGCGATCCGAGAACATCGACGTGATCGTCGACGTCACCGGTTCGGTGGAGTTCGGAGCACGAGTCGCCCTCGACGCATTCGAAAACGCCAAGGACGTCGTCCTCATGAACGCCGAGCTCGACGGAACCGTCGGCCCGGTACTACGGAAGTACGCGGCTCGGGCCGGACGTCTCCTCTCCGCATGCAACGGTGATGAGCCCGGAGCTCAGATGGATCTCGTGCGGTGGGTCGTTGGCCTGGGCTTGATCCCGCGGGTCGTCGGAAACATCAAAGGCCTGCAAGATCCCTATCGGAACCCGACCACTCAGCAGGGCTTCGCCGAGCAATGGGGGCAGAACCCGACGATGGTGACCAGTTTCGCCGACGGGACCAAGATCAGCTTCGAGCAATCGATCGTTGCCAATGCCACCGGCTTCGGGGTGCGCTCGCGCGGGATGTCGAGGGGCCAGGAGTATCACGGTGACATCACGACGATCGGGGAGCTCTACGACATCGACGAGTTGAGAGAGCTCGGCGGCATCGTCGACTATGTGGTCGGCACCCCTCACACCAAGGTCTACGTCCTTGCCGAGCACCCGGATCCCAAGCAGCAGCACTATCTGAAGCTGTACAAGATGGGAGACGGGCCTCTCTACTCGTTCTTCACGCCGTACCACCTCGTGCATTTCGAGGTTCACAACTCGATCGCCCGAGTCGCCTTGTTCCGGGATGAGATCGCTCCCCCGATCGGAGGGCCCGTCGTCGAGGTTTGCGCAGTTGCCAAGAGGGACCTCAAGGCCGGTGAGGTTCTCGACGACTACGGCATGTACATGACTTACGGCGAGGCGGTCAACGCCAACGAGATGTCCGCGGGCCGCTACCTGCCCGAAGGGCTGGTCGAGGGTTGTCGCCTCGTCAGGGACGTCGCCACCGACCAGGTCCTCGGCTACGACGACGTCATCCTCCCCGAAGGGCGTCTGGCCGACAGGCTCAGGGCCGAGCAGTACGAAGAGTTCCGTGGCGAGACCTGGCTCGCCGACCTATTGGCAGCGACGGTGAGCTGACATGAAAGTGGTCCTCTTCTGCGGCGGCCTCGGCATGAGGCTCAGGGAACACGAGGACAGTGTGCCCAAGCCGCTGGTAAAGATCGGTCAGAGGCCGATCATCTGGCACGTCATGAAGTATTACGCCCACTACGGGCACAAGGACTTCATCCTCGCCCTGGGCAATCAGGCGAACGCGATCAAGAGCTACTTCCTCAACTACAGCGAGTACGAGTCCAATGACTTCGTCCTGAGCAACGGGGGGCGCGACGTCACACTTCTCAACTCCGATATCTCCGATTGGCGGATCACCTTCGTCGACACCGGCCTGAAGTCTTCGGTTGGAGAGCGCTTGATGTCGGTCCAGCACCTGCTCGAGGACGAGGAATGGTTTCTGGCCAACTACACCGATGGTCTGACCGACCTCGACCTCGATGGGATGATCGATTTCGGACAGAGCCACAACCACGTCGCCACCTTCCTCGCCGTCAAACCCAATGTCAGCTTTCACACAGTGGACATCGAGAAGGACGGCCGGGTCAGTGGCATCCGCAAGGCTCAAGCCGAGGCGACGCGCATCAACGGCGGGTTCTTCGTCATGCAGAACAAGGTTTTCGAGTACATGCGGACCGGAGAGGAGCTCGTCGAGGAGCCCTTCGGTCGCATGATCGAGGAGTCTCGGCTTGGTGCCTATGTGCACGATGGGTTCTGGGCCTGCATGGACACGTTCAAGGAAAAGCAGATGCTCGACGAGATCCATGAATCCGGACTGGCGCCATGGCAGGTGTGGCGGAACGATGCGGATCCCCGCCCGCAGGGGACAAGCTGGTTGTAGGCCGATCAGGCCCAGGTCAGCGATTCTTCGAGTGTGCCCTCTGCAATGAGGCGCTTGATCTCATGCAGACGCCGATAGCGCTGGAAATCGTCGACCTTCATCCCGTCCTCCAGGAACACCGTCAATAGCTGGCGGACCCCTTCGGCGAGGGTCCAGCGTGGCTGAAATGACGGAATCGCAGCCGTGATCTTGGAGAAATCAACGCGGTAGCTCCTTGGATCGGTGCCGGGGTCTTCGACATATTCGATGGGCGCCCCGCCCGGCATGGCATCGGAGACCAGCTCGGCGATCTCCACGACGCGCAAGTTGTCCTCGGTCCTGCCCACGTTGAAAGCGTGGTCGTGCACAGACTCCACCGGCGCCTTGAGCACAGCCCGGACCGAACGAGCCACGTCCTCGACGTGAACCTGGGGACGCCAGGCGCTGCCATCCGACTTGAGGAGAATGCGCCCGGTCGCCGCCGCAGTGGCGCACAGGTCGTTGACCACGATGTCGAGACGTAGACCGGGGGACGGCCCATATACGGTGGCGTTCCGCATATACGTGGGTGAGAACTTGTCGTCAGCGAGCTTCGCCAGAGCTTCCTCGGCAGTCACCTTGGTCTCCGCGTAGGGAGTGAGCGGGGCCATCGGCGCCGACTCGTCGAGAAACCCGCCTCCCTCGGAAGACCCATAGAGCGAGCATGAAGAGGCGAAGACAAACCTGGAGACTCCGGCGTCCTTGGCCGCTTCGGCTACGCGCATGGTCCCGTCGTGGTTGATTTCGTAGGTCAGGGCTGGATCGAGATCACCGAGCGGATCATTGGACAGTGCGGCGAGGTGCACGACTGCATCGACACCGTGGAAATCGGCCGGCGTCGCCTCCCGGACGTCCCACTCGAGCGGCTCGATCGCGCCCGACGGGTAGCGGCAATCCACGTACAGCCCCAGATCCCGTTCGATGACGTCGTATCCGTGACTCCGCAAGTGTTGAACGAGCACCGACCCGATATAGCCCTGCGAACCCGTCACCAGGACGCGTTCGGGCGTCGAAGCACCATTGAGTCGTTGCGAAAAGTCGGCCATGAAATCCCCCCATGCGTTGCGGTTGCGAACCGCATCCTCTCTCGGTTGAGTTTAGCCGCCCTGGGGGCTTGCCTCCAGAGCAAGCTTGCGGGCGACAAACCCTTCCGCGTTGATGCTCGCGCCATGCTGCACACCCCGAGCGCGAAGGGTCGAGCTGAAGAGGCTGATGTCGTACCAGGGCTTCCCGTGTTGACTGGGGAACGACTTTTCGAGATGGTCGAGTTTGGCGCGTGCCGTCTCCTCACTGACTGGTATCAGCAGATTCGGGACGAAGGGCTCGCTCTCCCATTTCGGGATCTCGTACTCCAGGATGGTCGATCCCCGAAAGATCTGCCACGCCAGCTGACCCATGAAGCGGTGATCCTGGTGCTCGTCACCACCCCATGGCGAGAACACAAGGGCGGGTGGAGTCGACCCCACGGCCGACCGAAGCCATCGCTTGACTGCTGTGGGGTCGGCGTACGGGAGAAATCCGTCCTCGAACCCACCCATCTGTACCACTGCTCGATCACCCAGCAAGTCGCGAGCACTGGCAAGAGCCTCGTCGGATCGCTCGGTGTCAGATGCGGCCACAGCGAACAGGAACCTGCTCTCGGGATGGTCGTGGGACAACTGCAAAAGGGTGCCCCCTGCTCCGATCTCGATGTCGTCCGCATGCGCTCCCAATACCACCACCGGGCGATCCCCTGGCAGCTCGATGCTCAACTTCACCAGCTTGTTCCTTCCTGCATCCCGCAGAGCGCCCTTCTACTCGACCGTCACCGTCTTGGCCAGGTTGCGGGGCTTGTCGACATCCATCCCCTTCGCCGTCGCCACGAAATAGGCGAGGAGCTGGAGTGGAACCACGGCGGTAACCGTGCACAACAGATCGGGCCCGGCCGGCACCCTGATCACATGGTCGGCAACGTGGCCGACGTCGTCTCCCTCTTCGGCTACCAGAACGATGGTCCCGCCCCGCGCCTTCATCTCCTCCATGTTGGAGAGGGTTTTCGCCTGGACATGGCTGTCGGTGGCCACCCCAACCACCATGACGCCCGGCTCGATGAGCGCGATCGGACCGTGCTTCATCTCCCCTGCCGCATATCCCTCGGCGCGGACGTACGCAATTTCCTTTAGCTTCAGGGCGCCCTCCATCGCGACCGGGAAGTCGCCGGATCGCCCCAGGAAGAACCAGTCCCGGGTCTCGGACCAGGGCTCCGCCATCGCCCTCAATTCCTCGGCTCCGGCAAGCACCGCCTCGACCTGGTCGGGCAAGCGGAGCAGGTCTTTCACCAGTAGCTCGATGGCCCCAGGGTCGAGCGCGCCCCGAACCTGGGCGAGATAGAGACCGAGCAATTGCATGGCCACCAGCTGGGTGGTGAAGGTCTTCGTCGCCGCCACCCCGATCTCGGGGCCTGCCCTGGTGTAGAGGACGGCATCCGACTCACGAGCCAGGGCGGACTCGACCACGTTGGACACACCGATCACGACCGACCCCTGTGCCCGGGCATAACGAACTGCTGCCAGAGTGTCGATGGTCTCCCCCGACTGGCTGATCCCGATGACCAGCGACCGATCGTCGAGCACCGGGTCCCGGTATCTGAACTCAGATGCGATGTCGATCTCCACCGGGAGACGGGCCCAACGCTCAATGGCGTACTTGGCCATCATCGCCGCGTGGTAGGAGGTGCCACAAGCAACGACGAAGACCTTGTCGATCTCGCGCAGGATCTCCGGGTCGATGGTCAGCTCGTCGAGCACGACCCGGCCCGGGAACTCGACCCGGCCGGCGAGGGTGTCTGTGATGGCGTGCGGCTGCTCGAAGATCTCCTTGAGCATGAAGGTGTCGAAACCACCCTTCTCGGCCGCCTCGAAGTCCCACTCCACGAGACGCTCGTCGAGCGGCATGCTGTTGCCGCCCAGGTCGGTCAGGATCACCTCGTCGGGGCGAATCTCGACCACCCTGTCGTCCTCCACGATCACCATGTGACGGGTGTGCTCGAGGAAGGCGGGGATGTCCGAAGCCAGGAAGTTCTCACCCTTGCCCCGGCCCACAACCAGCGGCGAGCCGCGTCGCGCCCCGACAAGGACATCGGGCTCCGACTTCCGCATGACGACAAGAGCGAGAGCCCCATCGGCCTGGTTCATGACGCTGCGCACTGCGTCGGCCAGGGAAAGGTCGGCCATCTCCTCGATCATGTGGGCGACCACCTCGGTGTCGGTGTCACTCTCGAACTCGTGACCGTTCTCGATGAGCTTTGACTTGAGATCGACCCAGTTCTCGATGATCCCGTTGTGGACCACGACCACGTCCCGGTTGCAGTCGAGATGGGGGTGGGCGTTTCCGGTGTTGGGCGCGCCATGGGTGGCCCAACGGGTGTGGCCGATTCCGGTGTGGGCTTCGGCGAGATCCTCGCGGTCAACGAGGCCCTGCAGGTCGGCGATACGACCGGCCTGCTTGAGAACGGTGAGCGATCCACCGTGGTTGAGCGCAACCCCGGCCGAGTCATACCCCCGGTATTCGAGCCGGGCCAGACCCGGCATCAAGACGTCGATCACCGGTTTCGGCCCGACGTATCCAACGATTCCGCACATATCAGTTCCCTTACTCCTGTTGGTGTAATTGGGTTGAGCAGGTGTCACATCCGGATCTGCGCATCCCAATTTGGATGACGATGCGTGCGGGGGGCCGATCAATCGGCGCTCACGGGTGGGCCTCTGTTCCGGAATCGCTTCCGGGTTTTGCTCCCACTCCTTACGACCTGAGCTGGCCGGGAAGGCATCCGCCGAAGATTTCGATGACCTTCCTCCTCGTCACCTCACGTGAAGTGAGGCCGGGCGCTGTTGGTTGCTCGCACGCGGATCTTTGCTGTATGTGTCTATCCCTCCTTCCCCATCGAGGTCTGAGTGACGCTCGACAGACGATCAGCGTAGCGTCTCGCCGCCTCTTCGCTAGGGGCCTCCACCATCACCCTGATCAGAGGCTCGGTGCCCGACGCCCGGACCAGCACCCTCCCGTCGTCCCCCAACTCGGTCTCCACGGCCCGCACCTCGTCCCAGAGCGCGCCGGCGTCGTCGAGGCTGGCGCCGCGGCCAACACGAACGTTCTGGAGGATCTGCGGATACTCGGTGATGGCTTCCGCCCGAAGCTCTCGCAACTCCTTGCCCGTCCCGGCAACAACATCGAGAAGGCGCACTCCTGTGAGCAGACCGTCCCCCGTGTGGCCCTTGTCGAGGAAGATGATGTGGCCCGACTGCTCTCCCCCCAGGATCGCCTTGTGCTCGAGCATGGCCTCCATCACGTAGCGATCACCGACCTTGGTCTCCACCAGATCTATGTCTGCCTCGGCCATCGACTTGCGGAACCCGAGATTGGACATGACTGTTGCCACCACCAGATTCTTCTTCAACGAGCCCTGTGTCTTCATGTATCGGGCGACGATGGCGAGGATCACATCGCCGTTGGCCACGCGGCCGTCCTCATCGATGGCGATGAGCCGGTCGGCGTCGCCGTCGAACGACAATCCGATCCGCCCCCGGGCTTCCCGGGCCAGCATCTCGGGATGGGTGGCTCCGCAGCGATCGTTGATGTTGGTCCCGTCGGGAGCGTCGGCCAGGACATGGAGATCTGCCTTGAGTCTGGTGAACAACATGGGCGCTGCCTTGAAGGCCGCCCCGTTGGCGCAGTCGAGGGCAATCTCGACGCTGCTCAGGTTGTACTTGGAGATCGAAGCGAGGTGGTCTACGTACCGCTCCAGGGCATCGCTGTCCACGAAGCGTGTCCCGATGTCCGGCCCGACCTTGGACCTGTCCTCGGGCGATCGCAGCCTGTCTTCCAGCTCCCGCTCGACCTCGTCGGGCAGCTTGGTGCCGCGGGCGGCGAGAAGCTTGATCCCATTGTCCTCCGCCGGGTTGTGAGAGGCGGAGACGATTGCCCCCATCGTGGCCCCCGAGGTTGCGGTGAGGTAGCTGATCCCCCCGCTGGGCAGGATGCCGACATCGACCGTGTCGACACCCATCGAATGGAACCCTGCCTGGAGTGCGGATGAGAGCATCTCGCCGGAACGTCGGGTGTCGCGTCCCACCACCACGGGGCCACCGCGGAGATAGGAGCCGGCGGCGCGCCCGATGAGAAGAGCCAGCTCGGCGGAGAGCTCAGACCCGGCCACCCCGCGCACCCCGTCGGTGCCAAAGATGGGTTTGCCCTCGTCGAGGAGACGACGGAGGTCGGCCAACTTCAGCGCTTCGTGTACTGAGGCGCCCGACGAGCCTTGCGCAACCCGTACTTCTTTCGTTCGACGACCCGGGCGTCACGAGTGAGCAGCCCGGCCTTCTTGAGAACGGGCCGCAACTCTTCGTCGAGCGAGATGAGGGCCCGGGAAATACCGAGGCGCAGCGCGTCGGCCTGGCCCGTGAGCCCGCCACCCTCGAGAGTGGCGAGTACGTCGTAGCGTCCTTGCGTCTGCGTTATCTGCAGCGGCTCCATCACTCTCAGCCGGGTGGCCATGGTCGGGAAATAGTCCTCGAGAGGCCGACCGTTGAGGGTCACCTGGCCCGAGCCGTCGACGAGACGAACCCTGGCCACGGACGCCTTGCGACGACCTGTGGCCTGGACGAGTGGTTTGACCATCAGAGTTCCACCTTTCGAATCTTCAGCTCCAGAATCTGAGGCTTCTGGGCGGAGTGGGGATGATCGGGGCCGGCGTAGACCTTCAGCTTGCGGGCCATCTGGCTACCCAGCCTGGTCTTGGGAAGCATTCCTCGAACGGCGCGCTCGATTATTGCCTCGGGGCGCCGCTCACGGAGGCGGTCGAAGGTCTCCGCCTTGATGCCTCCTGGATAACCGGAGTGCCGGTAGTAGATCTTGGTCTGGCTCTTGTCCGAGGTGACGGCCACCTTCTCGGCGTTCACCACGATGACGAAATCGCCACCATCGACGTGCGGCGCATACGTTGGCTTGTGCTTGCCGCGCAACACCGTGGCGATCTCGGAGGCGAGACGGCCCAATGGCATGTCGGTGGCATCCACCACCAGCCAGGCACGCTCGATATCACCCGGTTTGGGCGAATAGGTCTTGTTCATGGTCATGAGTAACCCTCGGCAGGTTGAAGATACCGGGGAGCGTTTGGGGAAACGGCTCCCGATCAGGGAGCAGGCATATG
>Ga0105092_10001368_pt1 | contig 13066 bp, 13 predicted proteins | sample PPLLak2March2015_FD_87021 | JGI IMG/M metagenome (GOLD analysis project Ga0105092, IMG submission 87021) | Freshwater sediment microbial communities from Prairie Pothole Lake near Jamestown, North Dakota, USA - PPLs Lake P7 Core (1) Depth... | ecosystem: Environmental > Aquatic > Freshwater >... | reverse complement strand
TTATTCCATAATCAGGTATTGTACATATGACAAAAGAAAACGGCTGAATTTCAATCTGTTCGTAGAAAAAACACTCTTAAGTTGACGCGTATGCCTGAAGGGGCGACATCCACCAACCGATCAGTAAGGCATAATAAATTCTGTATTTTAAAATTGTTCCTTTTAATGTAATTTTAATTTTCAATCGTTTAACCGCAATATTTACTACAATGTCACAATCACTTACCCTAAATTACGTTCACATTACCTTTAGTACCAGGAATCGAGAAAACTTGATCGACGATGCCATTAAGAATGAACTCTTTCAATATCTGGGTGGCATTTGCAAGCAACTTGAGTGCAATCCGTTGCGAGTAGGTGGTCATAAGGATCATGTTCATGTTTTATGCCTGCTCTCAAAAAAGATTGCCCTGATGAAACTGCTTGAGGAATTGAAAAAGAGTTCATCCAAATGGGTAAAATCAAAAGGTAAAACTTATAGTGGCTTTTACTGGCAAAATGGTTATGGAGCCTTCTCTGTCAGAAAAAATATAAAATCGAATATGATGAACGATATGTTTGGGATTAGTGATTTCGCCCATACAGGGCTCAGAAAAAATTATTTCGCATTTTAACACGGGGCGATGCCCGGTGCTTTTGATGTTCGCCCATGCAGGGCTCAGGGATGCGAACTGGTGCTATATTTATCTCCTTTGTCACGGGGCGATGCCCGGTGCTTTTGATGTTCGCCCATGCAGGGCTCAGTGCTCTACCCCAGACATAATGCTTATGTATTTTAGGAAAGGATAGAGCTTTTTAAAAAAAACAAAATAAATTGAATGGGATTCATAATAATTTTTAACTTTGTACTTCAAAGTACTTTATAATGGAAATTAATCAGGAACCTATTCAGCAGCTGACAGAGATAAGGAACCTCATGGAGCGTTCTTCCCGGTTCATCTCTCTTAGCGGCATATCGGGGGTTGTGGCCGGCCTTATTGCCCTCATCGGCTCCGGAGCAGCCCTTGTATACCTTGATTTTGATCAGCGTTATTTCGAAATGAACGGACATTTTGCATCCCTGGAAAACTCCGGGTACCGGGATACCTTGTGGTTCATCATACCGGATGCTATGATCATGCTGGTGCTTGCCCTGTTTTCCGGGATATACTTTACATCCCGGAAGGCAAGGAATAAGGGTTTGAAGGTCTGGGACAGCACCGCTCGCAGGATGGTTATCAATTTATCAATACCCCTGGCGACCGGAGGAATTTTCTGCCTCATTTTGCTATACCATGACCTTATCTTCCTGCTTGCCCCTGCAACGCTTCTGTTTTACGGGCTTGCCCTGATCAATGCAAGCAAGTACACCTACCATGAGATCAGGGTTCTTGGAATATGCGAAATCATACTGGGATTGATGGCATCCTGGCTTATCCCGTTTGGTCTGCTTTTCTGGGCGGCTGGTTTTGGTGCCTTGCACATTTTTTATGGTCTGATTATGTATTACCGGTATGAAAAAGAGAACCTGAATACGGAAGCCGGAGACAGGAAGTAATATAACAAGCGTGAAAGAGATCATTTCAAAACTGAACAGGCAATTTGAAAGCCGTGTGCGTCTTGGGATCATGTCGGTCCTGATGGTGAACGAAACTGTAGATTTCGTCACCCTGAAGGACCTCCTGGATACAACGGATGGAAATCTTTCAAGTCATCTCTCCGCCCTTGAAAAAAACGGACTGGTTGAAATGAGAAAACAGTTTATAGGCCGGAAACCCAATACCCGTTATAAAGCTACGGATGTGGGAAAACTGGCATTCAAAGAACATCTCGATTATCTGGCAAAGCTGATTGGGAACAGGCCTAAATTGTAGTCCTGCCAGTCTTATTGTCTGGTTGTCTTGCAAGTCGTTTAAAGAAAAGCCATAGCCTACAGCCTACAGCCTGCCTGCCAACGCTAAGCCTTAACCAGGCAGGCAGGCCTATAGCTTGATTTAATTAAATAACTCTGAAATTCAAAGTACTTTAAACTATAAAATTATGGACACAATTGAAAGCATCAAAAACAGCATTTTTAATTCTATCGGCCTTAAACTGGCCCTGATTGGCTTTCTTTCCCTTGTACTGATCATACCTGCCAGCATGATCGGTGGCCTTATACGGGAAAGGGAACAAAGGCGGAATGAGACAATTCATGAAGTGACCTCGGTTTGGGGAAATGAACAGACCATCACCGGCCCGATACTGACCATTGCTTACAGATCGGCAGAATCCGCTGCAGATAATACAGGGACAACAAGATACATCCATATTCTGCCCGAAAATCTGAATGTAGGGGGAACTGTTGATCCAGAACTCAGATACAGAGGTATTTATGGCGTCGTAACTTACAGGGCACGATTGGTCATCTCGGGTAAATTTCAGCCCGCAGATCTGTCTGCATTGCAGATCCCAAAAGATGCAATGATAGAATCTTCCTGGATCGAGATTGGCATACCAGACATGCGGGGGATCAACAAGAACATTCAGATCCAATGGGGAGATTCCATTCTCAATGTAATTCCGGGTATACCCGGACGCCAGATCTCCTCATCAGGTGTGCATGCAAAACTGGTCAATTCAACCATTGATTCCGGTACTTCATTTAATTTTAGCCTGGACCTGAACGGCAGTACAAATCTGAATTTTATTCCTGTGGGCAAGGAAACCAATGTCAGCCTGTCCTCAACATGGAAGATCCCCAGTTTTCAGGGTGCTTTCCTTCCCGATAGCAGAAAAATTGATAAGTCAGGATTCAGTGCGAACTGGCAGATACTCCAGCTCAACAGGAATTATCCCCAGCAATGGATTGATGACCAGTATCCCGTTGGGGAATCATCATTTGGCGTTTCACTGATGACCCCTGTTGACAACTACCAGAAATCCCAGAGATCGGTTAAATATGCCCTGCTGTTCATCGGACTTACTTTTCTCATATTCTTCTTTGCAGAGGTAATGACCCGAATCCGTATCCACCCTGTATATTATCTCCTTGTCGGCGTTGCACTGTGTGTTTTCTATTCACTGCTCACGGCACTGTCGGAATACCTTGATTTCAGGTTGTCTTATTTGATTGCGGGAACCGTCATAGTCCTTATCATTGCGGTATTTACCCAGTCACTTTACCGGAAAAGGCTGATCACCACAACTGTTACTTCCGTGCTGGTTGCACTTTACCTCTTTTTGTTCGTCATTCTGCAACTGGCTGATTATTCGCTGTTGTTTGGAAATATCGGACTGGTCATAATTCTCACATTGGTCATGTATTTCTCCAGGAAGATTGATTGGTATTCACCTTTTAAAGCAATTCAATAACAATGCAAAAACATGAAAAGGACAGAAATGGAAAAACGGGATATGCCATTTAACGTCAATGCAAGGCTGCGCAGTTTGAACGCAGCCTTGCACGGGATCAGGCTGGTTTTTCATTTTGAACACAATGCAAGGATACACATTACGGCTCTTGTTGTTGCCATTGTCCTGGGAGTGTTCTTTAACATAACCCGCATTGAATGGATTGGGATTATTTTATGCACCGGGCTTGTCATTGTAACGGAATTTATAAACACCTCCATTGAAAGGATCGTTGATATTGTAGTGCCGGAATACAGCGACAAAGCGAAGGCGATCAAAGATATCTCGGCTGCGGCGGTACTTCTCGCCTCCGCCACAGCAATGCTGGCGGGCATTTTAATCTTTATTCCCTATATTTTCAGATTATTTTAGTTTCAGGCTTCCAACCTGCCTGCCGGCAGGCAGGCTTCCAGCTTCTGACTTCGGACTTCCGACTTTTTTATTTTTCAGAAATAATAGGTAACTTTCCTAATGGAGGAAAATCTGATCTTATATCATGTTAAAGAAATTTGAAAAATACCTGAAGCAAACCTGCCATTGTTCAACGGATAAAGCATTTCTTCTGGCAGTCAGCGGTGGTATTGACTCAGTGGTAATGGCGGATCTGTTTTTTAAAACAGGCCTCGAATTTGCATTTGCCCATTGTAATTTTCACCTGAGGGGTGAAGAATCGGATGGTGATCAGGTATTTGTTGAGGACCTGGCTATGAAAATGAAAGTAGCCTGCTATGTCAGTCATTTTGATACCAGTTCCTTTGCAGCGGAAAAAGGGATCTCAATTCAGATGGCTGCACGGGAATTGCGATATGCCTGGTTTGCCCAGTTGAAGGAGGCAAACGGGTTTGATTATATTGTTGCCGGCCACAATATGAATGATATTGTGGAAACTGCATTACTCAATTTTATCAGGGGCAGCGGCATCCGGGGCCTGTCAGGCATAAAACCCCGGAATGGTTCAATAGTAAGGCCGCTCCTGTTCGCTACACGGGATGAAATAAGGGAATTTGCCGAGGCCAATCAACTTCGGTGGCGGGAAGATTCAACCAATGCAGAAACAAAATATATCCGCAACAGGATCCGTCATGTTCTTATACCCCAAATAGAATCCATAAATCAATCCTTTCTTACAAATGGTATTGAAACGATTGCCCGGCTAAGTCAAACCGAACAACTTTTTAACCTGGCAGTTATGCTTGTAAAAAAATCGGTTTGGATAGAATTACAGGATAAATATCTTATCGATATTGAAAAATTGCAGGAATTTCCGGCTGTCGAAACATTGCTATACGAACTTTTAAGGGAATTCGGATGTTCCCGGTATCATATCCGGACCATTATCTCCTCATTTGATTCGACACCGGGAAAACGCTTTATAACCCGAACCCATTGTATTACACGCGACCGGACCCATCTGATCATCACGGCGAATACCCAACCGTCGGACGTGGAAATACAAATTGATCAGGAAACAGGGCTCATCACCCATCCTATCCATCTAATCCTGAATTTATTTAATATCAGTCCGGGCTACACAATCCCTTCCGACAGCCATTTGGCCATCCTGGACTCAGACCTTATTACATTTCCCCTGAAACTCCGGCGGTGGAAGGCAGGCGATCAGTTTCGTCCCCTGGGACTGAAGGGAACCAAGAAGATCAGTGATTTTCTGATCAACAACAAAGTATCTCTGCCTGATAAACAAAACATCTGGGTGGTGGAGTCAGGAAGCCAGATTGCCTGGGTGGTCAATCATCGTATCGATGACCGTTACAGGATCACACCCGGTACAAAGCATATTCTTTCAATTGAATACAAAATATAACCTAAGACCAAAGACAAGTTATGACACTCAGCCCAAAGAATACAGTATCACCGGAAAAGCTGACGGGTATGGAAAAAGCGTGGATCAAGGCACTTGATTCGGATGATCCCGGCATTGTTACCCCGGCGATTTATGAGATAAGGAATTCGGGATCTGTTAACATGATACCCTATCTTTTTAAAAAAATAAACCGGAAAACCCCTTTTGAGGTGAGGACCGAGATCCTAAGCCTATTGAGCGAGATCAAATCAGCAGATGCCGTGCCAGTGATCGTTACATCTCTTGAAAGCAGGGATTTCGGTGAGTACCTGGCTGCCCTGATCGCGGCATGCTGGCAGTCGGGTCTTGATTTCAGCGCTCACCTCCGGACCTTTGCAAAATTTTTTATACAGGGTGATTATATAACGGCACTGGAGTCATTTACCCTGCTTGAAGAAGCCTTCCCAAACGCCACCGACGATGCCAGGTTGGAGTGTATCCGTTACATCCGTGAATCGGAGCATCTTGTTCTGGTTGAAAAGCTGCCATTATACCGCGAATTAAGGAAGGTGATTGAGGAAATATAGAAAGAAACCCTCAAAATGATCCGGTAAAGCCGACCAGGAGTTTCATAAGGCCTTCAAAAGCATTAAGAGGAAGGGTTTCAGGCCTGTCATACAGGTCATGGTAAGCTGAAATACCTCCCAGGGTATAAATGAAAAAACAAGGGACTCCTTTCCTGTAAAAAGAGCAATGATCGCTGTTGCAGGCTGAACTTCGCTTGCGGATATCAGCCACAAACCGTTCTTTTGTATTGATTTGGCTCAACTTTTCAAACTGCCGTGGAAATTCGGTGGCATTCACAACCATGATCCCGTTGCTTCCTGTTCCCACGATATCGAGGTTGATAAGAAATTTCACAGATAACAGGGAAAACAGCGGATTATCAGTAAAATAGCCCGAACCGAGCAATCCCAGTTCTTCACCCGAAAAACAGATAAAAGCCACCGAGAACCTTTGCGGATGCAGGCTGAAATACCTGGAAAGATTGAGTAACAAGGCAACCCCGCTGGCATTGTCATTTGCGCCGGGAAAATAAGTATTCCTTCCCATTGTACCCAGGTGATCATAATGCGCGGTATAAACAAGAAATGAATCCGGACATACAGTACCCGGAACAAAGCCGGCGATGTTCCGGGTCGTGTAACCGGTGTGGAACCTGCTGTTAATTCTGAATTCAAGGTCAGGGATGCTGTCACGATACGAATTTGCACTTACCATGATATGGGTGATGGCGGCTTTTCGCCGCGAGGCACCAAAATTAAGCTTGTCGCCTGAAATTTCAACCAGGGCTTTCCATCCGAAAGGGTTTGCAAAGATAATTTCAGAGATCCGTTCATGCCATTCTGCCTTATCCTCTTTCTGACCGGGCTTCAATTCCCGGGAATCCACCAGCACCACCCTGCCCCGGGAATTATTCAGTGCAGTATTGTTTTCCGCATCCAACAAAATGGAAGCCTGAAGCCTGACAGGAATAAAATTGCCGGATATCCCGGGTGAGGAAGGATCCACCAGAAAATCCCGGCCCGGTACAAGGGTTTGATCATTCATTCTGAGTTTCATCGCGCCGGGAAAGGTATTCACATCGATCCTGAAGGATTGAAAGAAATCCTTTGTCAATGGAAAGACTCCCGCCTTTTTCAATTCATTCCTTATAAATTTTGCAGCCCGGAGATCAGCATGATTTACATAACCCCTTCCTTTCAATTCCCGGGAGGAAAGATGCCTGATCACTGACCGGGTATAGTCCATATCCTGACCTGAAGTCTTAAAGAATGCCATGCCGAGTATCAGGACTTGCAGGATAAATGCTGCCTGATATGCTGTTCGCCTGGGATTCCTGTCAGATTTTCCCGGTCTCATTGTCCCGGATAATTTAATGCCTGTCTAATGATAACTTGAGAAATATTTCATGAACTGGGAACGCTCATACATCGAAGGATCAGGTATTTGACGGTAGCTGAGTTTACCCCTGAATTCATCAATCGAATTGTATCCTTTTCCGGTCATCCACGCTTCGATTTCACCAAGCATGACTTTTACATGTTCTTCTCCTTTTTTGTACAAAACCGAACATACCTGTACCGCTTTCGCACCTGCGAGGATTTGCTTGATAACGGCTTTGCCATCATGAACACCGGTGGATGCGGCAATATCAATATTTTCAATTTTATCAGACAATATACCCACCCATCGCAGGGACAGGCGAATGTCGGAGGGGGAGCTAAACACATCCGAACTTGTAAGCTGCATGTTTTCAATGTCCATATCAGGCTCATAGAACCTGTTAAAAAGGACCACACCTGAAGCGCCGCGCAAATAGAGATTGTTAACCATTGCGGCCAGGTTGGTGAATTGGGATCCCATTTTCACCGCAATGGGAAGCCGGGTGACATTCTTTATTTTAACCACCAGATCATAATACAGATCTTCAATTTTTTCAGCCGACAATTCCTTGCGTGATGCCATAAAGAATATATTAAGTTCCAGTGCATCTGCGCCTGCATTTTCAATGTTTTTTGCAAAAGAGACCCATTCATCCGAGGATATGCAATTCAGGCTCGCAATAACAGGAATTTTTATGGATTTTTTTGCCTGTTCTATTAGTTTCAGGTATTCTTCAACTGAATTCATTTTGGAATATCCGGTAATATAATCATAGGCTTCGGGATAATCCCCGTTTTTTAATTGTGTCCCTGCTTCAAACCTGATCTGTTCCTCAAAGAGCGATTTGAGGACTACAGCACCTACGCCCAATTCTTCAAGCTTCTGTATTTTTTCGACAGACCCGGTCAATCCCGAACTGCTTACGATCAATGGAGTTTTAATATCCAAACCGAGGTAACGGGTACTTAAATTAACCATATTTCAGACATTTATTCAATTATAATTCCGTTTTCCAAAGATCAGGTTCCCTATCCGCACCATGGTGGATCCGGTTTCCAGGGCTATCCTGTAATCATCGGACATTCCCATCGACAATTCCCCGAATGCAGGATCGTTCCGGAAAAAGGACTCACGCGTTTCCGCAAAACAAGCCGCCAGCATGGAAAATTCCTGTTTTACCTGGTGCATATTTTCCGTAAAGGTAGCCATGCCCATTAAACCTTTGATACGAATATGGCGAAAACCTTGATATGCTGTGGATCTCAGCAATTGCCCGAGATCGTTCGCTGTCATTCCAAACTTGGTTTCCTCTGTGGCAATTCTTACCTGCATCAGGCAGTCGATCTGCCTGCCGCAACTTTCAGCCTCATGGTTGATCACCGAAAGCAGCTTCAGGCTGTCAACTGAATGGATAAGGGAAACAAAGGGGGCTATGAGTTTGACCTTATTGGTCTGCAAATGACCAATCATATGCCAGTTAATATCGGCCGGCAGGAGTTTCTGCTTTTCTGAAAGTTCCTGGGCTTTGTTTTCGCCAAAATCCCTGTGTCCTGCATCATAAGCCTCACGGATATAGGAAACCGGCATGGTCTTTGAAACCGCTACAATTTTTACATCCGGCGGAACTTCGTTTCGCAATCTGTCAAGATTTTCTGCAATGCCCATGCCTGAACAGGTTTGATAATTGTATCATCACCAAAAGTAATAAAAAAAGAATAGCTTATTATCGGCCAGTCAGGTATATTCAATACAGGACAAAGTCTACTTCCTTTTGCATTTTAATGCTAAAATTTAATAATATTGTATAAGCCGATGATGCCGGGAGGCATTGGTCGCAAATAAATTAATTGTACCAAAACTAAAATTATCAATTAACACCTACTTTTATGCGAATCGTAATTAAAAATGATGGAGCCGATGTTGGTAAATGGGTAGCATCCTATATTATCGATAAAATAAGGAAAGCATCACCTTCAGCTGAAAAGCCGTTTGTATTGGGACTGCCCACCGGTTCGTCGCCAATTCCGACATACAAGGAATTTATCATGAAGCACAAATCCGGTGACATTTCATTCCGTGATGTAGTAACCTTTAACATGGACGAATATGTCGGATTGCCTGAGGATCATCCTGAAAGCTACCATTCGTTCATGTTTGAAAATCTGTTCAATCATATTGACATCCCACGTAAGAATATCCATATCCTGAATGGGAATGCTCCAGACCTGGAAAAGGAGTGCGAGAACTACGAGAAGGAAATTTTGCGGTTCGGCGGGATCGATTTGTTCCTGGGTGGTATGGGCCCTGATGGCCACATTGCATTTAATGAACCCGGGTCCTCATTAAAATCCAGGACCAGGGTAAAAACGCTTAGTTATGACACCATCCTGGCCAATTCAAGATTCTTCAACGGTGACCTGAAAAAGGTTCCCACCATGGCATTGACCGTAGGCGTGGGGACAGTAATGGATGCCCGCGAAGTATTGATAGTGGTTACGGGTTTCAATAAAGCCCGGGCTCTTCGTGAAGTAGTTGAGGGAGGGATCAGCCACATGTGGACAGTTTCAATGCTGCAAATGCATCCGAAGGCCATCATTGTTTGTGATGAATCTTCAACCATGGAATTACAGGTTGAAACCGTGAAATATTTTAAGGATATTGAAAATGTAGCCCAGCATTCCTTGCCGTAAGGTATCGCTCTTTTATATCGCAGCCAGTACACTGTCGGGAACCCAGCCTTTGTTCCCGTCAGGTATTTTTACTTCCTTCCATTGCTGAACACTGTCTACCAGCATTACACGTGTGCCTTCGTGCAGGACAAAGACACTGGTACCCTGTTCTTCTGGAGAACTCTTTACATTTACGACCGGCGCCATGATTATGGCGCTAAGACTGTGCCTGATGTTGTGTTTGCGGTTGAACATCATGATCATACCAGTCACTGACAAAACCAGCATGGTTACCCCGATCGAAAATCCGATTTTTTTTATCTGGTACCCCCGGCTTACTGCGTAAAAGAATAATGAGGCAAGTGATAACGCAAACAGGACCAGGCTCAGCAATGCCCATTGATCGGGTGACAGGCTGTCTGCCAATCCCGAAATCCATCGCCTGAGAAAAAAATAAGGAATATTGTCTATTTTGTCTACGATCCTTGTATTGGCTATGGCCAGGTTCTGCCGGATGTCATCGTCACCAGGGTCCAATATGCGTGCTTTTTCATAATACAGGATTGCTTTGGGCATATTATTCAGCTTGAAATAGGCATTGCCCAGATTGTAGAACAGGGATGATCCTTCATATCCCAGGCTGATAACGCGTGAATAGCAGTCAACCGCCTGATCAAATTGCTTATCCATGTAATGCCGGTTACCGGCTGAAATCAATGAATCAGTAAGTACGGACGCTGAAGAAGATAGAGGTTTAAGAACAGCCAAACCAAGCAACAGGTAAAAGACAGAAGTTTTTATTCGCATTAAGTTCATAATCTTGCCCATTTTTCAGTTTCCTTTTATCGTAACCTTTGCTGAAGCGCAGTTATTACCTCCAGCGCTTCCTGGTAAAGTTTCTCCTTGCCAAGGTTTCCCGAAACCTGGGCATACCTGGCCATTTCACATTCTCCGGTGACGCGGAACAATGATTCGATAAGCTCTCCGTCCACAGACCTGGATTCAAGTGCTGATTTGGCAGTCTCCTGTGACAATATGGAAAGCGGTATCCTAAGCTTATCGCTCAGGTATCCCCAAATAGCGCCCAGCAGTTCCTCATAAAACCGGTTGTTTTCACCCTGTTTCAGCAGACCTGCACTTTTCCTCAGCCTCCTCTGTGCATACCGGTCTGCTTTCCGCAACCTGATCCCGGCAATGTCAGTTTTTTCCCTGGCCATTTTACGCTGCAGGCCGGCAAGAATGAAAAAGATCAGTGTGATCAGGCCGTACATCAAGTAATACCACGGTGAATCCGCCCAAAAGGAATTTCCTGACCTCAGACGGGATGTTTTGATCTTAATAAACCGGATATCCTGATTGATCAGCTTAATATCCTCCTTGGAGATACCTGGAATGACAGCCATTAATGAATCCCCCTGCCCTTTTTCAACCTCAACGGAATAGGCCTGCGATCTCAGTGTCCTGTACTGTTCCGTGACGGGATCAAAATAAGTGAATTCAACCGGCTCAATTTCATATGTTCCTGCATTCCTTGGCACCAGGAGATATTCGAACGATTTGCTGCCCGAAAGTGAGTTATCCGCACGGGTATTGATAACCGGATCATATTTCTCAAAATCAGGGGGAATTTTCAGATTAAGTTCATTGATAAGTTTAATATTACCCTTTCCTGAAATGGTTAATTTGAGCGTAAGCGGATCACTCGTGGTGGTTTTCAGCTTATTCAGGGTTGAACTGAAATTAAAGTTTCCGACGGCTCCCCCAAAGGACGGAGAGGAATTGGCCGGAAGCGGTTTAACCTGAATGGTCATTGTTCTGCTCTTCAATTTCAGCGGGATTTCCTGAACATCGGGGATATCAAAATTCTCAAAAAAGGGATCAGCAAACCGCCTTTGAATTTCCTGCCTTACAGCCACATCCAGGTCAAAAGGCTGGATGGTTACTTCTCCCGTCTTTTGCGGAATGATCATCATCTTTCTCAGAACACCGGTGTAATATATATCACCATTCACAACCTCGCGCTGAAGATTCCGTAAAGGAGGCACCTCAATTGGCTCTGTAAAGAAACCTGTAAAATCAGGACCCTTGAAATTGTTATCCACTCCCGACAGATTAACCTTGGTATAAATCTTGACCGTTGCCATGATTTGTTCTCCGAGGTAAACCGATTTCTTGTCCAGCTGCAAACTGACGAACACATCCTTTTCATTTACCTGACCACTTTTCGCCGGTCCTGTTCCGGATGTCCCCGGATTTGTCCGTGCAGGTTGATTCTGGGCTGCAATCACTTCAATATTGACCGGATTTGAATGGTAGGTCTTGTTTTTGATCTTTGCTGTGACGGCCGGGATTGTAAATTTTCCTTCTTTCAGAGCCCGGAGAAAATAGGTATACTGGTATGTGGAAGAGGTTGTAATTTTCCCGTTCACCGAATATACACTTTGACTGTGTCCCTGGCTGGGGCCCCCGAGAATCTCTGCCATTTCAATATCGGGAAGCTCAAGTTCAGTAACCTCCTGATCGGAGGTAAAAGTAAGGTTAAACTGATCCCCAACCCGCATTGCGCTAGGAGAAGCTGCAGCAGTCAGTTTTACATCCTGAGCTGAAATACAGCCGGAAAAAGAAGAAAATATCAAAATGAATAAAATGAAACGTATCATATTTTAATAGTTCTTCTGCAATTACCAATTCTTTTCAACCGGTACTTTTTTCACATGTTTCTTATTTTCCTGAACCTTTTTCAGCACATTTTTTTCCTCATTTTCAAGGGCCTGCAGGATTCTTTCTGCATCTGCAGGAGAAATTTGTCCATTAACATTCTGTTTATCAGTAGATTGATTTTCATTCTTCTGCTGTTGCTGCTGATCTTTTCCCTGATCCTGCGGGTTATTATTCCGGTCCTTATCCTGTTGTGACTGATTTTTATCTTCTTTATTATCCTGCTTGTTATCCTGTTTATTGTTTTTCTGCTGATTATCCTGCTGATTCCTGTTTTGTTCCTGCAGCTTTCTCATGGCCAATTGCAGGTTATGTTTTGCATTCATATCTTCAGGCATTTTCCTGAGCGCATTTTTATAGGCTTCAATGCTTTCTTTATATTTTCCGGATTTATATAACGCGTTACCCAGGTTATAATATTGCCTGTTCAGACCTTCGTTTGATTTTTGTTTTTCAGCCAGTCCCATATAGCGTGAAGCGGCTGCCTCATATTGTTTTTCCCGGTACAGTGCATTTCCGAGGTTGTAATCTGCTGCCACAAAAGTGGGATTTTTTTCGA
>Ga0105092_10001367_pt1 | contig 13068 bp, 13 predicted proteins | sample PPLLak2March2015_FD_87021 | JGI IMG/M metagenome (GOLD analysis project Ga0105092, IMG submission 87021) | Freshwater sediment microbial communities from Prairie Pothole Lake near Jamestown, North Dakota, USA - PPLs Lake P7 Core (1) Depth... | ecosystem: Environmental > Aquatic > Freshwater >... | reverse complement strand
CGTGCGAATTCCGCCTCGACGTCGGGAAGGTCATCTCGCATCGAGGCCGCGGTCCAGTACTCTTCCATCACCTCGAAGAGTCTCCGACCGTACAGAAGCGCGGATGCCACCCGGGTCTGTTCACTCCAATGCCGGTGCACGTCTTCGTCAGGTTCCGAAAACGCGATGCTGCCGTCAGCGTCCTCGATGTAGCCGTCCAGTGACACATTCATCCCGTAGGTGACCTTGCCCATTCTCATCTCCTTCGTTTACGCCGTCAGGGCGCGGGTGACATAGAAGAAAACCATCCCGACCGCCAGGACGCCCCACAAATTCCGCCGGAACACGACGGCGCCGATGACACCACCCAGAGCGGCGGACAGGGCCGGGGTGACAGCGGGCTGTCCTTCCGGAGCAACCAGCCCGGTCATCGCGATGGCAACGAACAAGGCGAGAGGGAAGGCATCGAGAAATCGGCCCAGTGCCCCCTGCGGCACCGGCCGGGGACGGATCAGGAAGGCCAGCCGGGTCCCGTAGGTGATCGCCGCTACCGCTACGACCAGGACCACGTCACTCACCGACGAACACCCCGGCCATTGACGCCATGACCGCGGCCACGGTGATCTGCCATGCGGTGGGCAGGACAGCGGTGGCGACAATCGAGGCCACCACTGCTGCGCCGGCAACGAGGAGGTCCTTCCGGCTCTTGATCATCGGTGCGGCGAGACCGAGGAACAGCAATGGGAAGAGGACTCCGATCCCGACCGCTTCGGGATCGATCGAGCCGCCAAACCAGGCGCCGATCGTGGTCCCGACGATCCAACCGGAGTAGAGCATGAGGTCGGCGGCGGTCTTGTATGCCACCAAGTCCTCGATACCGGCGTCGGCGGCTCGGACGGTCAGCCCAAACGTCTCGTCGACCAGTATGAAGGCGAGTCTGAGCCGGGTGCCCAGCGGCCGCGGCCCGATCAGGTTGGAGAGCGACGCCGACATCGGGATATGACGCAACCCAAGACCGGTGGCGGCCAACAGGACGGCGACGGGACCGGAGGAGAGGAGCCCGATCATCGCGAACTGCGCGGCCCCCGAAACGATGATCACGGACGAGAATACGGCGAGCCAGGGCGGAAATCCGGCTCGCACCGCCAGAACGCCATATGCGACACCGAATCCGGCGACGGCCAGGATGATGAGGACCGAGTCTCGAATCCCCTGGCGGAAAGACGGGCTCTCGAGCACCCCGGGCACGCTAACGGTCGCCGGGCCGACTCAACTCACGGGAAAGTGCGGGGAACCCGCTGCACGTTGATCCAGCGAAGCTCTGTGAACTCGTCGAGAGCGGCCTGCCCCCCGAACCGCCCGTAACCGCTCCCCTTCACTCCACCGAAGGGCGCCTGGGGCTCGTCGTTCACAGTCTGATCCCCGATGTGAACCATCCCGGTCTCGAGCCGGAGAGCCATGTCGAGGGCCTGGGTGAAGTCACGGGTCAGGATCCCGGCCGACAGGCCGTACTCGGAATCGTTGGCCACGGCCAGTGCCTCCTCCCGGTCGCCGACCACCACGATCGGGGCCACGGGGCCGAAGGTTTGCTCCCGGAAGAGACTCATGTCCGGCTTGACGTCGGTGACGACGGTGGGGTGATAGACGAGCTCGTCGAACTTCCCGCCCGTCACGAGATTGGCCCCTCCGGCAACGGCTTCCTCGACCTGGGCGTGGACCTTGTCCAATGCACGCTGGTTGATCAGGGGGCCGATCGCATTGCCCGGGTTCGTGGGGTCGCCCATCGGAATCGACTCCGCTCGCTCTTTGAGCTTCTCTGTGAACTCTTCGGCGATGCTCTCCTCGACGATGATCCGCTCGGTAGACATGCAGATCTCGCCCTGATGGAGGAAGGCCCCCCACGCGGCAGCGTCGATGGCATAGTCGATATCAGCGTCGCCGAGGATGATCAAAGGATCCTTGCCGCCGAGCTCGAGCACGGCCCGCTTGAGATTGCGGCCCGCCTTCTCGGCGATGACCCTCCCCACCTCGGTGGATCCGGTGAAAGAGATCCGTCTCACGGAAGGATTGGAGATCATCTCATCACCGATCTCCTCTGCCGCCTCTCGGGTGCTGGTGACCACGTTGAGAACACCCGGGGGCAGTCCCGCCTCCTCGAAAATCTCGGCGAGGAGAAGCCCGCCGGTGAGCGGCGCATCCTCGGACGGCTTCAACACCGCCGTGTTCCCGTAGGCGATGGGCAGTGTGAACGACCGGCTCCCCAGGATGTACGGGACGTTGAACGGGGCAAAGCAGGCCACGACTCCGGCAGGCTGCCGCATTGCCATGAAGAAGGAGTTGGCATGGTCGGCCGGGATGATCTCGCCTTTGACGTCGTAGGCGGCGGATGCGGCCATGCGGAACAGACCGGGGACGAAGCCCATCTGGAACATCGAGATGCCGATGGTCCCCCCGACCTCTTCCATCATCGCCTGAACGAGCTCGTCCTGACGACTCTCCATCACATCGGCGGCCTTCAGGAAGATCTGACGTTTGGCGGCGGGCGGTGTCGCCGCCCATTCGGGGAAGGCGGCCTTGGCGGCATCGATGGCGCTTCTGGCGTCCCCGGCGTTGCCGGCCGGAACGTTGGCATACACGTCGCCGGTGTACGGATTGTGGTCCTCAAAGGTCTTGCCACTCGAGGAATCGACCCACTTCCCGTCGATGTACATCTTGGGGCTCTTGGCAGGCAATGTGTCCTCCTGAGGTGGGGCCGACGAAATCTACCCTTCGATGTCGTCGGGAAGGACGGCCATTCCCGCCGGCGTCATTCGACCTTCATCGAGCAATCTGCGCACCACACCGCGATTCTTGGCCGACCAATTGGAACCCGGTCGCCGCGGCGTGAAGCGAATGGCCCAGCGCTCGTCGTCGATCCGCTGGCCGAGATTGTCTATCCAACCGTGACAGATAGCGGTGGCCTGGAGATCGTCGAGGGTCACGGTTTGCCGACCGGACGATTTCTTGTAGATGACCACGATCACGACTTGCGCGCCACTCCCGTGTTCTCGCAACCAGGCGTCGAATTCTGTGTCGGTCGAGATCGGGATCGATTCTGCGATATCCATGGGCGGTGAGAGTCTTGTCGGGGCGGGGGAAGGGCGCCCCTATCGGGGTCGTTTCAGTCTTACCCGGGAGGCTCCGAGCCGGATGATCTGGAGACCTTCACGGTGCACGGAGACGTGATGATGAAACCAGCACACCGTGATCAGATTGTCCGCATCGGTCTTTCCGCCATGTGACCAGGGGATGACATGGTGGACTTCGAGCCGATAGTTGAACGGGCAGCCGTCGACGGTGCAGCCTCCGTCACGATGGAGGACATGACGTCGCAGTTTCCGGGTTACGGTGCGGGAACGTCGGCCGAGATCGAGCGGTTTGCTCTTCTCGGTGAGGCCGATCAAGTCGACATTCCCGTTACAGATGATCTCTTCGAGGGCTCCCGGACCGAGACGCGGTCCGGCCAGAACTGAGACGCCGGTCTCCCCACCGGATTCGGCGGCCGTATCGGCGTCGACGATCACCGCCATATCGACTGGTGAGGATTGCCCAGCTGATCCGCCGTGGTAGAGATCGTCCTGACAGATGGCCACAAAGGCGAGGGCCCGTCGTTCTGCCACCGCCAGTCTCTGATCGGAGGGAATGATCTCATCGGCCCTCTGATCCAATGCCTTTTCCACGATCCGCGCCTCCAAGCCGGGGAAGGCGCCCCAGATTGGGACCATCAGGTCATCAGAACCCGACGTCAGATGCAAATACCCGTTCCCTGTCTTCCGTTCACGCTTCCGGGTCAACCGCCGATGATGCGCCACCAGCCGACGCAGCCCGGAGATGTCATATCCCTGATGCCCATCCCGGTGGTTATGGGGAAGCCGGGCCAGCTGTTCCGCCCGGTCAAAGCTGATCTCACCGGCCGCCAGAGCCACGGCCACTTCGGGAGCATCTTCGAGACGCGTCGCTGTCCAACACATGCTTCGGGCGGTCTGATGAGACACATCAGCCCGAGCCGCCGTCCAATCCACGATCGACCGATACCCATCAGCCAGATGAGACTTCCGACGACGCTTCTCAGCGATCGCAGCCATCTGCACGAGACGGATCGAGGCGATCTGGCGCTCCCCGCCAGCAATCAGTTGATCCAACCGATCCTCGGAGTAACTCCCCAACTCCATGATCCAAACGTACAACCCGGCTGTGACAAGAAGCCCGATTCAGTCGTACACCCCGGCCAAGAATGTCTGGCCCCCGGTCACCACACAAAGGAAGGCTCCGACCGAGGTCACCAACTGGTAGCGGTCGGCGTCCTCCTCCCCCACCCACCAGCGGCCGGCGAGCCGCCACGGCCCGCTCCAGGTGAGCACCGGCTCCCATCGGGTGCCCAACCGGACCCGTGAAGGCATGCCACCGTCCCATTCCACCTCCAACGGCTCGGGACCGGGCGGGACAAGTGCTGGACTGGGAGAAGGCGTGGCGCCAGGCCAGGGGGCGGAGTTGTCCCGCTCCCGATCGGACGGCGGCTCCCCCCAACGGGACCAGGCCACCCGTTCCCTGGGTAGCCGACCCCCTTGAGCCCGACCCTGAAGCACCCCGTCGGGACCGAGCAGGGCCTGGGCCCGAGCTAACGCCCGCTCCGCCTCGATCCGCGAGGTCTCGTCCTGGAGCAACCCGAGCTGTCGGCCCTCATCAGACAGATCTGCGGGGGCGATTCGCAAACGGGAGATCCCGCCGGGGATGCCCCCCGACTCGATCCATGCCCTCAGCTGCCACCACACCCGATCAGACAACGCCTTCTCGGTGAAGGGGTCGGCCGATCGCCAGATCCGCTCCCTCGACCCTCCGGCGGCATCCTCGGCCATGATCGAGACACGATGCGGCGCCACCCCTGACACCCTCAACCCTCGGAGCAGCCGCTCCGCCAGGGCACGGGAGGCAAAGGCCACTGCGTCGAGGGTCTCCAATGGATCTTCGAAACTCGCATCTACCGCCAGGTCGGGCGGGACCTCCCTCGGGTCGACGAAACGATCCTCCCCCGCAGCCAGCCGATGGGCGAGCAGACCATGATTCCCGAAGCGGGTGGCCAGAGCGTCTCGGGGAAGACGGGCCAGGTCACCCAACGTGGCCACTCCGAGCCAGCGGAAGGTGTCGATCAACTCGTCGGCGTCGAGACCCTCCCTGAGCGCGGTCAGATCGAGCCGGGAGAGAAAATCGATGGTATCCACCACCACCAGGGGCCGGCCGACCTCGGATGTCGCTGCGGCCCAACGGGCAGCGAACGGCCCGTCGGCGATCCCGAGGAGTGCCTGCCCTCCCCGGTCCCGGCCCACCATCCTGTCCAATTCCTTGGCCAGTCGCTCGGCCAGAGCAGCCTCACCCCCGTAGAAGCGGATAGCACCGGCAATCGGGACGAAGACCAAACCGGGCGCCACCACCTCCACTCTCGGGATCAGGTCCTCGATCGACTCGACCACCGGTTCGAAACGTCGTGACTCCTCTCCCAAGTCACGGGTCAGGACTGTGGCGAAAGGGGCAAGGGCTTCGGCCTCCCGTCGGGGCATGCCCAAGCTCACCCCTGCCTCCAACACCTCACTCGTCGCCGCGGAGACCCGATCGCCGACGATCAGGACCGGGTCATCCAACGGCGCGTCTGGCCTCCCCAACGACCACATCGGAAACCACACGCACAACGTCCGAACCTTCATCCTCCACCTCGAATCGCTGGGTCATACCGGACGCACCCTTCCCCGACGCCTCCAGCATGAGACGCCGCCTACCCAACTGGCCGTGCCCCTGATCCGCCCCCTCCCAGGTGACCCCGAGGGCCCTGAGCCGGAGATGGGCCACACCGCTGGGCAGACCCCTGCCTATTGGCCGCATCGCCACCGCCACCTTCCTCGCCCTGGCCAGGGCGGCGAGACGGCGAAGGTCCTGCTCCTTCGCCCCGGCCGGCACCTCGGCATAGAGGGCACGCACCCCCTCGAGCAGGGCGGCGGTGACCTTGGGCCAGATTCCTGGCTGGTCACAGCGCACGATGACAAAGCTCTCCGGGACGACACCGGTCTCCCATGCTGCCTCAGGCGAGATCCAACCCCGCGTGTCGAGAGCCACCACCGGCGCCGTCTGCGAGGGGCCGGCCAGCAGTCTCAGACCGAGGCGGGTGAGCCCGGTGCCGGGGATGCCGAGCAGCTCGGTGACATGCCCGGGCCGCAGCTGGAGATAACGCTCCTCACGATCGAGATCGATGAGAGGCACGGCAATTTCTGCGAGATCCAAGCCCCCATCCTATCGAACATATGTTCGATGACCAAAGGGAGCTATACCTCCTCGAGCTCCTCGATCGTCTTGGGCCAGTCGTCCTTGAGGAGACGGGAGAGGGAGCGGTCGGCGAGCAACTTGCCCCCGGTCTGGCAGGTGGCGCAATAGTTGGACTCGTTGGCGGCGTGGACGATGCGCTGCACCTTCGACCCGCAGCGTGGACAGGGCTGGCCGAACTTGCCGTGCACCGCCATGTCGTCACGGAAGGCGGTCACCTTGGTTGGCCAATCCTCGCCCGCCTCGTCCCGGAGCCGCTCGGTCCATTCGGTCAGCGACTCGACCACAGCATGCCGTAACTGCTCGACCTCGTCGTCGGTCAGCTGGGAGGTCCGCTTCACAGGTGACATCCGGGCCTGCCAGAGGATCTCGTCCGAATAGGAGTTGCCAATGCCCGAGAAGATGCGCGGGTCGGTCAGCGCCCGCTTCAAGGTCCGGTTTTCCTTCCTGAGGGCAGCGCCGAACTCCCCGGCATCGACGTCCAGCGGTTCGACCCCGCCGCGATCGAGCTCGGCCACGCCCTCGAATCCGCGGCTCAGCCAGATCCCGGCTCGTTTATGGGTTCCCTGCTCCGTCAGGATCAGGGTGCCGGTGTCGAAGTCGATGGCGGCCAGGCCGACCTTCTTCGGGATCGGCTTTCCCGGCGGCTCCCAGCGGAGACGGCCCGCGACCATCAGATGGATGACGAGATAGAGATCGTTCTCCATGCCGAGGACGATCCGTTTCCCGACGCGTTGCAGTGTCTTCACCTCGAGGCCCACGGGGGCGTCATAGGGAGGGTCGTAGGTCCGCAACACAGACGGAGAGGCAATCCGCACCCCGCGCACCAACTCACCGAGGACGCGCCGTTCCAATGCCTCCAGGTAGACCACGATGTCGGGAAGCTCCGGCACGAGGCGGAAGCTACCGGTCGGTTCCGGTTAGTCGGGCTCCCCGAACGATCCCGCGACGATGACGGCGATCCCGACCACGACTCCCCCGGCGATGAAGCCATACGCGAGCAAGTGGTCGGCATCGGGTGTGGCGCTGCGAGCGGCGAGCCCGAACACGACCACGAGAGCTGATACGGCGATGATCGCCGCCATCCGGGACCATTTCGTCCTTCGGGCGATGGCGAGGGCGGCGCCCACCATGAGGAGGCCGCCGAGGACGAACGCGAACCAGAAGTTGCCTCCCGGACCTAATCCCTGGCCGGCATAGGCCTCGGCGGCCGCCAGCGTCGGGTCGTCGCGCAGGAGCACACCACCGGCAAGTGCCATCACCCCACCGAGCGCGAATGCAATCCCTCCGAGGTTGGACCTGGTCACCAGAGGCTCGGGGTCTGCCCGCAACGGGACCTCCTGATTCTGCGAGGCGGCCACTTTGCGAGCCAGACGCGGCGAGGCGGCCACGATCCCTATCTCACGGGCCAGGCCGGCATCATCGTCGGTCTTGAGCACGAATTCCTCGCCTTCGGCCCGGATGGCGAACCCATCGTGAAGAGACTGGATGCCTATGTCACCAATCTCCCAGTCCCCGATCAACTCATCCTGGTGAAGGAGGCTGATCCGAACTGCGTCGGCCAGCACCTCCACCTCAACACCGGGAGTGCTCTCACCGCGCATTTGCACGGTGCCTCGGGTCTCAACCGCCAATTCCTGCCTCCCCTGGCGAACCTTGGTGGGGATGATTTTATGACGTCCAGCCCGACAAACCAGAACCAAAAGGGACGGGCAACGCCCGTCCCTTTCGCATGAATGAGCTAGCGCGAGTTAGCGCTCGCTGATCTCCTCGAACACTTCGTCGAAGCTCTGTGCGGCACGACGTCGCTCGGCGCCCGACTCAGCCGGCACCGGCTGTGGAGTCTCGACGCTGCTGGGGCTGGGATCACGATCCCGACTCCCACGGTCACGATCACGTCCGCCACGGTCGCCGCCACGATCACGGCCCCGTCCACGGTCACGATCACGGTCGCGTCCGCCACGGTCGCCGCCATCCTGACGGGGAGCCTCGGGCTCGGGAAGGGTTGCCCCCTCCAGGGCCTCGACCAGCTCGAGGCTGACTTTTCCTCGATCGATCTCGCGGACCCTGACCTTCAGCTCCTGGCCGTCGACCAGATAGTCCTCGACTCGCTCCACCCTCTTCGACCCGTCGAGGCGGGAGATGTGAAGCAGCCCGTCACGCCCGGGGAGGATGTTGACGAAAGCGCCGAACTTGGTGATGTTCACCACCTTGCCTTCGTACTCGGTGCCCAACTCGACCTCCGGCGGGAACGCGATCTGCGTCACCCGCTCCTTGGCTGCTGCCAATGCCGAACTGTCGTTGGAGGCGATCCTCACGATGCCCTTGCCATCGGTCTCTTCGATCTCGATGGCGGCTCCTGTCACTTCCTCGAGCTCGCGGATCACGGCGCCCTTGGGGCCGATGACCTCGCCGATCTTGTCCTTGGGGATCTCGATCGACTCGATGCGAGGTGCAAACTCGTTCATCTCGGTCCGCGGCTCGGAAATCGCCTCAGCCATCCTGTCCAGGATGAACAAGCGCGCATCCCGGGCCTGATCGAGGGCTGTCGTCAGCACCTCGGAAGGAAGGCCTTCGATCTTGGTGTCGAGCTGCAGGGCGGTGATGACGTCCCTAGTCCCAGCCACCTTGAAGTCCATGTCGCCAAGCGCGTCCTCCGCACCGAGGATGTCGGTGAGGGTGACGTACTTGCCGTCTCGGTAGATGAGGCCCATGGCGATCCCGGCCACAGGCGCCGATATCGGGACACCGGCGTCCATCAGGGACAGCGACGATGCGCACACCGACGCCATCGATGTCGACCCATTCGAGGAAAGAACCTCTGACACCAATCGAAGCGCGTAGGGGAAATCCTCCTCGGTGGGGATCACCGGCAAGACAGCCTTCTCGGCGAGCGCGCCGTGACCGATTTCCCGGCGCTTGGGCCCACGCATGAACCCGGCCTCTCCGGTGGAAAACGGCGGGAAGTTGTAGTGGTGCATGTAGCGCTTGGAGTCCTCGAGAGCGAGGGTGTCCAGCATCTGCTCCATCTTCAGCATCCCGAGAGTGGTCAGGTTGAGGACCTGGGTCTCCCCTCTCTGGAACAGGCCAGAGCCGTGGGTACGACCGACCACGCCGACCTCGGCGCTTATGGCGCGGATGTCGGTGGCGCCACGACCGTCGAGACGTATGCCTTCCTCGACGACTCGCCGGCGCATCATGTCCTTGAGAACCGACTTGAACGCCCTCTTCGCCTGGCCTTTGCCCTCGTCGTCATCATCGGCAAGACCTAGGGCTGCAAAGGCATCCGCCTCGGCGGCGTCCTGAGCCTGGTTGCGCTCCTTCTTGTCGGCGATGGTGACGACCGACTCGAGCCTCGGGGCAGCAACTTCCTTGACCTTGTTGTAGATGTCCTCGCTGTAGTCGATGGCAAGGGGCCAGTCGGCCTCGGGCTTCTCGATCTGGGACACGAGCTCGTTCTGAAGGTCGATGGACTCGCCGATGTAGGTCTTCGCCTCATCGAGCCCTCGGGCGACCGTCGCCTCGTCCGAAGGGCTATCGCCCTCGGCGATCAGCCGGAGCCCGTTGGGGGTGGAGCCGGCCTCGACCATCATGATGTCGATCCCGCCTTCGGCGTTACGACGCCCGGCGACTGTCAGCTCGAACACCGACTGCTCGAGGTCCTCGTGCGTCGGGAAGGGGACCCACTCGCCCTTCTTGAGAGCGACCCGTATACCGCCGATAGGGCCATCGAAGGGGATGGAACTCACAGCGAGCGCCGCCGAGGCCCCGTTCAGGGCCACGACGTCGAAGGGGTTCTCCTGGTCGACGGCGAGGCTGGTGACGACCACCTGGGTCTCACAGCGGAAGCCGTCGGCGAAGGACGGGCGGAGCGGGCGGTCGATCAGACGACAGGTCAGGATGGCCTGCTCGGAAGGACGACCCTCACGGCGGAAGAACGATCCGGGGATCTTCCCGGCGGCGTACATCCGCTCTTCGAAGTCGACGGTGAGAGGGAAGAAATCGATGCCCTCTCGCATCGTCTTGTTTGCAGTGGCGGTTACCAACATCTCGGTACCGCCGAGTCGGGCGACCACGGCGCCGTCGGCCTGACCGGCGAGTTTGCCGGTGCTCAGGACGAACTCTTTGCCGCCGATGGTCCCCGTTACGGAGATTTCGGGCACTAAGTGCTCCTTGTGTATGGGAGCCGCACCCGTTGGCAGTAGTCATGTCTCAGAAGAACCGAGACATCGCCACTGACAACCGGCAAGGCTCAGTGTGTATGTCGGCCCCGGCCGTCCGGCCCGGGCCATCTCATGAGGAACGCTAACCGTTCCTCAGGAAAGCAAGTGTCAGCGACGCAGCCCCAACTTGGCGATGAGGCTCCTGTATCGCTCCACATCCTCCCTGCGGAGGTAGTCGAGGAGACGACGCCGCTTACCGACCATCATGAGGAGCCCGCGCCGACTGTGATGGTCGTGCTTGTGCTCGCGGAGATGCTCGGTCAAATGGTTGATTCGCTCGCTGAGCAAGGCGACCTGCACTTCTGGTGAGCCGGTATCGCTCTCGTGTGTGCCGTACTCGGCGACGATTTCGGTGGTTGTCTTCATTACGCGTGAAACCTGGACTGTTCCGGGGGGACAGGACAAACTCTAACAGCCCGCCCGTTGGTAACCACAACCACGGTAGCGACAACCATGCTGCCTCCCACCTTGTTCCCCATTCACCGCACCTGCCCGTCACCATAGAGCACGTAGCGCTCGGAGGTAAGGGACTCCAGACCCATTGGCCCACGGACGTGGAGCTTCTGAGTCGAGTTGCCGATCTCGGCACCGAACCCGAATTCCTCTCCGTCCGTGAATCGGGTGGAGACGTTCACTCCGACGACTGCAGTGTCGATTGCCGCGACGAACCGGTTGGCGGCGACACGGTCGTCCGTGACGATCGCTTCGGTGTGGCCCGTCCCATACTGGCGGACATGCTCGATGGCGGTGTCGAGGTCGGGCACCACTCGGACCGCCATGACCAGGTCGAGGTACTCGGTCGCCCAGTCGTCCTCGGTCGCCTCCCCCATCTCCGCCACGAGCTCCCGTGAGCGGTCGTCACCGCGCAGTTCGACACCTTCGGACATGAGGGCGCGCGCTGCCTCGCCCACGAACTTCTCGGCCACGGCCTCGTGGACCAGAAGCGTCTCGGCCGCGTTGCACACCCCGGGACGCTGGACCTTGGCGTTGACGACGATTCCCAGCGCCTTTTCCAGGTCGGCCGCGGCGTCGACATAGACATGACAGTTCCCGGCGCCGTCGATGACGGTGGGCACGGTGGCATCCGCCTCCACCGCGGCGATGAGCCCGGGGCCGCCTCTGGGGACAAGCAGATCCACCCACTCGGTCGCCTGCATCAGCGCCTTGGCACCGTCCCGGCTGGTGTCCTCGAGCAGTTGGGCTCCGTCGGCGGGGAGGCCGGCGGCGGTGAGGGATTCGCGGATTGCCCCAGCGATCGCCATGTTGGAACGGAGGGCGTACGACGAGCCACGAAGGATGACCGCGTTGCCGGACCTGATGCAGAGCCCGGCAGCGTCCGCGGTCACGTTGGGACGAGCCTCGTATATCACCGCGACGACACCGAGAGGGACACGGACCCGATGGAGCCTCACTCCGTTGTAGAGCGACCAGCCTCCGGTCTCCCGCCCCACCGGGTCGGGCAGCGATGCCACGCTGCGCAAACCGTCGGCCATGGCGGCTACCCGCCGCTCATCGAGGCGCAGCCGATCGATGAGAGCGCCGGTGATCCCCTCATCACCCGCCTGCGCCATGTCGGCCCGATTCGCCTCGAGCACCACACCGGCAGCCTCTTCCACCCCGTCGGCCATGCCGAACAGGGCTTGACGTCGCGACTCCCCGGTCGACTGGCGTAGGACATGTGACGCCTCTCGGGCGCGGCGGCCGATCTCTTCGATCATCGGCCCAGGTTATCGACGGATGACGCCGCGGCGAGAACGACCAGGTCGTCGCGATGGACCACCACGCCGCCCACCTCGGAACTGTGGCGGCCCATCGACTCGCGAACCTCGTCCGCGGTCATCCCGACCAGGCCTTTTCCGATCACGGAGCCATCCGGGCCGCTCACCTCGACAGCGGACCCGGCCTCGAACTCTCCGTCGACCCCGGTGATCCCGACCGCGAGGAGCGACCGTCCCCCGTCGAGCAGAGCCTGCGCCGCACCAGGGTCTACGCCGAGGCGCCCCACCGCCGGCAGGCCAAAGGCAATCCAGAGCTTGCGGGCGGGGAGTCTCGACTCGTGGGGAGTTACCCAAGTACCGACTGCATCCCCGGAGGCGGCACGAGCAACAACGCCGGCCTCCCTGGCGTCCGCAATGACCGTGGGGATGCCGGACCAGGCGGCCATTCTCGCCGCCATCACCTTGGTCGCGGGGCCCCCCGAGCCGAATGGCCCCGGTGCCCCGCCGGCGATGTGGTCGAGGGCGGTGTCGCCGGAATGAACAGCCGAGAGCAGCTCGACGTCGTCCATGGTCCTCGGGTCCCCCGAATAGATCCCGCCGAAGTCGGTCAGGATCACGAGCATCCCGGCCGACACGACGGTGAGCTGCGCGGCGGCGGTGCCGGGGGCGGACGACACGGCGGTGGAGGCGACGGACAACTGCGCCGGGGTGCTGACGGTGACGCACGCGGACGTGGTGGCGCCGGGGAGTTGCGCCAACCGCTACAGCATTGCGCGGACTTACACGGTGACGGACGTGTG
>Ga0105092_10001366_pt1 | contig 13069 bp, 7 predicted proteins | sample PPLLak2March2015_FD_87021 | JGI IMG/M metagenome (GOLD analysis project Ga0105092, IMG submission 87021) | Freshwater sediment microbial communities from Prairie Pothole Lake near Jamestown, North Dakota, USA - PPLs Lake P7 Core (1) Depth... | ecosystem: Environmental > Aquatic > Freshwater >... | reverse complement strand
GTACCAACCGGTCCGGTGGTAGCCACGAACGAGCGATCGATTGTCTCTCGCTTCGAATCGGGGTCCGCGTGCTAACGCGGGCCCCGTTTCGTTCCTCTTCGCACTGCACTCGCGCCGAAGCGCTCGCGCAGCTTATCCATCACCGAGTCGAGCGTGCGGTTCTTCGACACGCGCGTCCGCGCCGCCGAGTCGAACAAGTCGCGCGAGATTTCGCCGGTGTGCGCGAGGTTCGAGAGCGACACGCCGAGGAGTCGTAGCGCGCGCCCTTCGCGGCCAAGCCGCTTTTCCAGCAGCTCGCGCGCCGCGTCGCGAATCACCACCGAGTCGGAGGTCGCGTCGGGCAGGGTCTTCGCGCGCGTGACAGTGGTGAAGTCGGCGTAGCGTGCCTTCAGGTTGACCGTACAACCGGCCATGCCGTCGGCGCGCGCGCGCTGCGCCACGCGTTCGGAAAGTAAATCCAGCTCCGCGCGCAGCGCGTCGGCGTCCGCGATATCGCGCGCGAAGGTGTTCTCCGCCCCGATCGACTTTGCTTCCATGTCCGGGACGACGGGCCGGTCGTCGATGCCGCGCGCGAGGAGCTTCAAGCGCGGCGCATACGAACCGGTCAGGCGCTCGAGCAGCGCATCGGGCGCGTTCACCACATCGGCAACGGTGCAGAGCCCCGCCTTCGCGAACGCTTCTTCGGTCTTCTTCCCCACGCCCCACAAGCGCCATACCGGCAGCGGCGCCAAGCGCGCCTGTGCCTCTTCCTGCGTAATCACCACGAATCCGTCCGGCTTCTCGAGGTCGCTCGCCAGCTTGGCGAGGTATTTGTTGGGTGCGACACCCACCGACGCGACCAGCCCGAGTTCCTCACGGATGCGTCGCTTGATCGCGCGGCCGATTTCGGGGCCGGCGCCGAAAAGCGCGCGACTGGCGGTGACGTCGAGAAACGCTTCGTCGATCGATATGGGCTCGACGAGCGGCGTGTACGCGTCGAGAATGCGACGAATGTCGCGCGAGACTTCGGCGTAGCGCGACATGCGGGGTTCGATGAACACGCCGTGCGGGCACAGGCGGTGCGCGCGCGCCGAACTCATGGCACTGCGCACGCCGAAGACGCGCGCTTCGTACGACGCCGCCGCCACCACACCGCGCGACTCGGCAGCGCCGCCGACGATCACCGGTTTCCCCGCAAGCTCGGGCCGATCCAACACCTCGACCGACGCGTAGAACGCGTCCATGTCGACGTGGATGATCGCGCGCGCTTTGCCGGTCGATTCGGACATGACCCCTAGCGTATCATGCGCCTATGACGCGGATGGACGGAAAGACAGCACTCGTCACCGGGGCGAGTTCGGGCATCGGGAAGGCCACGGCTGCGCGCCTGGCGGCCCTGGGTGCGCGTGTGGTGATGGTGAGTCGCACCGAGGCGCGCGGCGTCAAGGCGCGCGACGAGATGCTGCGCACCACCGCCGGCGCCGACATCGACCTCCTGGTCGCGGACCTATCCACCACCGCGGCCATCCGTCGCCTCGCGGGCGAGTTCCAGAGCAAGCACTCCCGCCTCGACGTCCTCATCAACAATGCGGCGATTCTCACCTCGCGACGACGCCTGACACCCGAAGGCCTCGAGATGCAGTTCTTCGTCAACCACCTCGCGTACTTTCTCCTCACCGGCCTGTTGCTCGACACGTTGCGTGCGAGCGAACCATCGCGCGTGGTGAACGTGGCGTCCACCGCGCAATCGAGCGGGCTGATCGACTTCGACGACTTGCAGCTCTCGCGCAACTACCGGGGCTGGCAAGCGTACGCGAACACCAAGCTCATGAATGTCGCCTTCACCTACGAACTCGCGCGCCGCCTGGACGGGACCCGCGTGACGGTGAACTGCCTGCACCCCGGCGTCATTCACACCAATCTCCTGCGGAACTTTTCCTCCGTCCTGCAACTGGCGTGGCACGCGTCCGGTCGCTTCTTCAAACAGCCCGAAGACGGAGCGGAGACGCCGGTGTATCTCGCGTCGTCGCCGGAGGTCGCGAGCGTCACCGGGCAATACTTCCGCTACCGCAAGACGCTGGGGACGTGCGCGCAGTCGTACGACCGCGAGGTGCAGCGCCGATTGTGGGAGGAAAGCGAACGGCTCGCCGGCTTCGTGTACCCGCCTTGACCGCGACGGCGTCGCGCGCGTATCCTTGGACGTCCCCTCCAGTAACTATGACCCATTCGAACTCGCTCAAGAGAACTCTGGTTGCGGTGGCGCTCGCGGGCGCGACGGTCGCCTGCGGCGACGACACCGTCTATCCCCCACCGCCCGACACATTCTCATTTACCGACGAAGCAGCGGAAATCGGGACGCTCCACGGCGTCGTCATGACGTCCGCGAGCCACGCGCGCGCGATTGGCGTGAACGGGTCGATTGACTGGGATGGGACGCTGTGGACCGACTTCGCCACCGGTAGCACGCTGGAGCTGCTCGGTATCTCGGCCGCGCCCGACGAAACGATCTTCGCAGTCGGGCGTGACGGACTCATTTTGCGCGACGAAGGATCCGGTTTCGTCGCGATGTCGTCGGGTACCACCGAGGACTTGAACGCGGTCTCGGGCGTGGCTGCGAACAGCGCGTTTGCGGTCGGCAACCGAGGGGTGATTCGCTACCTGCAAACGTCAACGGTGATCGACTGGCCCTCAAACACCACCGAACACCTGCGCGGCGTATGGATGGAGTCCGATACGCTGGCCTTCGCGGTCGGCAACCGCGGCTTGATTCTGAAGTTCAACGGCTCTGGCTGGACCGACGAGGTGATCGACACCACCCTGAATTTCCGCGCCGTGTACGGATTCTCCGCCGCCGACGTGTTCGTGGTCGGAAACTCCGCCAAGATCTACCACTACAACGGTGCGTCGTGGCAGCCGATGACGGTGCCGAACGGAATTTCGCAGCGCGCCCTGCTCGGGATTTGGGGACCGACGCCGACCGACGTCTTCGCGTGCGGCGAAGTGGGCGTGATGCTCCACTACGATGGATTCGCGTGGACGCGTTTCATCGACAACATTTTCACCGCGCAGAATTTCGAAGGTATTTCCGGTTCGGCGGGCGACGACGTGTTGGCGGTCGGGAGCGGCGGCACCGTGGTGCGCTACGACGGTTCGAGCTGGCAGAAGGAATTGAGCGACTTGGGCAGCGTGGTGTATCGCGGCATCTGGGGATCGTCGGCGAGCGACGTCTTCCTGGTGGGACCGTTCGCGCAAGTGATGCACCGGACGAACAACCGCTGGCGCTTCATGGCCGGCGGGCGTCCGCAGCAGCTGAACGACGTGCATGGAACGTCACCGAGCAATATCATGGCCGTGGGCGACGAGGGGCTCATCATGCGATTCGACGGCACGGCGTGGGAACCAATGCCGAGCGGGACCACGGAAGCACTGAACAGCGTGTGGGTCGAGTCGCCGAGCGAGTCGTGGGCGGTGGGAGACAACGGCACCATTCTTCACTTCACCGGGACGTGGAACCCCCAGCCGAGCGGCACGACCAAGGTGTTGCACGCTGTGTGGGGGCTTTCCGCGAGCAATATTTACGCGGTCGGTAACGACGGACTCGTCCTCAATTACGACGGCGGCGGGTGGAACGAAGTCGCCACCCTCAACACCGTCGCGCTCCGCGGGGTGTGGGCTGCGTCGGCGTCGAACGTGATCGTGGTGGGGACCGGTTCCGCCGGGCAGTCCAACGTGTTCCGCTTCAACGGCACGTCGTGGGGCGCGGAGAACATCGGCACGGTGTCGGCCCTGGAATCGGCATTCGGCGTTTCGTCGAACGACATCTTCGTCGTCGGCCTGGGCGGCCGTCACCAGAACAACTACCTCGACGCCTTCTTCAACTACGGCGAGGACGGCTGGATTCGCTCCTCCGCCAGCACGTTCGGGAGCTATACCGACGTGTGGGCGCCGTCGGGCTCGTCGGTCTACGTGAGCAGTACCAGCACGCTCGTGTATCGCGGTACGAAGAACTAGCTCGGTCCTTCCGTGATTGCGCTCGTTCCCGTCGCGTGTTGAACTACCGCGATGTTCCCCGTCGTTCCCTGGCCCATACTTTGCTGGATACTCCGTGAGTCTCCTTATATATGGAGGTCGAGCAAATGTACCGTGTCCGCGTCCTCATGATCATCGTCCTCGCCGCGTCGACGGCTGCGCTCGTCGGTTGCTCGAGCAAGGTCGCCAGCAAGAGCGCATCATCGCGCGAGGTCGTCATGACCGAGAAAGACAACGGTCCGCCCGATCACGCGCCGGCACACGGCTACCGCAAGAAGCAGGGTAACGAGGACGTCGTCCTGGTCTACGACAACAAGATCGACGTCTACGTCGTCAGCGGCCACGACGAGTGCTACTACACCGCCGGCCAATTCTATCGTCGAGTTCAAGGGGCATGGGAATGGAGCGTGTGCATCGATGGGCCCTGGAAGGCCGTCGCGCACCGCAACGACCTGCCCCCGGGGCTTCGCAAGCACAAGGCCTAACGCCGACGCTTCGCGATTCACCAAACAAAACTCCCCCGGTCACGACGACCGGGGGAGTTTTTGTTTCTGCTTCGAGATCCGGGCGCGGGGCCTGTCGTTCAACAGCCCGTTGGACGCCACCCGCTACTAGAAATTCGTCTCGCGACCTGCGGTCAGCGCGCGATCCACGCGGGCGATGGTTTCCATCAAGTGCGCGTTCGTCTCGTCGTCCAGACCCTTGCGCTGGAGGGCGGTCTGCGCCTCGCCGCGGATGCGGGCCAGGTTCAACCGCGACAGCGCCACCGCGTCCTGCGGCGTCACCGGGTACGGCTGCACGACTTGCTGGATCAGCATGTCGGTATAAACGCGCTGCAGGTTGCGGTCCCACGCCGCGGTGCGACCCTTCGGCGTCACGTTGTCGGTCCAAACCGCTTTGGTCAACGTGGTGTACACCTCGGACAGCTTGAAGGCGTCGTCCGTCTTGTACGCGTTGTCGATCACGCGGCCCTGCAGGAACGGATTCATGACGTTGAACAGCACCGCCGTCTGCATCGCTTCGACCCACTCCGCCAGCGGAAAGTCGAAGCGGCGCCCGGGTGCGAACAAGTTGTTCTCCCAGCTCCACATCTTGTCGTCCTGCATCTTGTTGAGCATGTCGGGCGGCAGCGTGTAGGCGCTGGTCTTGAGCGCGTTGTCGACGATGAACTTGAGCGCTTTGCGCTGCTCGGCGGCCGAAATCGGCGTGAACGGTTCCTTGCCGTCGCCCTTGTGGGCGCGTTCGGTATAAGAACCGCCAACCGTCTTGGTGGCGAGATTCGTGCAGATGTACTTCTGCGCGAACAGCGTCTGCACGGCGGCGCGGAGCGGTACGTAATCGCCACCCGGCGCCACGACCCGATCCTCGAGCTTGCCGTTCAGCAAAAGGTCGTTGCAAATCGACATGCGTTCGTCGGCCCAACGCATCGGATTGTCGCTGAGATCGTTGGTGTTGCTGCGAGGGTCGAGCGCGCCCATCGGGTAGGTATCCTCGTCGGTGCCGTACAGGTACGCCTTGTCGACGCACTCACGCGCCATGGACTCGAGGCCCTTGCTCTGGTCCAGCGGCGTGTCGCCGTCGACCACCGAATACCCCCACTCGATCGCCCACACGTCGTAAGTGCCGACCGTCGGCGTGTAGTAGTACCCCTGCTGCGATGCATTCGCGGCGATGTTCGGTGTCGGGTAGTCCATCACCGAACCCGTCATGCCGATCTCCGCGATCTTCGTCTTGTCGTTGAGCAAGTCGTACGGAACCGCACCCGAGCTCTTGAAGTTGTGACGGAGCCCGATGGTGTGGCCGACTTCGTGCGCGGAGACGAACGTCAACGCGGCGCCGATGTACTCCATCGGCACTTCCTCGCCGGCCTCGATCATGTGGTCCATGAGCATCGACAGGCGCATCATCTCCGCGCCCAAGCCCATGCAATCGTCGACCGTGCAGAACATCCAAGGACGATTCTTGAAGAACGGCAGCGCGAAGATGGCCTCTTCCTTGGCGCGCTCTTCGGGTGTCATCCACAGGTGTTTGAGGTTGTGATCGACCTCCATCAGTGCGGGACGCGGAGCCGCCACGCGGCGCCACGACTTGCCGAAGTTGGCCACGATGTTGTGCTCGAACAGAATGTCGGCGTCGATGATCTCACCCGTGCGCGGATCCACGCGCGAGGGTCCGATGGCGCCGTACGAAACCTGGTCGTTCACGTTCCAACGAATGGTGTTGTAACGCGCGTCGACGGGGTCGTACTCGGGGTCCTCTTCCTTGGTGGGCGCCTTCTTACCCACGATGGCTTCCTTGAAGCCCGCGGCTTCGAATGCCTTCTGCCACAAGTTCACACCCGCGATCATGTACGGGACATACTCATCGGGCACGGTATGGTCGATGTAGTACACGATCTGCTTCTTGGGCTCCGAGAGGGCGGCCGTGGAGTCCTTCTTCTCCAAGCGCCAGCGGTTGGCGTAATGGGTGAAGAACGTCTCCTTCTTCTCTTTGGTGAAATCCTTGAAGGAGGTCGTGAAGTAACCGACGCGATCGTCCGCGATGCGCGGCGGCATCGGATTCTCCGGCAGCTTGCGGAAACTCCACGCGACGCCCAGCTGAATAGCGCGGGGATCGGGGAAGTTGGGTTTGTAGAGGGCTTCGGGACGGCTGGCCGCGTACGTCAAACGCGTATCGACCTCGGTATTGGTCGGGTAATCCTTGATGCTCGCGAAGTAGCCCTTCTTGCTGTCGAGGCGCATCGGCTGTTCCAGCGCCGCGTTCAGATACATGCTCATGCCCGCGATGTCGGACAGGAAGAACTCGCGCACGTCGATGATGAACTTGCCGTCGCGCTCCGTCTTGATCGCGAAGTTCTCCAGGATTGCATCCGCGAACGTCAGCGCGAGAGCTTCTTCCAGCTGCGGGTTACCGGGGGCGCGGAAGTTCACGGTCAGACGACGCATCTGGACGTGGTCCTCGTCACGATGGAAATCGAACATGATGTCGTCGATCGGCAGGCCGCCGTAGACGAAATCGGACCCGATGCCCTGCGATATGCTCAGGATGGCGAGCATCGGCTTGTCGAACTCGTCCTCCGTGAGCTGCAAGAGCACTTCTTCGCCCTTGGTATAGAACGTCAACAGCCCTTCGACCTTCTTGTGTTCCTTGGTAACGATCTCGTCCCAGGGCTTGAACTTCGGTTTGCTGGGCGGGGGGCCCGGCTTCTTGAGTTTCTTCTGTAGTTCGATGGCGTACGGCCGCGGCTTCATACCCTCGGCCTTGGGCTTGTCTGCACCCGGTGCGGGTGCGGGCGCATCTACTGCCAAATCGGTGGCGGTGGGCTCCGTCAGGGTTTCACTCGCGGCGGCGGCCTGGGTCAGGACGACCATGAAGCACGCGGCGACAAGCAGCCCGAGTTTCCGAAACATGCTCCTCTAACCTCCTGTTAGGAAAAACGCTGGGTGGGTTGCAGGCTATTACGGAAGCCGAAGCGATTTCGTTCCATCGCTGCAGCGAGTTTCTTTGCGTGATCCCGCCGTCGGTCGGGACGGTTCGATTCCCGGGCTCGGGCCCCGTGAAAGTGAGGACTCGGTGGGAAAGTCACCGCGATACCGCGTCAGCCACCCGGCGGTATGATAGAGCGAAACCGCGGGCGATTCAACCCGTATCGTGCTAAGCTCGCTACCTTCTACCCATTCATCCGTGCGCCCTTGGGCCCCTGACGGCCCGTTCGAGAGGAACCATGCGCCCGTTCAACGGCCTTTTTCTTTTGCTCTGCTTTACCTCCCCCGCGATCGCCGATGACCTGACGATCGAGAGGATCTTCGGCAAGGATTCGGTCCTTCACCCCATACCGGCCACGGTCGAGTGGCTGGGTGACAGCCGCGGGATCACCTACCTCCGGAAAACCGAGGCCGACCCGCCCCGGAGCCAACTGGTATTGCGGGAAGTCCCGTCGGGGCGGGAGCGGGTTGTGGTCGAGGCGGATACCGTCACGGTCCCGAAGGACCTGAAGGGGCCATTCACGATCGGATCGCACCAGTGGAATCGAAGCGGCGACCGGGCGGTGTTCACCTTCGGCGGCGAAGTCTTCTTACTCGATCCCGCGGGCCGGATTACGCGCGTCACCCACACCGACGGAGCCGAGAAAGACCCCGCGTTCTCGCCCAACGGACGGCGCATCGCGTTCACCCGCGACAACGATCTGTACACGATCGACCTAGCCGCGGACCGTTACCCCGAGACGCGCCTCACCACCACCGGCTCGGATACCGTGCTGAACGGCATCCTCGACTGGGTCTACATGGAGGAACTCTTCACGCGCGGCGACGTGCGCGCACATTGGTGGTCGCCCGACGGCGAGCGCCTCGCCTTCCTCGAGTTCCGCGAAGCGCCGGTACCGACCTACCCCATCGTCGACCAAATCCCGGTCGACGTCACGACTACCTTCCAGCGCTACCCGAAGGCGGGCGACCCCAACCCGATCCTTCGTGCCGGAGTCGTCGCTGCCGAGGGCGGTCCGGTAGTCTGGCTCGACGCGGACACGCGCGACGACAGTTACTTGGCCCGCGTCTACTGGGCCGGCGACGGGCGCTCGGTCGCTATCGAGAAGCTCAATCGCGCGCAGGACCATTGGACGCTCCTTTTCGGCGATGCGGCGACGGGGCGCACCGCGGTGGTGATGGAGGAAAGTTCGCCCACCTGGGTCAACGTGACGTACGCGCGCCACTACGACACGCGCAAGCGCCAGTTCCTGATGGGATCCGAGCGCGACGGCCACCATCACCTGTACTTGTTCAACATGGACGGCAGCTTGATTCGCCAGGTCACGCGCGGGAATTGGGAAGTTCTCGAGCTGAACGCGTTCGACGAGAAGAAGGGCCGCGTCTACTTTACCGCCAACCAAGGCAGCGTGCTCGAGCATCACCTGTTTCGCATCGACGCGAGCGGCAAGAACATGAAGCGCATCACGTCCGCGGAAGGCACGCACGACGTGACGATGTCGCCCGACTTCAAGTACTTCGTCGACCGATTCTCGTCGCACACGCGGCCCACACGCCTCTCCGTCCATAACAGCGACGGCAAAGAGCTCTTCGGGTTCGCCGATGAGGCGGGGCCCGAGTTGGCCGCGATGCGCATTCCGGTGCCGGAATTCTTCACCATCGAGGATCAGGGGCACGTGTTTCATTGCCGGCTGTTGAAGCCGCTCGACTTCGACGCGACGAAAAGATACCCCGCCATCGTGTACGTCTACGGCGGTCCCCATTCGCAGGTGGTGCGCAAGGTGTGGTCGCGCCGAGACCTGTGGCACGCATACATGGCGATGCAGGGCTACTTGATCTTCAGTATCGACAATCGCGGGTCATACGGACGTGGCAAGGCCTGGGAGGAACCCCTCCTCAAACAACTGGGTACCGTCGAATTGGAGGATCAACTGGTCGGCGTCGATTACCTGAAGGCGCAGCCGTTCGTCGACCCCGACCGCATCGGCGTGTGGGGCGGGAGCTACGGCGGCACGATGACGCTGCTCTCGATGTTCAAAGCGCCGGGCGTGTTCAAGGCCGGCGTCTCGGTCGCTCCGGTGGCGGATTGGCAGCTCTACGACAGCATCTACACCGAGCGTTACATGAAGCGGCCAGAGGACAACGAGGCGGGTTACGCGGAAGCGTCGACGCTCACGCACGCATCCAAACTGGAAGACCCGCTCATGGTCGTGCACGGCGACGCCGACGACAACGTCCACATGCAGAACTCGATCGCGCTCGTGCGCAAGTTGATCGATGCGGGCAAGGATTTCGACCTCATGGTCTTCCCCCAGAAGGACCACGGCATCGCCGGTACGGCCGACCGAACCTTCCTGTATCGCAAGATGACGGCCTTCTTCGACCGCCACTTGAAGGGCATGGAAAGTCCTAAACCTCCGGTGCCGTGAACCTTCGAGAAACGAAAGCCCCGCCGCTGCATGATCGGCGGGGCTTCGCGACATCCATGTCGGCTGTGTCGATTCCTTCTCAGCAACGATCGCGCGGCGCTGGGAACCTGATTCGGTTCCCGGGGGAATACGAGCCGCGTCTTTTCAAAGAAACCACCACAACGATTCGGATGTTCTTCTGTGCCCCTGTTCCTTATACGGCGTACGGGAATGTCGAGTTTCCTGCGCGCCTTCCGGCGATAACGATTGCATGCAGCATGCCAGGGCGCAAACGCGGGCTAAGTCACTGCTGTGGCGGAGTTTTTCGTGGCACACGCATACCCGCGTGTGACTCCGTATTTCACATTCTATAAACGCGATTTACAGCTTCTTGTGTGCATCGCTCGCGGATTCGATTGGCCGTCCGTTTCCTCGCCGCCGTCCCACCGGAACCCGTTCGCACATCGGGGGTTCAACCGCGGACGAAACTTGCGTATACTCCACGGATTCCCAAGCCGGCCCCGAGCATCCCGATTCAGAAAGGAAGCGTTCGATGTCGATCAACCGTGCGGGGGCCATCGCCCTTGCGACCACCGTCTTGTTCGTCGCCTCCTGCCAGAAGGACCAACAAGAGACGCAGAAGTTCAGCCGCGCCGACCAGGAGTTGTTCCGGCGGGACATGTCGGACATGACGTCCTTCACGCTGGCCAACGGCGCTTCGCTGTACGTGCAGGAAGAACGAACCGACGGACGCGTCGCGGTCGAGGTGCTGTACCGGGCCGGCTTTGCCTACGAGACCAAGGGGAATCCTCAGATTTCCCACCTCACCGAACACGCGGTGATCCAGTGCGGATCGGGGAGCTTCGGCCCAGGCGGTTCGTTGGAGGCAATCTCAAAGGACGGCGGGATGCTGAACGCCGAAGCGGTGGCCGATTTCGTGCACATCGACTACATCGTGGACGGACCGCGGCTCGAAGAGGTGTTCCAGGTCGAGTCCGAGCGCCTGCGCGCGATCCACTGCGACAAGCCCACGCTCGACCGCGAAGGGGGCCGGGTCGTCCATGAAATCGACGCCGTCCTCAAGGACCCCAAGGGCGACCTGACCAAGTTCGCGATGATGTCGTTCAACCAGTCCCTCCGGTTCAATGCGCGTCACGTTTCGGTAATCGAGCGAGTCGCGAAGTACTCGCCCGATGACGTCGAACGGTTCCATGACGCCTACTACCGGCCGGACGACATGGTCATCGTGGTCATTGGCAACATCAAGACGGCTGACGCGGAAGCGCTGGCGCGCAAGTACTTCGAGCCCATCGAGCGGCGTCCGTCTTCGGCACTTGCCAAGCCGGCGCTTTCCAAGAGCCTCGCCGCGACATGGGACGTCGCCGCCGAAGTCGTCTATCTCTTCGCACCGGGCCCGTACGCGAATGATCGCGAACGCCTGATTCTCACCATGTTCGGCGCATTCTTGAAGCAAACGATGTCCAATGAACAAGCGGTCTACGGCGCCTGCCGCAAGACGTATTGCTCGAACCAGATCTATCCGGTGGGCAACCTCCCGTTCTTCATTTTCGCGGAACCGGATGACACGCACACCAACTCGGAAGTCGCGACACTTCTCCTCGACCATCTCGAAGCCACCGTCGCGCTGCTGGACGACTCGCGCATCGAGGCGGTCAAGGGGAACATCGTGAGCTTCGTGACCGCGACCATGCTCAAGCCCGACGTGGCCGATTACCCGCTCGGGCACCACCAGGTGATCGGGCAGGAGGCATTGAACGTCGGCATGAAGCACTACTTGCGCGAAGGTCGCAGCCCGGAGGACTTCGTCGCCGAGGTGAACAGCGTCACCGCGGAGGAACTGCGCACGACCGTCAAGAAGCGCCTCGCGCGCAGCAGTCTCGCGCAAGTCACGTACGGCCCGCGCACCTAGCGCGGGCCGGCGGCATACGTGAGCGGATTCACGACCCCACAATCCCCCAGAAACTTACCCCCTGGCCCTTGACAGATTTCGTTTACTGGATAGTTTATTGAGCGGGACTTGGGACTAGTTGAGTAACTCGAGAGTCGCATCGCTTCGCAACATCGTAGTGCAATAACTCATCGTCGAGGCGTATCGAACGAGTGGTCCAATCGGATTCACGCGAGGGGGCAAGGTCCGCGCTTCGGCGCGAATGAATCGGACGCGTCGCTTACCCGACACCCGGAAAAATAACGTCGCGATTCGCGTCGGAGCGCGGACATGAGGGAACGAAAGGAGGCGCGGTCTTAACCTCCGCCATAGGCGATCTCGGGACGCCCGAATCGTCGTGAACGTTCGCGGGGTTGGTGGGTCGTGGAGACCACCGCGAACGGGAGCGCAGTAGGGCGGCCCGGAACCGTGGGTTCCTCTTGGGGGAGGGATCAACTATTGGAAACGCGTGCGCGCGCCGGCCCGTGTCGACAAATCAAGCCGGAGCGGCTGTGCGGGCACCCCGATCGAACGGGGCGGCGCGCAATGTCTAGCAACTGAATCGCCATAGCGGGAAAGAAGGAGTTGTCTGCCCTCCAGCGACTCCTTCTTTTTTTTTGTTTCGTCGCGTTCGATGAACGAAGCGCTCGCGTGTGCAAAAACGCGCACCGCAGTCTCCCACGGTGCGCGTCGAGTCCGGAGGTTTCCGCTCGGGTTCGAACAAAACCGCACGGGCCCCCGCCCTTGCATGACTCCGACCGCTTACGCGGTCGAGAGAAATATAGTCGCAAAGGATGGGGGCTGCAAGCTCTCGGTCAACGTTCGCTTTCGCGTGGCAAGAAATCGGGCGGAAGCATGCACAATCCGCGTCCGTTGTTTCGAATAAGCTGCTGCAAGTACGTCAGGTCGTAGTCGACGGGAGTCGAATCGTCCGTCTCCTCCGGCTCGTTCGTCGTGTCGAGCAACTCGCGCGAGGCCAGCCTTTCGAAAGCATCGAAGGTCGCCACCGACGCGATCGCGGCCCACGGCGATTGCAAAGACGGCGGCGCGAAGGGGAGACGGAAGAGTCCGCGCGCCCCGTACTCGACCACGTCGACTTCGTCCGCGGGGCCGATCTTGGCCAACTCTCGCGCGAGCTGAATTGCGTCGTGCAGACCGCCGATGCGATCGACCAATCCGTTTTGCGTTGCCTCCACCCCGGTCCACACGCGTCCCTGGGC
>Ga0105092_10001364_pt1 | contig 13072 bp, 6 predicted proteins | sample PPLLak2March2015_FD_87021 | JGI IMG/M metagenome (GOLD analysis project Ga0105092, IMG submission 87021) | Freshwater sediment microbial communities from Prairie Pothole Lake near Jamestown, North Dakota, USA - PPLs Lake P7 Core (1) Depth... | ecosystem: Environmental > Aquatic > Freshwater >... | reverse complement strand
GTGATAGCAACTTTCATATCATAACCATTTATTGTTTTTAGATCCTGTTCGTGTTCATTATGCATTTACATTCTGCGGGGAATTCCGGATTAATTATTCATTCTTCGAATTCGGATGGGTGTGAATATTATTAAAGAGCATATGACCATAACAAAGATAATGAACATTTGCTTATTATTATAATATTCTTTAACTATTGTTTGATCTTTTCTTCATTCCCCGTTCCCCATGCGCGCGCTGGAACAAGAAATTCCTTAAAGACGGATAGAGTTATCCAATCGGGAGATATTCCAATGCTCCGCCCAGATTATTTGGAGGTTATCCAGGAGTAATACTTTAATGGCTGCAAATATGGCCTCCTCCATGATGCAGTTCATGTTGCGCACAGGATTCACCTGAATCAATCAAACCACCTTTTAAATATATTTCAGCAAGGGTGTTAACATCACCTGAACAACCCCTAATAACTTCGATACCATGTCGATTGAGAATTTGTATTGCACCTTCACCAATGCCTCCTGCTAACATTACTTTCACTCCCAATTTTTGAAAAACACCTGCAATATTCGACTTGCATCCGCACCCCAGGGCCGAAGGAAGAATTTCTATTCCTGTAATACTATGGTTATCATCGGCAGATATTACTGTATACATCTCACAATGTCCAAAATGACTGTCTACAAGATTTCCGGCGGTGGGAATGGCTATTTTAATCATGGAATAGTTTTTAGCGGTTTAACATATCAATAATAACTGAATTATGAACATATGTGCGTTACAAATATAATGATCATTTGCTTATAATTAAAATAAATTGATAATTTAATGTATTAATAATCTCCGGGTAAAGTTTGCTGCTGGTTACAGCATTTATTAATAGAGATCCAGACACGTTTATTGTCTGGTAATCGTTGGAATTAAATACTCCGGGGTACTGTAAATGTAAATGTAGTGCCGGCTCCTTCTTTACTTTTTACAGATATTTCCCCGCCATTAATCTGGATAAATTCCTTGCAGATTAACAATCCAAGCCCGCTTCCATTCTCACCACGCGTACCGGCGGTGGATTTTTTATGATCAATTTCGAATATTCCTGCCATCATTTTTTCCGGAATTCCCACTCCTGAATCCGAAATGCTTATCTCGAGGTAGTTTTTTAACTGCCTGATTGTAGCTTTTATTACACCCTTTTCGGTAAATTTAACGGCATTGCCCATCACATTTCGAATCACTGTACTGATCATATTATAATCAGCGAATATTTTCGTATTATCCTGAAAATCCTTCACAAATCGAATTTCCTTTTCTTCAAATTTATTTTTGATTAAGGCATAATTCACATCAAATACTTCTTCCAGGTCTATCACCTCCGGTTTAAACCGGATATGGCCGGTTTGTGTACTTGCCCATTCCAGCAGGTTTTCAAGTAAAATATATATCCTTCTTGAAGAATCATGAATGGCTTTTATAAATTCCAGCCTTTTCTCCTCGGTCAATTCTTTAAATTCATCCATCAGCAATTCAGAGAATCCCAGGATTGAATTGAAAGGATTCTTTAAATCGTGTGCAATGATGGAGAAAAACTTATCTTTTGTGGCATTCAGGATGGTTAACTTCTTATTATTATTTTTCAGATTTTCGTCCTGAAACAGGATCATTTCCTGTTTCTGCGTGAGTTCAGAGGTTTTGATGGCCACCAGTTCTTCCAACCGTATTTTCTGATTTTTCAGACGATTCATCCTGGAATAAAAGAAAAAAGCGAGCAGGAAGGCAATCAGGGAAAATGCAGTTAGCCTTAACCACCAGGTAGCCCACCAGGGTGGCAAAATGATGATCCTTAATGAAGTTTCCTTCTCATTCCATATTCCATCATTATTCGTTGCCATTACTTTAAATTGGTATACTCCCGGATCCAGGTTTGTATACGTAACATATCTCCGCGAGGCATCCGTATTATTCCACTCTGTTTCAAATCCTTCCATGATGTATTTATATTGATTCTTCTGTGGATGGTTATAATTGATCGCGGCAAACGAAAATGAAAAAACAGATTGTTTCCAATTCAGCTTGATTTCACTTTCCTCACTGATGTGTCTGGGGAATTGAGCTCCGGGCGAAGCATATACAACAGGCTTGTTAAATATCATAAAATCTGTGATATACACTGGAGGAATGAATCTGTTATCTTCCAGGCTATCCGGATTGAATGAATTGAAACCGTTGTAACCGCCGAAATAAATTTCTCCTTTCCGTGTCTTGAGAAAGGACTGTTGATAGAACTGGTCGCCCTGCAAACCATCATCTTTCGTGTAATTACGAAATCTGCCGGCTGACCGGTCAAACCGGCTGATTCCCTTATTGCTTGAAATCCAGAGATTACCCTCATTGTCTTCGACAATAGCATGGATCCTGTTGTTGGGCAGGCCATTTGTCATATCATATGTGTTAATGATATTGCCCTGCTCATCGCACAGGAACATTCCCTTTGTATTGGTTCCCACCCATAAATTGCCTGTTTTATCCTTATAAAAAGCCCCGATATCATTGTCCGGGAAATAATAAACTGTAAAAGTGCCGGTCAGGCTGTCATATAAATCGAGCCCATTTTGTGTGCATATCCACATTTTGTTCTCGTCATCTTCGAAAAAGAACCAACTGTTGTCTCCACTGATTGATTTTAAGTTATCTGTAGTTGTTCTGAATCGCTTCACAACCCCCTTCTTCAGATCAAATAAATCAATTCCGTTATTATAGATGCTCAGCCACAGAATATTATTATGATCGATAAACAGATTATAAATAGTTTTCCCTGAAATTCCGGATGGGTTGTTCTTATCAGGCATATAATGTATAAATCGCTTTGTTTTTCTGTCATATTTATTCAATCCGGCATCCCAGGTCCCGATCCAGATGTTATGATCTTTGTCCTCCGCAATGCCCCTGATCACATTCCCGCTGATGCTGTAAGGGTTCAAAGGATCATGTTTAAAAAATTCCATTCCCCCCGTTTCAGGATCGTATACATTCACTCCGCCTCCGTCAGTGCCAATCCAGATAAAACCTTTGTGATCCTCATAAAAACAACCGGTAAAATTATAGGACAGTGACCTGGGATTGCTGCTATTGTGTACAAATAATTTAAACCTTTCCTTCCTGGGATTATAATAATTGATGCCTCCCCCCGAGGTACCTATCCAGATTATCCCTTCCCTGTCTTTATATAAACACCAGATCCCGTTGTTGTTAAGTCCATATTCATTGGTTTCGTCATATACAATATATTCAAATGTTTTGTTCACCTTATCGAAACGGTTAATCCCACCCTGATCCACGGCAAGCAATAAATACCGGTCGTCTTCGGGGAGAATGTCAAGTACGATATTCTGATTGGTGCCCTTTCCGTCACCAAGCGATCTGAAATGTTCAAACTTTTTGGTTACAGGGTCAAAGGAGAAAAACCCGTTTCCATCCGTTGAAATCCAGATCTTATCCTGTCTGTCAATATAAATTGTTTTGTAACAATTGTTGCCGAAACCGATGGCCGGATCATCATAAACTGTGAATTTTTCCGACCTGGGATCAAAACGGCGGATGCCCCTGGTAAGGGAAACAATCCATATAAATCCTTTTGAATCCAAAGCGATCATTTTAGACGGGCGGGGATTCAGATAATTCTTCCCTTTTTCAAATGGAAAGCGGATAAATGCCTGGGTTCCGGGTATGTATTTATTCAGGCAATTCCCGTCACTGATAATCCACAGGTTTTTCTCCTTGTCTTCAACAATACCGGTAATACAATTGCTGCTGATGCTGTTATGATCAGCCGGGTCGTTTTTAAAAACCCTGAAATTGTCTTTTTCCCGGTTATAAAGATTCAATCCATCATAAGTGCCGAACCACAGATTTTTCTTGTTGTCTTCGTAAATGCAAATAAGAATATCGCTGCTGATCGTACCGAATTGGCTGTCTCCGTGACGATAGTTTTTGACCTGGTAGCTGTCATATTTATCCAGTCCGATATCAGTCCCCATCCAGAGATAATCCTTGCTATCCCTGTAAATACAACGAATGCGGTTACTCGATAAGCCATCATTGATGGTGAGGTGTTCAAATCTGGTATATTGTGTTTGTGCCTTTAAACCTAATATTCCGGAAAAGCATACGAGTAATGTCCCTAAACACTGGCTGAGTAAGCGTCTTAAGTTGTTCATCATAGGATTTATTTTACGGCAAAATGCCTGTAAGGATTCATCTTTCATGAACTAATTGACGAGGAGACCGGGATGAAGGATAAACTTTCCGTTCAACCACGAAAAATCACTGTTAGTCAAAATAGTACCGCAAAATGTGCCTTAAATTAAACTGCTTTGTAATTTTCATTACACTATTGCTTCCCCTTATCCCGGGCAATACCCGGCCATGCCATTAAAATGAACATTTCCAGCCATGAAAACCCCACATATGCTGCTTTTATTTGCAGTGACGATTAACCTTTGCCTTATTTCTCCCAATTTGTGCAGTCAGTCAAGGTTAATAACTGGAATTAATAATTCCTGGAAATACAAATTGGGTGACAATCCCGATGCTTCGAAACCGGTTTTTGATGACAGTAACTGGGATCATGTTTCCCTGCCTCATACATGGAATAATATGGATGGTCAGGATGGAGGCAATAACTATTACCGTGGAACAGGCTGGTACAGAAGGATATTTCACCTGGGCAGCATTTCAGGTAAAAGCATATTTTTAAAATTCAATTCTGCTAACCTGGTTACGGAAGTTTATGTCAATGGTTCGTTGGCCGGACGTCACACAGGAGGTTATTCAGCCTTTATCTTTAATATTTCTGATGTGGTTTTAGCCGGACAGGATAATGTAATTGCAGTTAGGGTGAGTAATGACGCCAGCCTTAAATTTGCACCCCTTTCCGGAGATTTTACATTCTGCGGAGGCCTTACGGGCGGTGCTGAATTATGGATAACTGGTAACATTCTGGTATCTCCCCTTGACTATGCCTCTTCAGGTATCTATATCACACCAAAAAATATTACTGCAACACACGCTGATATCAATGTAGAGACCATATTGGGAAATTTTTCTGCTGCGCCCTGTACGATAACTGAAACTTACAATATAAAGAATGCAGGCAATACGGTGATCAGTTCATTGAGTGCGAACACAACCTTATCCTCATTCAATTCGCTGAAGGTCACCCGGAATTTGCCGGTTAATTATCCCATTCTCTGGCAGGGAATTAAAAATCCTTATTTGTATACCCTGGAGGTCATCCTTAAAGTGAATGATACCGAGATAGACCGGTTATCGCAGAAATTCGGCATCAGGACGATTACGGCAAATCCGAATATGGGTGCTTACCTGAATGGAATAAGTTATCCATTGCAGGGATTGGCATTCCATGAAGACAGAAAAAACAAGGGAAGAGCCATTTCAGACAATGACCGGAAGGAAGACCTGGAATTACTAAGGGAAACCGGGCTGAATTATGCCAGACTCTCGCATTATCAACACGGACAGGTTACCTATGATTATTGCGACAGCACCGGTATTATCATTGCAACCGAAATTCCGCTGCTGGAGCAAATCGATAATTCCATTGCATTTTCAGATAATGTGAAAGACCAACTAAGGGAGTTGATCAAGCAGAATTACAATCATCCATCCGTTTGTTTCTGGGGACTTTTTAATGAGCTTTTTGCCAAGGAAGGTCCCGACCCGACCCAATTGGTTGCAGAATTAAGTATGCTGGCCAAAAGCCTTGACAATACCAGATTGACAACAGCTTCTTCCATGACGGATGGAAGTACCTGTAACTGGTATACCGATCTGTTATCCTATAACCGTTATTTTGGCTGGTACTACAGCAATGTTTCAAAAATTAAAACCTTTTTAGACAGCATGCATCGTGTGAAGCCCCATAATTGCCTTGGTTTAAGTGAATATGGAGCAGGTGCAAGCATATATCAGCATGCGGAAAATCCTGCACAACCCATTGCCGGCGGACCTTTTCATCCTGAAGAATATCAGAACTATTTTCACGAGTATTATTGGAAAGCAATCAAAGAAAGACCATATCTCTGGGCTACTTCAGTTTGGAATGCTTTTGATTTTGCCAGCGACTGGAGGGAAGAGGGTGATGTAAAGGGTATTAATGACAAGGGGCTGGTTACACACGACAGGCAAACGAAAAAAGACGCATACTACCTGTATAAAGCCAACTGGTCACCTTCACCCGTTGTGTATGTTACCAGCAGAAGATACAAGGAAAGAACATCAGCCAATACAACCATAAAGGTGTATTCAAATGCTGATTCAGTTGAAATTCTGATAAACAACAAATCAAAGGGTTATCAGAAATCTGCTGACCATGTCTTACTCTGGAAAAATATTATCCTTGATAACGGTTTAAACAAGATATCGGCCTGTGGAATAATAAACAATATTACATACCGGGATACCTGTACCTGGTATTGTAATGCTGGCTCACGTGTGGTCCGTAGCGACGGATGTGGCGTCGTAACAGGCCAAAGCGGGAACCTTCCCTGGGAAAAATATACCATGGCCTTCGATAACCTGACCAGTACAAAATGGTACAATTTCAGTACTTCAGGTATTACCTGGATCCAGTACCAGTTTTGTAATGGGGCTTCCTACGCCGTTAATTCATACACACTCACGTCGGCCAACGATATTCCGTTGAGAGATCCTAAAACAGTGATTCTGTATGGGTCGAACAATGGAGTGGATTATGACCTGCTGGATACCAGGAGTAACATTACCTTTACAGCAAGATTCCAGACACAGACTTTTGAATTCACGAACAACACACCCTACCAGTATTACCGGTTTGACATGACCGCCAATGCCGGAAATGACGGATTACAAATTGCCGAAATTGAACTGATCGAAAACGGAAATACCGGAACAGTCCCTATCGCTCCTTCATTACTTACAGCAACTGCTGTATCCAATTCAGTCATTTCATTGAACTGGCATGATAATTCCACGAATGAGACAGGGTTTGAAATATACCATTCCCTTGTTTCAGGCAGCGGATTTACCCTGCTAACCACCACAGGCGCCAATACCACCACCTTCAACCATACCGGATTGATTGCTTCCATCACCCACTATTATAAGGTTCGGGCCATAAATGAACTGGGAAGTTCAGCCTTTACCGATGAGGCCACCCCGTCGGGGTGTATCCGGAGTGACGGATGCGGCGTCATCACAGCACGAGGAGGCAACCCCGGAAGTGAAACCCCGGCTAAGGCATTCGATAATCTCACAGGCACCAAATGGTATAATTTCAATACATCAGGAAGTATTTGGATTAATTACCAATTCTGCAGCGGAACATCATATGCCATCAATTCATATACCCTTACATCCGCTAATGATATGCCATTGCGTGACCCAAAAACTGTCAGCATCTCGGGTTCAAATGACGGGATTAATTTCACACTGCTTGATACAAAGACCAACATTGCCTTTACAGCAAGATACCAGACACAGACTTTTAAATTCAATAACAACACAGGATACCAGTATTATCGGTTCGACATGATGGCCAATACAGGCAATGACGGATTGCAGATTTCCGAAATTGAATTGATTGAATCGGGTACTGCCGGAACTGTACCCATTGCTCCTTCATTTCTTACTGCAACTGCTGTTTCCAATTCAGACATTTCATTGAACTGGCATGATAATTCCACGAATGAGACAGGGTTTGAAATATACCATTCCCTTGTTTCAGGCAGCGGATTTACCCTGCTAACCACCACAGGTGCCAATGTCACCACCTTCAGCCATACCGGATTGATCGCTTCCATCACCCACTATTATAGGGTTCGGGCCATAAATGAACTCGGAAGTTCAGCGTTTACCAATGAAGCCACCCCGTCGGGGTGTATCCGGAGTGACGGATGCGGCGTCATTACAGCCCGCAGCGGGAACCCGGGAAGCGAGACCCCGGCCATGGCCTTCGATAACCTCTGCAGTACAAAGTGGTATAATTTCAACACCACCGGTATCATCTGGATCCAGTACCAGTTCTGCGGCGGGTCATCATATGCCATCAGTTCATATACCCTTACATCCGCCAATGATATGCCTTTGCGGGATCCAAGTACCGTCAGCATTTTGGGTTCTAATGACGGGGTTAATTTTACCCTGCTCGATACAAAAACCAACATAGTCTTTTCATCGAGATTTCAGACACTAACCTTTAATTTCACAAACAGCACAGCCTATCGGTATTACCGGTTTAATTTAACGGCAAATACAGGTAACGACGGACTGCAGTTATCCGAAATTGAGCTGATTGAAAATACTGCGGCTCTCAAGAGTACTAAAATCGCGTCTTCCGGAGAAAGCAGGATAACCGCATCTCCCAATCCATTCAGAGACGGGTTGACAATTAATTATAACCTGACTGGAGATACCCATGTAAGTCTTGTCATATATGATTTAAACGGAAGGGTTGTCAGACAACTTGTGAATGAATACCAGCATGAGGGTTACCACCAGGTACTGTGGGATGCGCTCAATAGCAACGGTAATAGTCTAAACAATGGAATTTATATCCTGAAAATAGAAACCGCTTCAGGCTCGGAGATATCAAAGATCATTTATATGGAATAGTAGGTTCTTACAGCAGAACTCCGCGAATTCTGTTTGTTTTTTAATGAACGGAAATGGATGAAATGATTAATTTTATCTGAATTTCCGTAAACATGAAAAGATCCGGCCTTTTATGGGTTTGCATGGTGCTAGGTACCAGCCTGTTTGCACAGCGCAACCTGTTTTCATCCGATTGGAACGAAACTGCCCTTGAGAAAACAATAACTCAAAACTGGCAGCCCTTTCCTGAATATAAATCCAGGGCCGACTGGGATGCCCTTCCCGCCAATATCCGCGAAAATATTTTACATGACGCAGAAGCTTTGCTGGGCAAGCCGTATGATTTTCTCCCGCTCAGCGAATACATGGCGTTTGTGCGGGACGGGAACCGTAACCGTTTTGAAAAAATATATTTCGGCCGGCGCTCCCAGTTGTTACAGGTGTTGATGGCCGAATGCGTGGAAGGTAAAGGCAGATTTACCGATGATATTCTGAATGGCATATGGGCATTGTGTGAAGAATCATCCTGGTGCCTTCCGGCACACATCGGACAGCCAAAAGGAGTTCCTGATCCTGCCAAGCCAATGGTTGACTTGTTTGCTGCTGAAACCGCCGCATTGCTTGCATTTACGGACTATCTTTTCGGAAGTGAGCTCATCCGTTCCTCTCCTTTGCTGGAGAAGCGATTACGCGATGAAGTGCATATCCGGGTACTGAATCCTTTCCTTGAAAAGGATGATTATTTCTGGATGGGATTGCAAGGCCAGACTGTAAACAACTGGAATCCCTGGATCCTGTCGAATATATTTACTTCCGCACTGTTGCTCGATGATAACCGTGAAAGGCAGATCAGGACCGTGGCAAAAGCCATGCGTTGCCTGGATGGTTTTACGAACAGCTATTCTCCTGATGGCGGATGCGATGAAGGACCTTCCTATTGGGGTAGAGCAGGAGGATCATTGTTTGATTGCATTGAAACACTTTACTCGGCAAGCAGCGGTAAAATAAATTTTTATGATAACCCATTGATAAAAAATATTGGGCAGTTTATTTATAAGGCTTTTATCCATGATCCCTGGTATATCAATTTTGCTGATGCACCGGCACAAATACAACCGGATGCCTATCTGATTTACCATTTTGGACGGCGAATCAGGGATCCGTTGATGAGTTCCTTCGGTTCCCAGCTCAATTCCGGTGAAACTTTTTCAGTATCCCATAGGATTCAGAGCATAAACCGGAGTTTGTACCACCTTTTCGGATACAATGAAATAATAGCGGCTCCAAAATCCTGGCCCTACCTTCGGGATGCCTGGCTGCCGGATATTCAGGTGATCGCAGCCCGTTCCGCTTCCGAAACCGCCAGGGGATTATTCCTGGCAGCAAAGGGTGGACATAACCAGGAAAGCCATAACCATAACGACGTGGGAAATTTCGTTGTATATTTCAATGGTCAGCCTGTATTAATTGATGCAGGCGTTGGGTCGTATACCGCCAAAACTTTCAGTGCTGAACGATATACCATCTGGTCCATGCAGTCGCAATACCACAATCTTCCAACTGTGAACGGATTTATGCAGGAACCCGGCCGGAGATTTGCCGCTGATAATCCATTGTATTTTTCAGACGAACAATTAGTCCGTTTTTCACTTGGCTTAACTGCCTGCTATCCCGCAGATGCAGCCATAGAAAAATGGGAACGTACGTTTGAATTTGAACGGGGTAATAAAATCACCCTGACGGATTCTTTCAATTTGAAGGAGATAAAAGGAGTCACAAGCTGGAACTTCCTCACCTGTCTGAAACCAAGGATCACCAAAGAGGGAACAATCACCCTGTCTGCAAACGGAACATACAAAACCGACCGGGATATGCTGTTTCTATATCCGGCCGGCGATCTGGATGCGAAAATTGAGGAAGTGATCATCAGGCCGGAAGACGGATATATTTGGAAAGCCAATCTATACCGCGTTGTCATCACGCCCAAATCAATGAAAACCCATGGTGCCTATCAGTTTATATTCAGATAACCAAACATACACAATTCATGAAACCGAAGATATCTGCACAGTCAGGAACTTTTGAATCAAGTGATGTAATATTCCTCATTGAACCATTGCCTCATAATGCCGGCCGTAAAATTGAACTGTCTTCCACGGTGTTTCACCAGTATGGTGAGAGTTTCAATAAAATTGTCGTTGAAATGCTCGATGAATTTGAAATGACCGATATTCATCTCATCGCCAAAGACAAGGGTGCGCTGGAACCAACCATAAAAGCACGGTTGGAAACAGCCATACTGCGTTCACTGGATGAGCAGGAAGGTTCAATTCTATTTGCAAAATGAAGAAATACAAGAAACGCAGGACGATGCTGTATATTCCCGGGAATAATCCGGCAATGATCCAGCAGGGCGGTATCTATGGGGCCGACAGCATATTGCTTGATCTCGAGGACGCCGTTGCCATGGGACAGAAGGATTCAGCCCGCATCCTGGTGCGAAATATGATAAAAACGATCGATTTCTATGATACGGAAGTTTGCGTACGGGTGAATCATCTCGGCAGTCCGTTCGGACTGAAAGACCTGGAAGAGATTGTTCCGCTTCAGCCATCCGCCATCCGCTATCCGAAAACCGAATCTGCACAGGATATCATTAACCTGCTCCACATTGTGGAAGAAATTGAGGACAGGCATGGTCTGCCACATAACGGAATGACAATACATGCTATGATCGAAACCGCCATGGGTGTGCAGAATGTATTTGAAATTGCCAGTAAATTCATTCGCATAGATGCCATTACCGTTGGCGGACAGGATCTGACAGCGGATATGAACATTATGTATACCTCCGACGGAGCAGGAATTGACTTTGCCCGCAAGCGGATCGTTATGGCTGCCAAAGCCAGTCACATGGATGTGTTGGATACGATCTTCCCGGATGTGAACGATGAAGTGGGTTTGCGCAAAGAAACCGAGTATGCCAAAAAAATTGGTTTTACCGGAAAAGCAGTGATCAATCCACGGCAGATCGACATTGTACATGAAGTATATACACCCACGGAGGAAGAGATCAGAAAAGCTTTCCGCATTGTAAAGGAATTTAAAGCCAATACTGCCGCGGGGATCGGGGTATTTGCGATCGACGGGAAAATGATCGATGCCCCGATTGTCAGCCGGGCAGAGTACATCCTGAAACTGGCCAATATTGAAGTAAAAAATCCAAGTGATCCACACGATTAACTGAACCTTATGTTAAACAGTCTGGGGAGGGAGATCCCCGCATATATTGAAGGCATAGGTGATCTGGAACCATTCCAGGGCGCATTGACAAAATTGCGTAAGGGATGGATGGATGAACCTACCATACCGGCTCCCAATAAGGCTTATCTGCCACATCAGAACAAGTTGTGCAGTTCCCTCGAAGAGTCTATTGCGAGATGCAATCCCCATAGCGGAATGACCGTTTCGTTTCACCATCATTTGCGGAATGGGGATAACCTGCTGGTGAAAACCCTCACCATTCTGCATGAAATGGGTATCCGCCATATAACACTCGCTTCATCCTCCTTAAATGAATGTCACGATCCCATCCTCCCCTTTTTTAAAGATGAGACCATTACCCGGATTTATTCCTCGGGCGTACGAAGCCAGCTTGGACAGGCCATTGCCCAGGGCGTTCTGGATGTTCCCGTCGTGATCCAGTCGCATGGCGGACGAGTACGTGGCATTCACACAGGCAAGATCCAGATCGACCTTGCCGTGATCGCCGCCTCCGCGGCGGATATCGAGGGCAACGCCACAGGCACCCATGGACACTCAGCTTTTGGTTCCATAGGATATGCCATGATCGACGCAAGGTATGCAAAACAGGTTGTGGTTGTTACAGATAACCTGGTGGAATATCCCTGTATCCCGCTATCCATTTCCCAGAACTTTATAGATCATGTGGTGGTAGTGGATTCCATTGGCGATCCATCAAAAATTGCCACAGGAACCACCCGTATTACCAATTCCCCCATGGACCTGCGTATTGCCAAACTGGCAGCGGAGGTGATAGAGAATTCAGGCTTTTTTGTACCCGGATTCTCTTTCCAGGTGGGTGCGGGAGGCGCTTCGCTGGCAGTGGCGAAATTCATCCGTGATAAAATGAAGGCAAGGGATCTCAAGGGCAGCTTTATGCTGGGAGGCATCACTTCGTATTGTGTGGATATGCTCAATGAAGGACTGTTTGAGACGTTATTTGACGTACAGTCGTTCGATGCCGTGGTGAGTAATTCGCTGTTGAATAACCGCCGTCACATTGAGATTCCGGCCGCCCTGTATGCAAACCCCTTTAATTGCGGATGCATTACAAATAAGTTGGATGTGGTTGTGCTGGGAGCACTGGAAATTGATGTTGACTTCAACGTGAATGTGATCACCGGTT
>Ga0105092_10001363_pt1 | contig 13086 bp, 9 predicted proteins | sample PPLLak2March2015_FD_87021 | JGI IMG/M metagenome (GOLD analysis project Ga0105092, IMG submission 87021) | Freshwater sediment microbial communities from Prairie Pothole Lake near Jamestown, North Dakota, USA - PPLs Lake P7 Core (1) Depth... | ecosystem: Environmental > Aquatic > Freshwater >... | reverse complement strand
CAGCCGGCTGGCGCGCGAGCTGCACGACGCTGTAACGCAAACCCTGTTTTCCGCCAGCCTGATCGCCGAAGCGGTGCCAGTGGTCTGGGAGAAAGACCCGGCTGAAGGGAGAAAGCTGCTGCAAGAACTGCGCGGTTTGAGCCGCGGGGCGCTGGCGGAGATGCGCACGCTGCTGCTCGAGCTGCGCCCCGCGGCACTGGTTGAAACGCGCCTGGAAGACTTGCTGCGCCAGCTGGGCGAGGCCGCCAGCGGGCGAGAGGGCATCCCGGTCAACGTAATCGTAGAGGGGGAAGGCGCTCTGCCAGCCGATGTGCATGTTTCGCTGTACCGGATTGCGCAGGAAGCGCTCAATAATGTCGTAAAACATGCTCGCGCCAGCCGGGCGAACATACGCCTGTGCTATACCTGTGCCGATCGAGAAGAGGATCGCAAATTGCAGCAGCAGAGCGTGCTGCTTTCGATTATCGACGACGGGCGAGGTTTTGAGATTGCGCAGGCCCCGCACGACCGGCTGGGTTTGGGGATCATGCAGGAGCGCGCGCAGGCCATCGATGCAACCCTCTATATTGACAGCCATCCAGGCGAGGGCACGCAGGTGACCGTCTTATGGGAGCATGGGCCATCCGAGGAGAGAAAATGAACGCACCTCCGCCGATTCGCGTGTTCATTGTTGACGACCACGGCATGGTACGAAAAGGCCTGATCGCCTTTTTGAACAACCGGCCCGAGATCGAGATCGTTGGTGAAGCCCGAGATGGCCGCGAAGCGCTCAAACTTTGCGAGCAAATCCAACCTGAGGTGATCTTGATGGACCTGGTGATGCCGGAAATGGGCGGCGTGGCTGCCACGCGCGCGATCCATCAACGCTGGCCGCAGATCCAGATCATTGCCCTGACCAGTTTTCAGGAAAAAGAAATGGTCCAGGATGCGCTGCAGGCGGGTGCAATTGGTTACCTGTTGAAGAACGTTACCGGCGACGAATTATCTCAGGCGATCTGCCGCGCTTTTGCCGGGCGGCCCACGCTGGCTCCCGAAGCCATCCAGGCTTTGATCCAACCTGAAGAACTGCAACCAACACCTGGCAGCGATTTGACCCGCCGTGAACTGGAAGTGCTGGCGCTGTTAATCAAAGGCTTCGGCAACCCTGAAATTGCCGAGCGGTTGGTGATCAGCCGGGCAACCGTAAAGGTGCACGTGAGCAGCATCCTGTCGAAGTTGGGGGTAACGAACCGGGCTGAAGCCATTTCACTGGCGATCCAGCATAAACTGATCAAAGGTCACTTACAGGCGTAGGAAAATAACCCGCCTGACCAGGTTAAAACACTCCCTAAACGCCAGATGCGCGCGGGCGCGTGTTTGTGTATATTCGTTTTAAGTTCACTTTGCGGTGTTACTGGATTGGCGCGATTGATTAGCCGGGAGAATACCATGGTTCCTTCTTATATTCTTACCCTCGCGGATGCCTCCGTAACCCTTGAAACGGTGGGCGGTAAAGGGCTGTCTCTTGCGAAGATGATCGGAGCCGGGCTGCCTGTCCCGGATGGGTTCCACATCACGACTGAGGCTTATCGCCAGTTTGTGGCGGCAAATGGTATCCATCCATGCGTCCTCGCCGTACTCAAAGATGTGGATATTACGCTTCCCGCAACCCTCGAAACTGCTTCAAGGATGATTTGCGATTCCTTTGCTGAAGGGGAAATCCCACCTGACCTGGTCTCTGCTATTACCAAAGCCTATAGCGCGCTCTCCCATCCGGCCGGAGATGGTGACAAATCGGTCGCTGTTCGTTCATCCGCCACCGCCGAGGACCTGCCCGAAGCATCCTTCGCAGGACAGCAAGAAACCTTCCTCAACATTCGCGGCGCTGACGCCCTGCTCGGCGCGGTAAAAAAATGTTGGGCATCGTTGTGGACTGCGCGCGCCATTGCCTACAGAGTCAAAAACAACATTGACCAGAACACAGTCGCGCTGGCGGTTGTCGTGCAGGAAATGGTAAACGCGGAAGCCGCGGGAGTCCTGTTCACTGCCAATCCAATCAACGGAAAACGCGATGAAATGATCATCAACGCTGCCTGGGGGCTTGGTGAAGCCATCGTCGGCGGGATGGTTACTCCCGACACCATTTTCGTCGATAAAGCCACAGGCAGGGTTAAAAAGATGGAGGTCGCAGAAAAAACCGTCATCACCGTTGAAACAGAATCAGGCACCAGGCAGGAAACACTCAACGACGCACGGCGAAATTCCAGGGTGATGAATGAAGCGCAGGTAGCCGAACTGGTAAACATCGCGCGCCGCATCGAAGACTTCTATGGCCAGCCGCAGGATATTGAATGGTGCCGCGCGAAGGACCGTATTTCCATCGTTCAATCCCGGCCCATCACAACATTGCCGGAACCGGAAATTTCCGTGCCAACCGAATGGAAACTGCCCAGAGGCGCCTATGCGGTAATGCGCAATAACATTGTCGAATTGATGGCAGACCCGCTGTCGCCTTTGTTTGCCACACTTGGGGTTTCAGCAATCAACCGAAGCCTGACTCGCACAATGAATGAATCATTTGCCATGCGCGGCATTATGCCGGATGAGACAATTATTGTGGTCAACCATTACGCATACAACAACGGCTCGGTGAGCCTCAAGGGCATGGCTCGCCTGATTTTCGGCGCGGGAAAAATATTGCGGATGATGTTCACCGGCGCCGTCGAACGCTGGACGGAGAAAGGGCGACCGCTCTATAAACAAACCGTTGAAGGCTGGCAGGCGAAAAATTGGCGCGCAGCCTCTTCGATTGAACTGGTAGAGGCTGTAAAACAATTGGTTGAGTCTGCCATCGATGCTTATGCTGCGCTCGTCTCCGGCGTCATCCCGGCGGCCTGGATCACCGAAGCCTTGTTTACCAAACTGTATAACCGGTTGATCAAACGGCGCGGCGACCCAACCGCTCCCACATATCTTCTTGGTTATGACAGCCTGCCCATCCGCGCCGATAAATCGCTTTACAGCCTGGCGGAATGGGCGCGGAAGCATTCCGATTTGACGATATGTCTCCAGCGCACACCGAACTCGCAGCTGGCAGCCATGTGCGAGAGCGAAATTGTCCCTGGTGATGTTCAGCCAACAGTTTGGCAGGAATGGCGCGCTCGTTTCTACCAGCACCTTTCTGCGTTTGGGCACACGATCTACGATCTGGACTTTATCCATCCAGTCCCCACTGATGACCCTGCTCCTGTGCTCGAAGCGCTCAAACTATACCTGCGCGGCCAGGGAACCAACCCTTCAACGCGGCAGAATGAGGCGGCGGAACGCCGCGAGCAGGCCGTCCAGGCGATGAGACAACGCTTAAGGGGACTGCGGTTGAAATGGTTTAACCAATATCTGGCTTCTGCCCAAAAATACGCGCCACTGCGAGAAGATGGCCTGGCGGAGATCGGTCTGGCTTACCCGCTGATCCGGGAAATGCTGAGTGAGTTAGGGGAGCGCTTCGCGCGGGAGCACATCATCGCAATGGCGAAAGATATCTTCTGGTTGACCGAGGATGAGGTTCTGGTGGCAGCAGGGCGGCTAGATGCAGGGCTGGCAGGGGAGTCGATGGCAGAGAAAATTCCGTTACGCCAGGCCGAGTATAGGGCAGCGCTTCGCGTCAGCCCGCCGGTGGCCTTGCCGCAGATGAAGATCTTCGGCTTTGACCTGATGTCGCTCAAAGCGAAGCGCGGGCGCGGCGGCAAGGGTGATGTGATCAAAGGCGTGGCAGCCAGCCCTGGCAAAGCAACCGGCATCGCATGTGTTTTGCACGGCCCGGAGGATTTTGGACAGATGAAACCTGGCGATGTGCTGGTTGCCCCGATCACCACACCTGCCTGGACCCCGTTATTCGCGATGGCCGCCGCGATCGTGACCGACGTGGGCGGGCCGCTCTCGCACGGCTCCATTGTCGCGCGTGAATACGGCATCCCGGCTGTGCTTGGCACCGGCGTGGCCACGCGGCGCATTCAGGCTGGACAGATGATCACGGTTGATGGCAGCGCGGGTACGGTTGTTCTTCATTCCGAATAGTTGAATGCATTACCTGCAGCGATCGCGTATGTGATGGTGCGGGATGGGAGATGATATGGAACCATTCATTGAAAGGGGAGGATCATGGTATGGCGGCCAATGTTGGAATTCAAATACCAGTCGATCGGAGCCGTAAAGAGAAGGCAGGCTGGCAAGAGGCAGCGCGGAAGGCCGGTCTTTTTATCCTGTTTCTGCTCTGCGCCATCGCGGTGTTTGTGTTTGGGTCGAACTACTATTCCATATTCCCGACCAATAAGAATGTATTCTACGAATTGGGTCTCGTTGCAACCTTCCTGATCGCTGCGCTGCTGCTGCGCCGGGGATATCGCTACAGACAATTCTGGCCCATCGTCTATGCCTTCTTTGTTGCCTCCTCCGTCATCCTGGTCACTACCCTCACCGCCGGCCTCCGCGACGCTCTTTTTCGGAGTATCGGGCTTACAGGCAATTCCAACCAGGTTGATGCTGCAGCCAAGGTCTTTGAAGCGCTGATCACCATCACAATCATCCTTCTACTCTCCCGGCTGGCCGGGATGAGCCTGGAGTCGCTTTATATCAAACGTGGCCATCTCAAGTGGGGCTTGATCCTCGGCTTCGGGCTGCTGGTGAATTTTGCTTCTTCAGCCTTGATGTTCTTCTCCAGCCGGTATTCTAATCAAGACCTGCTCGGCGATGCGATATTGTGGGGGCTGGTCTTTTCGCTGGCGAACGGGTATATGGAAGAAGTGTGGCTCCGCGGGCAGTTCCTGCGAAAATTGGCTCCGCTGTCAGGTTCGGGGACAGCAATTGTTCTGACTTCACTTTGGTGGGCACTGTTCCATATCGGCGCGGTATACATGATGCCGGCTGCCATCCCGTTCTACATGGCAAACTTATTTACCTTTGGCCTGGCTTATGGATACGTGATGCAGAAAACAGACAGCTGGATTGCCCCAGGATTAATGCATGCCGCATCGGATTTTTTCCTGTTCATCGCAATGCTGTCTGGCACGTAAGGCGAAAATCATGGGAAAAACGATCCTTCGAATTCTGCTGCGCAAGTTCGCGCGCGTGATTGCCATCCTGGTGGGGGCGACGCTGATTATGTTTTTATTGATGCACGCCATCCCTGGAAATCCATGGGGCAATTATTCGAGTTCGCCGCGTATGATGCTCGGAATGTACATTGATAAATCGACACAACTTGCTCTGAGCCACCATTTCGGGTTGGATCTTCCTTTATGGCGCCAGTTTACCCGCTATATCCTGGGCGATTTCGAGAAAGACGGCAGTTTTACCTGCGGTGTGGTATGTGGCAATCTTGGACCTTCTATCCAGCAGCGCGGGCGCACCGTTCAGGCGGTCCTTTTTGAACCTCCCAAAGGAATGACATTCTGGGAAAGCCGGTTTGGGTATTCCATACGCCTGGTGCTGTTTGGATCGTTGATCGCCGTTGGTTTGGGGATCCCGCTGGGGATTCTGAGCGCGGCAAAGTCAAAATCGGTAATCAGCCGCATTATTTCCGTTGGCCTGGCCGCGTTAATCTCGATTCCAAATTTTGTATTGGGCCTGCTGGCGATTATCGTACTGGCATCCTGGCTGAAGCTCATACGCGTTTTACCGGATTGGTCCAACCCGAGTAACTGGATCATTCCGGCCTTTGTGCTGGCGGTTATGCCGATGGCCAGCATCGCCAGGGTAATGCGCGCCTCCTTGATGAACATCTTGAGCGAAGATTACGTGCGCACGGCTCGCGCGAAAGGCCTGACCAGAACCCGCGTGATGCTCGTGCATGTGATGCGTAATGCGCTTGTGCCGATGATCACTTTCCTGGGGCCAACACTGATGGAAATGTTCACTGGCTTGTTTATTGTGGAAAGCCTGTATTCATTTCCAGGGTTTGGTCGAGAATACTGGAAAGCCGTTCTGAGTTTGGATTACCCGATGATCATGGGCCTGACTTTACTTTACGCAACTGGTATCGTGCTCGTATTTGTGCTGATTGATGTCTTGTGCGCGATTTTGGATCCTCGCATCCGTTCAGTCAAACAACGAGGCGCCGTATGATGATGTTTTTTCCCTGGAAGCGCGCTTTGCGTAAAAAAACAGTCTGGTTCAGCCTGATCGTGATGCTGGCCCTCGGGATGGTGGCTGCGTTCGCTCCATGGCTTGCCCCACACGATCCTTATCAATGGAGTCTGGTTGGAGCTCATTCCAGCTTGCCGCCGATGTGGGTGAATAACCCATTCAAACCCGGCCTGGCAATCTATCCTCTTGGTACTGATAATTATGGGCGTGATGTTCTCAGCCGCCTGATATTTGGAACGCGCACTGCTTTTTTTCTGGCGCTGACGGCTGTACCTCTGGCAGCGTTCATCGGCACCCTGGTTGGCCTGATATCCGGCTACGCGGGTGGCAGGCTCGATGCAGCGATCATGCTGTTTTCAGATATGATCCAGTCCCTGCCAGGCATTATGTTTCTGGTGATCATCGTGCTCATCTTTCGCAGCATGCTGTCTCCATCCTGGCTGCACGGGTTGATCACCCTGGTGATTGGTTTCGCGGCAGTCAGTTGGGTAGGGCTTGCCCGCCAGATCCGCATCAATGTTATGTTGATTAAATCGCAGTTATTCGTGGAAGCTGCGGTTGGCCTCGGCGCATCGCCGCTGTTCGTCATTACCCAACATCTTTTTCCCAATGTGCTGCATGTGATCCTGGTGTGGATCATCAATAACATTCCTGCTGTCATCTTGCTCGAAGCAGTGCTGGGTTATATCGGCGTTGGGGTAACCAGCGCGATTGACGGTGGTGAATTCACGGTTACCAGTTGGGGCGGAATGTTTTTCTCTGGGCGTTCTGCGCTAAGCCGTAACCCGTTGATGCTGATGATCCCGTCGCTTTGCATCCTGTTGATTTCGATGAGCTTTATTCTGTTGGGGGATTTTCTGAACGAAACCACCCGGCAAGAACAGGAATAACAGGGGAGAGCAGCACCGTCTCCGGGGAAACTTTTTGGTTTTGTTACTGCTCAGGCATCGCTGAAACAGGTTGAAACCAGATGATCTCGTACGAATAATCCTATTCGCTGGTAAATTCTTTGGTATCTTCTCTCTGAATCCAGGTATGATAATTCAGAGTCTCATGTTTGATCAACAATTCATTTACCTACGTGTCGGAAGACCAGGAACACCAAATGAAACCCAATATAGAGTTAATGAACTTATTTTGGACCACTGCCGGAATTTCACCGGGTATGGGTGAAATCAGCCCATACGATTTCAAAGACCGGGTGGAAGCCGCTGCCAGGGCTGGCTTTAAAGGAATTGGCCTTTGGCATACTGATCTCGAGCACGTGATGCTGCATCGCCCGCTGAATGAAATGAAAATGATCCTGGACGACAATGGGATGAAATACCTCGAGCTTGAGTTTCTAGTCGATTGGTTTGTCGACGGCGGGAGGAAGTCCGAATCTGATACGCGTAAGCGAAGGCTCCTGGAAGCATCCGCAGCGCTGCAAGCCAAGCATGTCAAAATTGGGGATTTTTACAAAGTGCCCTGTTCCTTGTCTCAGGTCATTGAGGCTTTCGCTGCGTTATGCGCCGAAGCCGAAAGTTACGGTGCGAAAATTGGCTTTGAGATGATGTCCTGCTCGATGATTGACAAGCTTAAAGACGCCATCACAATGCTCGAAACCGCTGGAGCGAAGAACGGAGGGATCATCCTGGATATCGTTCAGATTGAGCAGATGAAAATTCCTTTTGCGGAAATCAGTCAGATACCCTTACAGTATTTGATGGGTATCGAGCTGAACGATGGCGCCCTGCCCGGGAGTCCGCTGTACGATCCCCGCAGGATGAGAAGATTTTGTGGGGAGGGCGATTTCGATATCCAGGGTTTGATCCGCTGCATCCTTGATATGGGCTACATCGGCCCCTGGGCAGTGGAAGTGATGTCTCCGGAACTCGCCCAAATCCCACTGCAAGAATTAAATACCCGCGCATTTCAAACTACAATGTCCCAATTTGCATAGAAGACGGCGCCAGGGTCTTATCTCGACCCAGTTCCCGGCCATGGAGCGAACCGGGCGCAAAACCGAAACGCTCGACCGCCTGGCTGAGTATCATAGCCAAAAATCCTTTACCGGACCGGTCTGGTAAAGCGGGTATGCCCGGGCGATCAGATTGGGATCAGCTCCAGGCGGGCGGCTAGCTTCTCATCGATCTCATCCCGGCGAAAGAGGATCGGGTGATACTCGCCGCGAAACCAGGGCTGGATGCCGTCCCGATATGCATGGCTGCCGGGATGGCCCGATTGGCCGGGAGCCAGAACACCCCAACAGTGATCCAGGTCGGACAAATCGGCAATAAACCGAAAAGCCGGGCCGCAAACAAGGGTCTGGCCCAGGTCATAATAATGGGTAAAGGATGCCCAAATGGTGGTGCCATCTCCCCCGATGGGAACCGGGCCGAGATTGAATGCCGCGGACAGCAGCTCCTGAGAGCCCAGGATATGGCGGAAGGTGAGAGTATGCAGTTTGCCCCAGGTCCAATCCTTCCAATCCGGACCGAGTTCTTGTTTCAGGTAATCATATGCCAGGCGCAGCGACCGGATAAGAACATCGTCGCGCTGCTCGCCGCTGCCGAGGTCAAACCAGGCCGAGTCAGGCTTTTCAAGCAGGTGGATAAACCACTCCCAGGAATGGTTGTCCCACAAACCTTTGGCCGGTCCCTTTCCCTGAACGTGGATCCCTAATTCTCCCAGGTGATGGGTGAGGATCAATTGCAGCGCCTGGCGGATGGCTGCTTGAAAAATGGCTGCCAGGGCAGAATCGGGAGTAAGTTTGCCATCCCAGGTTTGCATCTGGTGGATAATCTCTCCCAGGTCGGGATCACTGACCTGTAGATCAGCGATATGACTTGCAAAAACTCGCGCGCTGATCGACACCTGGTCAAAGTGCATTTTCTGGATATATTCGATATCGATCGTGGGTTGAGCTTCGATCAGCTCGCAGATCCGCGCCGCGCGATCGGCTGAGCAGTAGTCGCGCCCGATAAAATAATCGCCCTCAGCCCGGGTTTGTACATTGTTGGCAGTGGCGATAAAACCTCTGGCAGGGTCTTCCATGTGCGGCTGCTCTTCAAAAGGGACATAGCCAGACCATTCATACTCGCCGGTCCAGCCAGGGACCGGTACGCTGCCGTCTCCGCGGGTCCGGACCGGTATCCGGCCGTTCAGGGTATAGCCAATACTTCCCAGGTGATCCGCGTAGACAATATTCTGAACCGGACCGTTAAAATAGCGCAGCGCCTGGTGAAATTCGGCGCACGTGCGGGCAGTATTCATCCCGTGAATTGCCTGGATGGTGGTTTCATGCTCAAAGGCCGTCCAACGCAGCGCCAGTGGCGGGGCGGAGGGATAGGCCTGTTCAAACAACAGGTTGATCACCGGCCCGTGGCGGGTCGCGACGACCTCATGTTTGACCGGGTCTTCGCCTTTGACCTGAATTTCTTCCTCACGAATATGAACCGGGTACCATTGGCCTATATATTCGTACTCGCGGATTCCGTCCGGGCTGGTGCGGATGTGCTCTTCATACAGATCCTGCACATCGGCAAACCCATTGCTAAATCCCCAGGCCAGGTGGCGGTTGTGACCGGTAACCACAAATGGGCAGCCTGGGAGAGACAGGCCGGTGATCTCCAGGTCAGGGCTTGCCAGGTGGTTTTCGAACCAGATTGCCGGGGCGGTTAAATCCATGTGCATATCATTGGCCAGGAGCGGTTTCCCCGATGTAGTGCGCGAGCCGTGGATCACCCAGTTATTGCTGCCTGCTCCTTCTCCGGCCTTTGCGCCGGTAAACCCGCCGGTTGGATCGATCTCCTCCAGGCGCCCATTCAGGCCAGCGGCATCCAGTACCGCTGCCCAGGTTTCGCCGGAAGTAATTTCCAGCTCAGCGGCTTTCTCCGCGCCGAGATGCTCCACCAGCCGGCCCCGCAAGAACTCGGTTTCCCAGTTTCCTGCCAGGGTCCAGCTCATCAGCTTGCCCCAGCCCAGGATATCCGCAAGCTGCCAGGTTTCAGGCTCATAACCGAGCAGGCTGAATTCGACCGGGAATTTCTGTTTTTCCCGGGCGGTTTCGATCCAGGCATTCACCCCCGCGCAGTAGTTCCTGACCAGGGAAGAGACCGGCTCACTCAATGTGGAGACCTCCTCCTCGGCTGTCCGGCGGAACCCCATCGTGCGCATGACCCGATCGGCCCCCAACCCGACCTTACCGAGGATTTCAGACAGCCGTCCAGAGACCACCCGGCGATTAAAATCCATCTGCCATAAGCGTTCCTGGGCATGCACATACCCCTGCGCGAATAAAGCATCGGCTGTGGTTGTGGCGTAAATATGGGGGATAGACCAGCGATCGCGCAGAATCTCCACCGCACCGTGCAGGCCCTTCAAACGCACGGTTCCCCTGATTTTCGGAAGGCGGGTTCGGCTGATGGTATGTATCGCGATCTTCACCAGCGGTTGAATGACCGGAAAAAGGGATGCAGTTTTCTTATTCATAACCCCTCCACGTTTTGATCAGCCTGGCTGATCGATTCATCAACCACGTACCCCATTGATTAAATACATTGTAGCAAGACTCAGTGTCAATAATATATTTTATGCGATGAACTGCCGGGTAGAGTGAGGAGAAGGGCAGGGCTTTGATCTCAGGTCCATACCGCACTGTTGGCTTTTTGTCTTGTCATTCATCAGAAACCTGCCGCGCGGTCCATTGGCAGTTCTTCAACCCTGGCCATAAGTCGTATATCGAAATTAGCCCCCAGACCTATTGCATGCCAGGGTGAAAAGATGTATTCTAAAAGCGACCGACAGTCGCTTTGAGGAGATGATATGCCAAAAGGAATTCCACTTACCGAAGAAGAACAGAACCGGCGGCGGCATGAAGTGTTCAACGCGTCGTTGTCCTTGTTTCTGGAGAAAGGCTTTCAAGAGACGAGCATGGAGTCGATCGCCAAAGCCGCGGGGATGGGGAAGTCCACGCTGTACGATTACTTCAGGACCAAAGACGAGATCCTGGTTTCTTTTATGGAAGATACGATCGATCATTTGAACGCGCGGGCAAAGCAGATTGCCGGGCAAGATCTTCCGGCTGTTGAACGGCTGCACCAGTTCCTGCAAGCGCATCTTGCGCACCTGCTGGCGAACAAGGCGTTTTACATCAAGATGACGTACGAAGTCCAGCGCCTGGGTTTGGAAAGCCAGCAACGCATCCAGGTCAGGCGCTATGCTTACCAGGATTTGCTGTGCAAGATCATCGAGGATGCCATCTGGGAGGGCTCGTTCAGGGCGGTCAACCCGCTGCTGGCAGCGCGTACGATCCTGGCGCTGCTCACGCCGGCGGTGTATACCAGCCGCCCAACCGGCACACCGGAGCAGATGATGGATGAAGCGCTGGATATTTTTTATCAGGGTGTGATGAAACAGGCCTGAACTTGCTCAGGTTTACAAGTATTGAGAAAACTTGCATTAATGCCCCAATCAGTGTTGAGCCTGTCAAAGTGGGGCAGCAGGAACAAAGACAGAATGGAGGTACTGATGAAACCATATATTCTCCCCCTCGCAGACACAAATGCCACGCTCGAAACCGTGGGTGGTAAGGGCATGTCGCTGGCAAAGATGGCCAGGGCAGGACTACCTGTACCGGGCGGCTTCCATATTACGACCGATGCTTACCGCTGTTTTGTCATGGAGAACGGCATTCAAACAAAGATACTGGACATGCTTCAGGTGGTAGACGCAGCCGACCTTCCCGCACTGGAGATCGCCTCGCAGCAGATTGGGTTGTTTTTTATGGAGGGTGAGATTCCACCGGAGATTGCCGCGGCAGTTGGCACTGCTTATGCTGCGCTGCCAGGAAACGGGGTTGCTACGGCAACCACGGCTGGTCCTACAGCCGCAGTTGCTCCTGCAACTGCAGTTGCCGTGCGCTCTTCTGCTACCGCGGAAGACCTGCCCGGGGCATCCTTTGCCGGGCAGCAGGAGACCTATCTGAATATTGCCGGCGAGCAGGCGGTGCTCGAGGCAATCAAGCGGTGCTGGGCAAGCCTGTGGACGGCGCGAGCGATTTCATACCGCGCTCGGCAAGAAATCGCTCCCGAGGCAGTCGCGCTGGCGGTCGTCGTGCAGGAGCTGGTCTTTGCCGATGCGTCTGGGATATTATTTACCGCCAACCCGGTGAGCGGTAAACGCAATGAAATGATGATCACCGCCACCTGGGGATTGGGTGAGGCGATCGTCGGTGGGTTGGTCACTCCTGATTCGCTGATCGTTGACAAATCGAGCGGAAAAATCCTGAGTCGCGAGACCAGTGAAAAGCAGGTGATGACTGTGCGGGCAGCATCGGGCACCATCGAGCAGCCTGTACCCAGGCAGATGCAAAAATCCCCAGTTTTGCGGGATCAGCAGGCAGCCGAACTGGCCCGGATGGGGGTTGAAATCGAGAAGCTGTACGGCGTGCCGATGGATGTCGAGTGGACGCTGGCCAAAGGTAAGTTCGCGATTGTGCAGGCGCGGCCGGTTACTTCGCTCCCAGAACCGCCGCTGGAATGGGTGCGTCGCAACCCGAAAGCATTGATGGCGCGGGGAAGTTTTGCCGAGTTTGTCCCCGACCCCGTCTCACCGCTGTTTGCTACTTTGGCCTTACCGATCGCTCAGCAAGCCACCCAAAAGTTAATGGCTGATTATTTGAATTTCGATGCACCCGACAGTTACATGATTGATGTGGTCAACGGGTATGTCTACATTGGAATGATCTTGAACAAAAAAATGATATGGAAGATGCTGGTTGCCTCGACGCTGCGTGCCAAAAAGGTATTGCAGGCAGGCCTGGCGCGATGGGCAAATGTTCGCGGCAAAAGCCACAGCGCCGTTGCCAGGTGGCAGCAAGACCTCAAGCTGCTGCCGGCGCGTGACTTACTGACCGGTGTTCGAGAAATATTTTCAGAAACGGCTGAGTATTACACGATCGCGCAATCCGGCCCAATCCCTGCT
>Ga0105092_10001362_pt1 | contig 13093 bp, 6 predicted proteins | sample PPLLak2March2015_FD_87021 | JGI IMG/M metagenome (GOLD analysis project Ga0105092, IMG submission 87021) | Freshwater sediment microbial communities from Prairie Pothole Lake near Jamestown, North Dakota, USA - PPLs Lake P7 Core (1) Depth... | ecosystem: Environmental > Aquatic > Freshwater >... | reverse complement strand
TCATTTCTTCCTCACTTCGACATTCGACATTCGATATTCGATATTCGACATTCTGTCTTTCTTCTTCATCGGGCAGGCTTTTGGTTGCGGCTACGCCGCGCCGTGTAATTCGTGGATAGAAACTACTATCTCACCTCAAACTGCACCGTCTCCAGCACCCGCCCCTCACTCGTCTCCAGCGCCAGCTTGTGCTTGCCGGCTTTCGGGTGCCACCGGGCGGCCGGGCTGTCTGCTGCCAGCCGCTTGCCATTAAGTCTCCAGCGGATCACGTCGCCGGCGGCCTTTGCTTCAAACACGACCAACTGCTGACTGGGCGGAACGTCCGGATCAAGGGCCAGGATCATGCCCTCGACTGGGTAGAGGATACGTTTGGCCGCGGTGGAGGCAACCGCTTTCACGGTTGTCGATTCCGTGCCCTGGACGTACGTCTCCCTCCGTACAACGTTCAAGTCCGGAAAACGGGTCTCTCGCTGCTCCAGGCCAGGAGGCGGAGCCGCCTGCCGGCTCGGCCGGTCCCGGTGCAGATAATTCATGATCTCGAGCCAGAGCGGAGCGGCCCCGCTCACACCGCTCACGTGCCACATGGGAGCACCGGAGAAGTTGCCGACCCAAACTCCCACCGTGTAGTGCTCGGAAAACCCGACACACCAGTTGTCTCTCATATCCTTGCTCGTTCCGGTCTTCACAGCTGTCCAGAAGCGAGTGGCCAAGGCATTCTCCAGCCCGAACGTCATTTCACGGCTCTCCCTGTCGGAGAGAATGTCCGCTACCAGAAAAACAGCCTGAGGCGAGAACACCCGGCGTGCCGGTTCCCAGATCGGGTCGAAAGTCAGGCGCGACGGCTGGTACATGCCGCCGTTCGCCAGAGCCCGATACCCGTCGACCAGGTCCCTGAGGCAGACATCCGCCGATCCCAGGGCGAGCGAAGGGCCGTAGTAGTCAGGTGCCTGAAGATCCCGAAAACCGAGATCCTGCAAGGCGGAAACGAACGGATCAATACCGACCAGGCTGAGAGTCCGTACGGCCGGCACATTGAGCGAAGATGCGAGGGCCTGTCGCGCCGTCACCAGCCCATGGAACTGATCGTCGTAGTTTTGGGGACGGTAAATGCCTCCGAACACCGGGATTTCCAGGGGACTGTCATCCAGGAGCGAGGCGGGAGTGAGCAACCGCCGGTCGAACGCCAGGGCGTAGAGGAACGGCTTGAGGATCGAGCCAGCCTGGCGCAAAGCTTCGGCGCCGTCGACGAATCGGGCCGTCGTTCGGACCCCATCGTTGCCCAGGTAGGCCAGTGTGTCTCCGGTTTTGTTCTCGACAACGAGCAGAGCGGCATCCTGGACGTTCTGCGAACGCAAGGAGAAGAGCCGGTTTCGAAGCGCTTCCGCCGCGTAAAGCTGCAGATCCAAATCGATCGTACATGTCACTTTGTCGGAATGCCTTTGCTGCTTCCCGGTTCCGGTCAGCAGCTTGCGGGCGACGTGCGGGGCAAAATCAGCCACGGGCGAGACATAATACAGACCGCTCGCTGCCCGTTCCGCAGTGGCCCTGATGCGGGTCGGATTCTCCGGCCACCGCAAGAGCTTTGCCAGTCCTTGAGCTCTGGATGTCAAACGGTCGACACCGGCGCGCGGAGCCCGGAGCAACGCGGCCAGGACCAAGGCCTCGCTGCCTGCTATTCCGTGCGGCTCTTTCCCGAAAAGCCCCCTGGACGCGGCCGCGATCCCCCGCAATTCTCCTCGGAAAGTCACGAGGTTCAAATACGATTCGAGGATTCGCGCTTTCGTCCAGCCGGCCTCCACCTGACGCGCCGCCCTGATCTGCCGGATTTTCTCCAGCAGAGATCTCCTTCCCCGCCCCGGCGCAAGCTCAGGCGTAATCAGAGACGAGAGCTGCATCGTAATGGTGCTCGCGCCTCGCACTTCGGGAGACGAGACATTACGCCAGGCGGCCGAAACCAGCGAGAGCCAGTCAATGCCGCCGTGCACGTAAAACCGGCGGTCCTCAGCCTGTACGACGGCTGTAATGAGCGCCGGCGAAATCCGGTCGAGGGTGGCCCATTCGAGGCTTCGGCTTTCCTCCGCTACTCGCAGTTGATGAAGCGGGCGCTCCTTCCGATCGAGCAGGATGCGGTCTGAGCTTCGGTACCTACCCACCACTTCGGCGTACGATGGCGTAGCCGGCGGCAGGGTAATAACCCAGATGACGCCCGGCACACCAAGGCCGAACAGCAGCAGAAGCGCGACGAAAAGCTTTTTCCTGACTCGCATCGCAGTAAACTAAAGGACCTCAACGACCTCAAGGACCTCAAGAACCGACCCGATCTTGTCCTTGAGGTCCTTGGGGTCCTTGGGGTCCTTTGTGACCCCCTACTTCACACTCACGACCCCATTCGGGATTTCCCCGAACATCTCCGGCGAGTAGAGCGCTTCGACCCGGGTCGGCGGCAGGTTGAAGTCTCCGGCACTATTCAGGCGCACCGTATACTCGACCATCCACTTCCCTTTCGGAACGTACTCGTAGTACGCCCTGAACGCCTCAAAGGATCGTTCCTCAAAAGCCGGCCAGACCCAGCCTTCGCTCTTCTCGTCTCCGGTCGCCAGGCTCGAATCACGCCCCAAACCGGTACCCAGGATCGCCGCCCCGGCCGGTATCGGGTCACTGACGACCACCCAGGTCATGTCCGTCTGCGCCTCCAGTTCCAGCCTGACGCGGACGATGTCCCCACGATTCTGCTTGCCGGGCTCCTTCTGCTCGACCGGTGCAATTGTTCTTGAGATTCGGTATCCACTTGAGATCGGAGCTTTAAGTGGGACGGCGGCCAGGCTCTGGACCGAAACCCAAGGCTTCCCGCTGCCGGAGTGCTGAACGGCAAGAGGCTGGGCGCCTGCCGGCCAACCAAGCAGAACCTGGTCGCCTTTGGGTTTTGCGCCCCAGTTCACGCTGCTCGTCTTGTTGTCGAGCGTAATGGCCGTCGTGCCCGTCACCGGGGCTTTCTCGAAGGCCGTGCTGAACTTCTCCAGAGCGAGAACGCCCCAGGCATTCGCCGTCGTCAGATCCCAGTGGCCCTGTTTCTGCCGGCTGATCGCGCCACGCACGATCCTCGCAATGTCGGGCGTCCATCTCTTGAACTCGACCGCCGATGCCAGCAGTTTCACGCAGTTCACGTCATTCGAAAGCATGAGCCACCAGAGGTAATCCGACCCCTCGGTGGAAAATGTCATCACAGTGCCCTGGAAGTTGAGACGGGAACGAAGAATCTGCTCCACCTGCCTGAGCTTCTCCGCACGGCCCGGGATGTTCTTTAGTCGGTTCAGCACATTGAACCAGTCAATGACGCCGGAGGTCGGCCAGAGGTTAGCCTCGATGGTCAGGGACGCGAGCATTTCCGGTTCGGCTGACTCATAGCGGGAGAGCGCTTCGATAGCCGCCATCTTCCGCAACGCCAGGTCCGCAGTTGGGAGCGAACCGTACCTGGTAATCCGGCCTTCGATGAATGCCCGCAGGCCTTCCTGCATACGCTCCACGGGCGGCCCCAGCTCCCATCCGGCCTCCTGGGCAACGGCCAGCACGTAAGCCGTCAGAGAGTCACTTCCCAGGCGCATGGACGGGAAATACTTGAGGAGGCCGTCTCCGTCCAGGTAGCCCGGAAGCTCGTTCGTGACCGTTTGCCATAACGCCTCGTCGCGCAGCGAAATCGCCCGCGACACCTTCTGTTCGAGGCAGTTGTAGGGATAGCGGCGCATGTAACGCCTGACCGCCTCCAGTCCATTGAGCAGGCTGGGGCGCACGGCCACGTTGACTCCCCCCCGGCCGGGCAGGGCGTCCGCCGGCTTTTCAATTTTCTCCTGCAGTTGTCCCTCGAGCTGAAAGACCGTTGCCTGGACCGGGCGCACGGGCACCGCCTCGATCACCCGCTGAGTGACCGCGACGCGATCAACAAAGGTCCCGCTTTTCGCCTCGACATCGTAGTGGAGAAAGTCAACGCCGACGGGCACATTGACCTCCCACACGAGGTCCTGCGATTCACCTGCCGCAAGCTCCACGGTTTTCGGCGGGAGGGGGCGTCCGATCTCGGTCACGCGCCCGCTGACGGCAGCTTTGAGGCTCTGCTCGGTCGTATTACGGAGGGTGAAGCTGGACAGGATCTTGTCTCCCGCCCTCACCAGCGGCGCGATACCCGAAAAGAGGGAAAGCTCCTGAATCGAACGAATGGAGGTGGAACCGGAGCCGAACATGTCCGTTCCGCCCGTGGCCACAGCCACGATTCGGAAACTGGTAATGGAGTCATTAAGAGGCACCTGCACTGTCACGTTTCCGTTGGCATCAACCGGAATCCGAGCCTTCCAGGCCAGCAGCGTGTCGAACAATTCCCGCGTCGACTGCCGGCCGCCTCCACCGCCTGTCGGCAGTGCCTTCAGGCCGAAATGCCGCTTTCCGACAACGTGCATCTGCGCGGTGGCCGTGGCGACACCCCAGGAGCGATGACCCATCATTGCCTCGAGTACACGCCAGCTGGCGTTATCCATCAACTCGAGCAGCCCCTCGTCGACCGCCGCTAACGCGATCTCGGCGCCGGCTGGAAGCGGCTTCCCGCTCGCCGTGGTTACCGCGATCTTCACGTTCGCATTTTCACGCACTCGATAGACCGGCCGGTCCGCCGCAACCTTCACCTTCAGCTCATAGGCCTTCCATCCCACCGCTATATCAGCCACACCAAACTTGTAGGCGGGCTTCGCGAGGTCGAGCATGGCCGTCGGCTTGGGTGCCGCCACCCGCCCGCGCACGGCTAGAACAGAAACAAAGGTATTAGGCCCGTACGCGCCTTTGATCGGGATCTCGACTACGGGCGACTTCCCGGATAGTTCACGGACAAAGACGTCTCCAACTCCCTCCCGTTCAATACAAACCAAAGCTGTGGCCTTCTCGAACGGCATCCTTATTTGAAACCGAGCTGTCTCTCCCGGTTCGTACCGCTTCTTTTCGGCGATGACGTCCATGCGGTCATGATCTTCCATCGAGAACCACCACCGGTCCGGTCCGCCCGCCCAAAAGGAACGGAAGGCAAACGACTCCCGGCCGACGTCGTCCGCGGCCCGCGCCTGGAGAATGATTTCGCCGCTCTCGGTGGGATGGATGGTGCAACTCAGGATGCCCCTGGCGTTGGTAACACCCTCGCAGCCCATGCCGATCTTCTTCGTTTCCGAGTAGTTCTCGTAAGCGTAAAATCCCCCAACCAGGCGTTTGCGGTGAGAGTAGTGTTTCCTCTGAAACAGGTCGACTCTGATGCTGCGGCCTGCGAAGGGTTTTCCTGCAAGGTCTGTGGCAGCCGCCTGGATCGTCATATCCTTATTGACCAGAACCCAGTGCTCAGTTTTGAGGCCCACTACTACTCCGGCCGGCCAAAGCGGAGCGTTAACCGCGACCGTCTGGGTCTCGCCGTTTGGATCGCGAAAGTCCAGCTCGGCCGTCAGTCGCCCGGGGTCGGTTATCTTCGGCAGCTCCGTGATCGTGGCCCTCGCCGAACCCGTTCGGTCCAGCGTGAGGTCGATCCTCTTCAAATCGGCCGGCCTCTCCTCCGCCGCCATCTCCCCATCGCGTACCAGGCCTTCCTTAACCCTCCCGTTGCCCAGCGCAAAGTCCTCGAGCTCCGCGAACCCCGACGGAATTCCCGGCAAGACACGGTAGCGCAGCCTGACCGGAAGACGACTGGCCCCGCCGCCCGCCAGATACTGCACACCAATGTCGACGTTGACCTGAGAAGGCCGGATCAAGGGTTTGTTTGGGAATTGAAGTGAAGCTTTCAGGAGCGGAACCCGATATTCCTCGACCCTAAAACTCCCCGACTCCCATTGCCGCACGCGGTCCTGCTCGCTTCCTTTCTCCCGAAAACTGATCTGATATTGTCCCAGCTTGGCATCCGGAGGGATCTTCCACTCGCTCTCCGCCAATCCCTGCAGATCCCATTTCAACGGAAACTCGTATACCTGATCCGTGCCTCCATGCCGAATAACCAGGGTGACCGGCCTCTGGTTCTCCGGCAGCTGCGCAAATCCTCCGGTGACGTGCCTCCGCAGGATATGCTTCATGTGCACGGTCTCGCCGGCCCTCAGCAGGCTTCGGTCCAGGATTGTATGGGCCGTGACCAGCGAGGACTCGTATTCCGTCGGGAGGTCGAAGCGCCACGGCTCAATCCCGCTGTCCCAGGAGCTGTGAACGAATGCCATGTCCGTCCCGGCCCGGGCCACCACGGTAAGGCCCCGATTGAACTCACTGTACGTCGGGCTTTTGCACTCGGGCGGTTCGTTGCGATCAGGTAGACCGGAAATCCGAGCGATGCCTTGGGTGTCGGTCTTCCCTTGCCACAGCATCTTGCCGCTGCAGTCGCACACTTCGACCGAAGCTCCGGCGACCGGCCGCGCCTGGTCGAGCGACGTGACCCACACGAGCGAGGATTCCAACCCCCATTTGAAATGCACCGCAAGGTTTGTGACAAGAGCGGTTGTGGCGACAAACATCGGAGCCGGTTTTCCCAGCAGCGCCGCGCCCAGGATCTCACTTTGCAGCTCGACCACGTAGAAACCGGGATCGCGCAACGGAATTCCCACGACCTCGAAAGCCTTCGGCCCGTTAGGCTTCGGAAGCCGGAAGGGCCTGGTCGTCGCTCCGCTTACGGCGTCAAACACGGACGTCTCCCGGTTTCTGTTGTTCATCTTCTTGAGCCAGAACAGAATCTGACCCACCTGATCGGCCGGGACCCTGAGAATGGTACCGGGCATCGTCTGAACAGGCGCGGAAGGGGCTGCCACCGGCCCCGGTCCGCTGGCCGGCACCTTCACTTCCCGGGCTTCAACCTCCGCTTCTACGTCCCGGAGCGTGACAGGCAGCACTGGATCCGCTTTCCATTCCAGGATGCCGAAGTCCGCCGCAAACTTAGCAAGAGGCGGGTAATCGTCGGTTCTGACCGTCAGCGGAAAGCTGGCGGCATTGCTGAGCGCTCTTCCCGAGTCATCCTGGACGCCTGCGGGAAGTTGGAGGCGAAACTCCGACTTAGGCGGAAATGGCTGCTTGAAACTCACCCGGTGAACCACTCGGTCGGACGTCTGCTCTTCGTCCCCATCGGAGTCGCTCTCTTCGAGCGGGGTCCATTTCTTACCCTCTGGACCCGTCAGCACGATCTGGCGGGCTTTGCTCCACGGCACCGGTGCGGAAAAAGACAAAAACATCCGGGTCAGGGGAATGCAGTCGGCCTCCACATTGAGCCTTGAGCAGCCGAAGGTGGCCGTGAACGGAGGCCGCGTCTTGAAGTGCAGGGTCTGCGGCTCATCCGTGGCCACGCCGCTTTCGGTCACGATACCCTTTCCCCAGACCAGATTGACGCGTGCGGAGCTCGGGAAACGCCTTTTGGCCTGGAGCAGCACGCTCGGATGGTCGGGCTGTACTTCCCGGTAGCGGTATTCAGAGTCCAGGACCGCCTTCCTCTCATCCCCCTTGATGATCTTGATACCGATCTGTTCCTCCACGCCCTCCACCGCAAACCAGGCATTGCGGAGCAGCGAATCCTCTGAAGGCTGACCGTCCAGTTCCAGTATGAAAACCTGGTCTTCGTTGATCTCCTCGTTTCCGTCGGAGGGGCTGGAATCCAGGATCGATGGACCGCCAGTCGAGAAGCTGAAGGATGTCTGCCCCCCCAGAGCTTTTCCCGTCAGGGTCACGACTCCAGGCCGAAGCGAGAAGGTGCACTTAATGCCGGCGGGCAAATCCTTGTCGAAGTCGTAGACCCAGTGCCGTCCGTCGACCCACCGGCCCTTGCCGACCGATGGACAGGAGATCTCAAACGGCTGAACCGCCCGGGTGGGGTCTCCAAACGGGACCATCGCCTCTGAGAAGGCCACCTGGACCTGGCGGATGTCCTTGACGGTCCCCTCCGGCACGAAGCTTTCGACCTGTGGTGGTCCCGCGGCCGGAGCAGGCTGATTCTGGGCCTGCGCAACGGCCTGGGATATTGACAACCAGGTACTTAGAATCACAAAGAGGACGCGTGACATAGGCTCTCTCCCCTCAGAACGCCGACTCTCTTAATTCGCCCTGCGGAAGGGCAGCTCCACCCCAAAGGAGTCGCGTAGCAGAAACCGGGCCGCTCAACGGCCCTTGTCTCATGGCCGTTTTGCCCGCCTTTTCCCCACTCCCAACGTGTCCACCTTGCCACGCCGGCACACTCTCTTCAACTCCTCGGGTGGTACTTATCATAAACCTGCTTCAAGCGTTCCCGGGTCACGTGGGTATAGATCTGCGTCGTCGAGATATCGGCATGACCGAGCATCAGTTGGACCGCCCTCAAGTCCGCTCCGTGCTCGAGCAAATGAGTGGCAAAACTGTGCCTGATGGTGTGAGGCGTGAGCGTTTTGCCGATTCCAGCTTGCTTGCCGTACTTGACGATCAACATCCAGAAATACTGCCGGGACATCGGTCTGCCCTGCCGAGTGACAAACAGAAACGGACTGCTCTTCTGCCGATGCAGGAGCTGCGCCCTCGCCTCAGCGAGATAGCGGCGAATGTAACCGAGCGCCGAGTCCCCAACGGGCACCAGGCGTTCCTTGTTCCCTTTTCCGCGCGTCCGAAGAAAGCCGACCTCCAGATTCACCTCCGCCGACCTCAGATGAATTAGCTCGCTCACTCTCAGGCCTGTGGCATACAGGACCTCAAGCATGGCTCGGTCGCGCAGACCCAAGGGCTTCGCCAGATCCGGCTGCTGCAGCAGACTGTCGACTTCCTCGGCGGTCAGGTATTTAGGGAGGCTGCGCCACGTCCTCGGCGAGTCAAGGTTTTCGGTCGGGTCCTCACTGACGTGCTTGTCCAGGAGAAGATAACGATAGAAAGAGCGCAGGCTGACGATTTTGCGGGCCACGGATCGAGCCGAAAGGCGAGAATATAGGTTTTGAAGATATGTTCCGAGCTCGCTTTTCCTGACGTCTTTCAGCTCGAGCCCCTGCTCATCTACGAAACAGAGAAAGTCGAGGATGTCCCGTCGATAGGCTTCGAGGGTATTCGCCGAAAGCCCTCGTTCCACCTGCAAATAGTTCAGATACGACTGGAAAATCCGTTCTTGTTCGGTCATCGCAGTAAACGGCGAACCCGAGCGGATGCCATTCGGACCTCCTCAACATGGAGGAGGTGGGCCAAGCCGAAGTAGACAACCACGCCCGCTGACATGCTTACTCCGACGGCGGCCAGCTCCCCGATCAGCGCCTTCCCGAGCCGGGGTTCCAGCACCGCATGCAGGGAGTAAACACACGCTCCCATAAGGACGGATGCGGTGACCGTCTTCAAGAAGGCGGCGCGGACCGCATAGCGGTCGAACGAGCCCAGGCGCCGCCGAAAACCGCGCGCCAGCAGGAGACTGTTAAGGATCACGGACACCGACGTTCCGAAGGCAAGACCGAGATACTTGTACTCGAGCGGGAGAAGGGCCATCAGCGTCAGATTCACGGCGATGTTCACCGCCACGGCTGTGACACTGACTCTGACCGGCGTTCGCGTGTCATTGAGCGCGTAGAAGGTTGGAACGAAGATCTTCACAAGACTGTAAGCCGTCAGACCGATTGAGTAGCAGATGAGCGCATACGCGGTCCATTGCGTATCGGCCGGCGTGAATTTGCCGTGCTCAAAGAGCAGCCGCACGATCGGCCGGGCCAGCACAATCAATCCGACGGTCGAAGGCAAGGCCACCAGACACGTGAGCTTCAGTGAATTCGCAACCGTTTCCTTCAGTTCCTCCCACTTGGAATCCACAGCGTAGGCCGATACTTCGCGCAGGTTCACGACGCCAACGGCGACCCCAAAGAGACCGATGGGCAGGTAGATGATCCGAAAAGCGAACTCCAGCCACGAAAGAGGACCGGTGTAGCCGATCTGGGACGCCAGTTGAGTGTTGATCAAAACGTTCAGCTCCACCGCGCTTATTCCTACCACGGCCGGTGCTATCAGTTTTGCTATCCTCCTCACGCCTTCATGCTGAAAACTCAGCTTCAGTCGATACCTGTAGCCGTGCCGCCACAGCACAGGCAGCTGCACCGCGAACTGCAGGATCCCGCCGGCCAGCGCCCCGATGGCCATTGCGTAAATCGGCAGCACCCCGAAGCGGTCGAATGCCGGAACCAGGAATATACCGGCGATGATGATGGCCAGATTAAAGAGCGCCGGAGCCAGGGCCGGCAGAAAGAAGTGATTCAGGGTATTTAACATGCCCATCGCCACTGAAGCCATGGCAACGAACATCAGGAAGGGAGCCAGAATCCGGAGCAGCTGCGTCGTGATTTCGAACTTGCCGGGGGTGTCACGAAAGCCCTCCGCCATAAGGAAGACGAAGAGATTCGGAAAGAGGAGCAATGTCAGGGCAAAAAGCCCGAGCAGAACCATCAGTCCGTTAACGATCAGGTTCGCGAGTAACCAGGCATCGGTCTTCCCTCGTTTGCGCAGGTACTCGGTGAATGTCGGGACAAAAGCCGAGCTCAGCGCGCCTTCGGCGAACAGATCCCGTAGCAGGTTCGGAATACGAAAGGCCACCCGCCAGGCATCGCTGTACATGTTGGCGCCGAAGTAGTGAGCAAGAACCTGCTCCCGGACGAGACCCAGTATCCGACTGATCAGAACTGCGAAACTGACCGTCCCCGCGGCACGGGCCGACTCAGCACGACGCACCATAGAGAAAAAGGCTCACCGTTCACCGTTAGACCGTTCACCGTTCACCGTTCATCCGTTCACCTTAAGTGGCAAGGCCTCGATCGTTTCCTAAGGATCTAGCTCGACACTCGATTCAGGGCCTTTGAACGCTGAACGGTGAACGGTCTAACGCTGAACGGTGAACGGTCTAACGCTGAACGGTGAACGGTCTAACCGTTCTAGATCCACTTCTTCCTTTTAAAAAAAACAAACATGCCGACACCAATGGCCAGCATAAGGATGATTGCAAAGAAGTGGCCATATTGCCAATCGAGCTCCGGCATGAATCGAAAATTCATCCCGTAGATGCCGGAGATAACTGTCATCGGGATGCAGATCGTCGAGATGAGGGTCAGGACCTTCATCGTCTCGTTGACACTGTTCGAAACGGATGACATGTAAATGTCGAGAAAACCGGTCAGCAAGTCACGGTAGTTATCCGCGATATCGGTCATCCGGAAAAGGCTATCGTACGTATCCCGAAAATAGAGCCGAGTCGAGGGCCGGATAAACGTGATCTCGTCTCGACTCAGACGGTTGAAGACTTCGCGCTGAGGGAAGACGATCCGCTTCAGGTGCATCAGATCGCGCTTCAGATGGAGGATCTTGTTCAATACCTCCCGGCTGGGGTTCGGGTCAAACAGGTCAGCCTCGACCTCCTCGATCCTGTCCTCCAGCTTTTCGAGTTCCGGGAAGTAATGGTCCACGACCTTGTCGAGCACCGCCTGGATGACCACATCCAGCCCGACATTCATGAGATGCGGATCGGCCAGAATTCGCTGGCGCATGTCGCGTACGCTGCGCATCCGGTGGTCATGGTGCGTGATCAGAAACTGTCTACCGAGGAAGACGTCGATTTCGGCGGTCGTAAACTCCTTCGTGTCCTTCATGTAGTTGATGCCATGAAGCACCAGGAATATATACTCCGGGTAAACGTCGAGCTTGGGATACAAGATCTCGACAAGGGTGTCCTCGACCGCGAGAGGATGGAATTGAAAATAGGTCTTCAGAACGTCCGCTTCTTCGGGGGTGGGGTCCTCCAGATCTACCCAGACAACGTCCCCCGGCCCGATGGTCAGAAGCTCGGGCACGATCCTGTCGTCATGCAACAGGCCTTCGGTGGGACTATACTTCAGAATGTAGATCATCGCCGGGTTAAGTTATCATCTAATCTCTGATTTTGCAGGGGTAAAAACACATGAAATTGAGCCGGATAGCCGAGATCCTCAAATGCGAACTAAAAGGTGACGGAGATACAGAAATAACCGGCGTCGCCGGGATCGACGAAGCCGAGGCCAACCAGCTTACATTTGTCGCGAATCCAAAGTATATCCCCAAGATCAAGGTCACCCGGGCCGGCGCCATTATCCTCGGGGCAGACGCACCCGCAGCCACCATTCCAACCCTGGTCGCGCCAGACCCTTACGTCACGTTCGCGAAGGCTATCGAGATCTTCTACCAGCCGCCGAAACCACTGCCGGGCATCCATCCGACCGCGACCGTTTCTCCTGGCGTGGCGCTCGGTGATAACGCCTCAATCGGAGCGAACGTGGTTATCGGTGAAGGCTCGCGTTTGGGCAAAAACTGCGTTCTCTACCCTAATGTGACGCTCTACCCGTTCGTCGAGATCGGCGATGACTTTGTCGCCCACTCCAACTCGGTTGTCCGCGAGCACTCGAAGATCGGACATCGGGTCATCCTGCAGAATGGCGCCGTGATCGGAGCCGATGGCTTCGGATTCGCGCCTCAGCCGAATGGGCCTTACTACAAGATCATTCAGTCGGGCGTTGTCGTCCTGGAGGACGACGTCGAGATCGGGGCTAATACTTGTGTGGACCGCGCCACTGTGGGGGAGACCCGCATCGGCCGGGGCACCAAGCTCGATAACCTCGTTCAGATCGGCCACGGCTCCCGTCTCGGCGAAGACACCGCCATGGCCGCTCAGGCTGGCGTTGCGGGAAGCACCAGGGTCGGAAACCGCGTTTTCCTGGCCGGGCAGGTCGGGGCCGCGGGTCACCTGACGATCGGCGACGGAGTTGTCGCGATCGCGCAAACGGGCATAGCCCGATCCGTGGAACCCGGCAAAATCATCTCCGGCAGCCCCGAGATGGACTTTAATCTCTGGAAGAAGAATTACCTTTTGATGCTCAACTTCCCGGACCTGGTGCAGACGGTCAAGCACCTAAAAAAGGAAGTCGAGGAGCTGAAGAAGAAATTGGCAGAAAGGGAGTGAGCACGAATTACAGCCACCCAGTTCGTGTAATTCGTGTTACAACCGTAACACTTGATCGCGCCGCGCGTGCAAGTTTGGTTCTGCGCGGCTGTAATTAGTAGTGATATTTGAATTTGGTTCAATTTCTTTCAACCGGCTTTT
>Ga0105092_10001360_pt1 | contig 13099 bp, 18 predicted proteins | sample PPLLak2March2015_FD_87021 | JGI IMG/M metagenome (GOLD analysis project Ga0105092, IMG submission 87021) | Freshwater sediment microbial communities from Prairie Pothole Lake near Jamestown, North Dakota, USA - PPLs Lake P7 Core (1) Depth... | ecosystem: Environmental > Aquatic > Freshwater >... | reverse complement strand
TGCCGGATTTCTCCTGAATGTGCTTCTGCATGATCTTGTGGCACTCATCGCTGATTTGACGACCGAGTGCTTGCATTACATATTGACGGCTTCGTTCTCTCTTTGCCTGACCCACGTCATACCTCCCGCGAATGAGCGTCGAGCAGTTGACTGTTCAACGTCCCATCGTGCAGACAGCACTCGAACAGACCGCCGTAATCGTGCAGGTGTCTGTCCGGGTTCTGTTTGATGTCGTCGATCTTGTTCATGAGTTGCTTGTCGTTCGCGTTTTCTACTGCCATTGACTGCCACTAACCTTCCGAATGTTCTTGTCGAAATCCCCGAATCCGTTCACGAAGTACACCTCCTTGAACCCGAATCCATCGAGATAGGTCATCATCTCGACCTTCTCCTGATCGTTCAGGTAATCGGTGAACGTCAGGAAGCAGATGTCGATCCCGTTCCGGCGAACGCCCATCTCGAACCCTTGCTTGCTGAACGTGAAGACCCGGCGGATGCGTTTGGTCACCGTCGTGAGTTCCTGCACCGGACGACCGAGCTTCTCGGATATCTCCTGCCACGTGACTTCGTGGCTGTCCGGGTAGACGTCGCCGCTGTAGCCCGCAGGAACACTGCCAACCCGGATCTGATAACTGCGGGAGACACCGATCACGTCGCCGAGCAGAGTCACCGGCACGTCGCAGTAGGCGAACATCTGGCCGACGTTGATCGGGCGGCTCGTACAATACGGATAGAAGTCGCCGTCGACCGACAGCCCGATGCCCTGAGAGACCTCGGCGAGAATTGTCCAGCCAAGGCTCGCGTAGTGTATGATCTGCTCGGGCAGACGGTTGCTGATCCAGCGGGCCAGGGACGGAACATCCTTGGCAAGCGTGATCTTGTCGGACCGCATGGCTTTCAGACCGATGGCGGCACCGGTGCCCTGAAAGGTTGACGAGATATACTGCAGATGTTCTTTCTCGTACTCCTTGCAGTTCAGGTCGACGATCGGTGCCGTCGGCGAGATCGCCAACCGATCGGCAATGCCAGGGTTGTCCTCGATCTCAACGAATAGCCGGTCAAGGTCGATCACCGAACCCGGACCGAGAATGACGATCGATTCCTTCTCGACGACGCCCGAAACGGGCAACATCTTCATCGTCTTGACTTCGCCGGCATCGTTGATGTACTGATGACCAGCATTGGGGCCGTTGTTGCTGATGCAGATACCGGGACGGTCTCGTTTGGCGAGATACGCCGCGACGTTGCCCTTGCCCTCGCTGCCGAAGCTGTTGCCAATCAGTACGTTAACTTTTCCTGCTTGCACGTTTTTTCTCCACGTAACCGTAGCCGTTGCACTTTGGACAGGGGCCGGTTATTGCTTCATGCGACGTTTGAACGCGACCCGACCCGCGACACTTACCACACTTGACACCGTACAGTCTCAGCCAATTATAATCGTACTTCCTGAAATCGACCTTCCTGTACAGGTCACCTTTACCAGCTTCGCCGTTCATGTTTTGATTATACTCAACCAAGACGTTCGGCAATGACTTGCTTGACCCTCTTGACCCGGCCGCTAACCGTAGTGTAGTGAAGGTGCCGACGCCGACCGATCTCCGAGAAGGAGATGCCGTTTACACTGTTGTCCACGAGCATGTCGAAGTCGATTCTTTCGATCTCCCCGGCTTCGAGCATCTGCTTGATGCCGGCGATGAGTTCGTTGACCTCGACCCTGGTGAACTCAGGCACGTCCTCGTCGTCCTCGTCGTGTACGTCGACCATCGTCTCCGGGTCGACCGTGAACATCTGGCGCTTCTTACCAAGGTACGTCCTACGGATCTCTTCCTTGGCGTACGAAATGATCCTGGCCTGAATGTTGTCACCGGTGTTGTGGGGCTTCACGCCATCGAGTGCCCGGTAGAGGCCGACCACCGCACACTGATAAAGATCCTGCGTATCGATCAGGTCGAGCTGTCTGCGTTGGTTCTGCATCTGCATGGCCTTGGCAATCAGCAACCGGTCGACGCGGGCCAGAATCCGCTCGAACGCCCTCGCCTTTGTGTCTTTGTCCGTGGCCTGCTGATATCTGGTCACCAGGTCCCTGAGAACTTCAGATCCTACGCTCATTGAAATGCCTTTCGCAGAATGTCTCCATACACCGACTTTTGCTTCCCGGTCGGTGCCTTTTGCTCTTCTTCCTTCTTGGGCTTCGGCTCGACACCAAGCAGAACCTCGATGTTCTTCTCCTCTTTGGGGGTCTCGGTAACCGCACCATAGAGCTTGGTCATGACCTCAATGTCCGGTGGTGTCTTGCAGTCCTCAATCGCCTTCATAGCGCTACCGGCGACACCATCAGCCTTGTCCTTGCTCCCCGGTCTGACGATCTCCTCAATCGTGCCGTCGACCGGCGTCATCTGGATCACCTTATCGGGGTGATCAATCTTGTTGTGCTTGCGGTCGTCCTCAAGATTCGACAGTTCGAAGTGTAGGTAGCCGTCCTTGAAGCAGATCCACCGGCTTTCGTTCACCACGTCCTTAAAACTCCGGTATACTTGAGGATCCTTATCGACGGAGAAGTAGTCGGTCTTCAATCCTGCCTGTTCGAGGATCTGACGACAATCCGTGCTCGCAAGTCGCAAGTCGAGCGTCACCAGGGCGATGTTGAACCCGCATCGGCTCCGCAGATCAAGAATCATCTGACGAACCCGGTAGATAGGTATCTGGTCACCGAGTTTCGCCTTGATTCGCATAGCCAAATCGGTCTCGACCACCGGCATCTTACTGACGGAGAACGTGCCGTCTGCTTTCATGCTGTTGACCTTGGTCCAGCCCTTGATACAGGACATGCCAAGGCCCAGGGCGTCACCGCTGAACGCGATGTCTATGTGAATGTAACGTGGCACGCTGCGGGGGATGCGAATAGCCGAGAAGTCGATGTAATTCAGCAAGTCGACATCATCATTGAGCCCGATCTCGATGGTCTCCATGGCCACCGGGTTCCTCTTCGTCGGATCGTAGCACTTGAGCAGGACGCTCTCGGCGGCGAAGAGCTTCGACGCACGCATGCAGGAGGTCGAGATGCCCGCGAAGTCACGTAGGCTCCCGATCACGTCCATTTCGAACTTCTCTCTGTATTCGATCGGGACCATGATAATCTGTCGACCACCACGTTCCTCCTCGACGACCTCTTCTTGACTGACGAGCACCCTGGGTGGGACGAACGGGTCACCAAGCGACACCGGGAACCTCTCACCACAGTATTCGCTCGATGGTTTGGCATCCCAAATCGCGATGTCCTTCAAGTACACCTGTTTGGCACCACGCATCTCGGCGACGAACGTGTTCAAGAATGACTGCTTCTCCTGCTTCGATGCAAGTAGAAAGAATCGACCGATGGTCTGCCCATCCCATACGAACGTATCTTCGAGACGCCGAATACCGGCATTGTACAGCTGCAGAACCTTCTGCTTGGACTCCTCGGAAGCGAGCGGGTCGTCGACTTCGTCCATGATCGCGAGCACTACATCTTTGCCGATGAAACCGAATCCCTTGGCTTGCGGCGACGACAGCAGGTACTCAAAGATAGGAAACTCGATCCGCGGCTGCTGATCGGTTCCACACAGGATCCCGTGACGCAGGAACCATGGTGACTTGCTCAGGTGACCCATCAGCAGGCTGAACCCTTGGCTGCTACTCAGGCTCTTGGTTAGGTTGTAAAAGACGATGGCGAGCTTACCGCCTGCACTCTTGCGGAAGAATCTCCACGGATCTTTGAGGCAGAGAATGCGGTACATCATATAAGCTACCGCGTAAATGGCTGCACGAGTCTTCCCGACGCGGATTGCTCCAGTCAAAATGACGAGGTACTTGCTGTCCTCGGTCACTATCTCCCTCAGGGCCTCCCGCCAAATCGGGTAAATCGTTCGACCATGGTCCGTGAGGCCACCTAGGAACTCATCGCTGCAGAGGAACGTGTCGATGTCGACCGGTCGCTCCTTGTAATCGAGCTCGTACAGGTGATCGAGAAACGAGATGACTCTATTGTTTTTGGACATCTTCCTTCGGCTCGAAATCCGCGTCTATCATCCGCCTTTCGAGATCCTTACGCAGGCTCTCGCGTGTCCTTGGATCGAGTTGTCCGGCTTCCGCCAGCGTCTTCTGATCCTCCGCGGAGAGCTTCGACGCGGCGAGTGCAATGTTGTAGTTGTTGATCGTAGCGCCAGGTGCCGGTGCCGGTTCCTCTTTCTTACCGCTGACCACGAAGCCCAAACGTTCGAGGAAATCTACCAGCGCCGCGTCCTCAGCCCTAAGCTCCGAGATCAGCTTAATCATGAGCTTCTGGTCCCGCGGATCGATCTCGTACGTCTCGCAGTCCTTCTCGCACTGCTGACAAACGTAGTGTTGCTCGCCCTCCCAGACATGGGTCCTGACTGGTTTACTGTGACAGCACGACCGGCGCTCAAGCTGCTTGGAGCCTTCCTTCTGCAACTCGGCGAGCAACCACGCTTTCCGCTGTTCGGTGCCAAGCACGATGTACTTGGCCATGTTGTCCCCTATGATCGCATTGATATCCTCATTCCGCTTTCGTTGGATCTTAGCGATGACCTTCTGGACGAAATCGGCGGGGACGTTGCCCTCCTTGGCAATGGCCTCGATGTTACCGCCATGCTTGAGGCACAAGATCCTAATGCGTTCTTCGAGTTGTATCTTCTGAATGTCGTTCGACATGATTACCGCATCTTGGTGATCGGATCGGGTCGGGTCAGTCTAATATGGGACGGAACTACACCATCGAGGATGTCTAGCCAATACTTCATAACCAGCCCGTCTACGTTGCCACGACACTGATTTACCAGTTCCAACACTCTCTCTTGAAGATCGACCCATGCGTCTACACTGATGACCACCGTGAACTTGTGCCCCGTCGTCGGCGGGTACGCGAGGTCGTCGTGGAACTTAGTGTCAACGTTCGCTATCCTAGTCGTCCCGTCCTCCATCTTGTTACTGGTGACTCTCCGGTGGGGACACACGCCGAATAGGGCCTTGGCAGAGTTGCAGTTAAAACATAGGATCTGGAACTCACCAGGGAAACCGTTCTTTATTAGCCATCGATGAATCTTCCCGCCGATGATCTTTCTATGTTGACTGCCACCACCGGCCATGTGGTCTACGGTCAGGAACTCGACCCTTCTCTCGCCGCAGCAGGCACATTTGCCTCCGTAGTGACCGATAACCTGCATCTTTTCATCCATGGCGTGCTGCCGCATCTGGCGGTTTTCTTTCTCCCTATTTTGGCCGTGATACATCTTTCTCCGTTCACTCTTCGTCATGATACTATCCCTTGAAGGTCGGCGACCAAGCAGATGACTAGGTTGTACGTCTTGCCGTCAAGACCAACACCCTGCACACCCCATGGCACCGAGTTATCGTAATAAACCCGCACGCCGGGCTTGAGTTGGTCGGTCGTCGGATGCCAAACCTGGTGGCTGCTTTCCTGTCCGGGTTTACGCATACGAAGTCTGCTCAGGAGCTGCGGGCCTCCCTCAATCTCCTTGCCCCAGTAGCCGGGACCCACCGACAGGAGGATCCCGGTGCTGTCCTGGAATTGATCCCTGGCCGTCTGCGGGATCTCGATTACACCATCGCCAATTCTCTCGGGTGGCGGGACCGGCCAGATTATGCAGCGGTCAAGAATTGCCCGGAAAGGCGAATGAATCTGTCCGTCGGGACCGATAAACGGGCAGTTGATCTGTCGTTCTTGCTCTCGTTTCTTGCTCATTTCAGATCCTCGTTTACTGTAATCAGTTCGTCGAACTCGATCGGCTCCGGCTTCTCGAATCGTTCGACCATGCTTTCGAACACCATCTGCCACTTCTCGCGGGTGCCGCCCTTGGGAGTCGTCATTCGCCGATCGACGTTGCCGCTCTGGCTCGGGCAGTAGACACCGACGATCTTGACCGTCGGGAAGTTCGCACGAATCCAGTCGACGATCGGCTTGCGAGCCTTCTTCGAGACATGGCACTCGTCCACGATCAGGTTGTGACCGGCGGTCAGGATGTCGCGTGCCGCCGAGAAGTTGATGGTCGTAACCAGGTCCTCAAGCCGCGGGTCGAACACGTACTTGCCGTTGAGCATCTCACGAATGCTGTCACGCGACACGATGTTCGTCCGTTTGCTGTTTGCCGCCTGCAGCCGGGACCAGGTTGATTTGCCCGACCCGATGACGCCGATCATAATGTACGCCGTTTGCTCAGCCATTAGATAAACCCTCGCGTCGATTTGGTCTGGCTTTCGGTGTTGGTCTTGAGGCCGATTTCGGTCTTGACCTTGTCGACCAACGTTCTTGTCGTGTCGCTCTGCGGCTCGGCCAGCACTGTGTTGATCTCGACCTTCTTTTGATACTTAAGGTCGGTCAGATCATTCTGAACCTCACCCAAGAGTTTCTCCTTGAGGTTCTGTGCCCCGGTTACGACCTCCTTAAAGGCGGCATCGAGCGCCTTGTCGTTCTTGCGTTTCTGCCAGATGGTGTACGCGAAGACCACGGCGAAGATCCCGAAGCCAATGAATGCAATCCACTTAGCATACGCCGCAATTGTCAGCACCGTCGCGAGCAGGGTCGCACAGCCGACGAAGAGAGGTAGGGCGAACTTGGCACCCTGAACGAACGCCGCGGCAGACAGCGCCACACCAACAACAGCTATCGTCGTCAGCCAGTTGGTCTTGTACACGACCTTAGAGACGACATCGGGTAACGAACCGATTGGTGCGGGTGGTTGGGGCTGCGTTTGTGGTGCTTGACAACCGAACGCCTCCAGCAGGCAGAGACCGAAGATTGATGCGACCGTCAACCAAAAGATCACGTGTCCTACGATTTTGTAGGTGTTCATGGCCTTCTCCTCACCTAATTATACCGTCTCACGTCCGCATCCGATTATATGATACGTTCCACGGTGCTTACATTATGACTCTTGCTGACCAACCACGATGCATCAGCCGCCTCAGCAAGTTGCGTCTCGTGGGTAACCATGATAAACTGTAGGTTCAGATCACGGGAAAGCTTCTGGATCATATCACCAACGAGCACCAAACGATCGGAATCCACGTTTTTCAACGGCTCGTCCAGCACTAGCGTATTATCGGTCTGTGGATCTTGCAGGGCCCAGAAAGTGACTCGGAGAGTAAATGCTATGATATCAACAACCCCTCCTCCGATGTCGTCATTACGAATCGAGTACCGTTGTCCGCCTATGGTAACGAAAAAGTGGATCTCCGGCTGATTGCGTTTGATCTCGCTTTCCATTTCGAATGAGTAATCGTCACCATACACAAATCTGACAGCATCAGTAACGATACCCTCTACGACGCTTTTGAACTGATCCTGGCATAGAATACTGACCGCGTTCATGACGCTCAGCGCCTCGGCAAGATCCCGGCCGACATTCTGCAACCGAGTTAACCGGGATTCGAGATCAGTTTTCTTGCTTTCGAGTAATCCGATTAGCGCTCGGCGCTCGGCGACAAATCGCTCATACTTGCTCAGATCCAGCATTCTCGACCTCTTTGGTTAGGATACCACGGATCTCAACGGTACTGCCGACCTCGAAAGCCCGTGTTGGCAGTCGTAGGTCCTCACCGGGCAACAGCGGCACCTGGTCGAGCCAATCTGGTCCAGCGGTTAGCCAGTATTTATCGCCGTTCTTCTCCTTAAGAATGACTCTGGCGACTACCGGCCGCGGATTATCCATCGGTTGATCAACCTTCGGTCGATGATTAACCCTGGGCCGCCTTAATGAGTCCGCCCATTTCCACGTCGAGATCAATAAGCTCTTTATCATTTTTCTCAACCTCTGTTTGGAGACTCTCGAGGATAACAAGCGCCTCCTCGACCGTCTCCACCTTAAACTCGTCCCGCAACTGTTGAACTAATTGCTGTTTTTGACCTTCCTGCCGGGCCTTCTTCTGCTGCAGGTCCCGTAGGGTCTTCTCTTTTTGCTTGAGTTTTTCGATCACGTCGTTCATACCTAGCTCCAAATATCGCTTAAGTGCGGGCTCTCCTCAAAATCGGAACAGACAGTAAAGCCAGTGATCCACTTAATAACCCGTACATCTGCCGTCGTAACCTTACGACCAACGTCGATGAACCATCCACTAAGGTTGATACAATCATTCGTTGGGAACGAACAACCCTTATGAAGCCACGGACATTGATGACTCTCTTTCTTCACGAGAGTATGACTAAACGGCAGTTCACATCGAGTCGTGACGTTCTCGTGGTCTATCAAGAAGGTGCCCATGGTCGTCTTCCACTTTCGACACTTGAGGAACATTGGACACGTCGTACAGCCCATCTCATTTGGTCGATAATAGTGAGCGTTATAGTCACGACTCATATCGTGCACGTATGAGATCAGGCACGAAGTCTTCCGGAAAACCGGATGACCAAACGACCTTATGTACGTATCGACCTTGTCTGGTAGATATTTCTTGTAACCAAGGTTAGATTCTGGGTATGGTTTAAGTAATTGCCTAGTGGTTTCGTCCCATGCGGCAACGGTACCGGGCTTCCCCTGCAAGCCGGAGTAACCAACTGGCAACCCATATTTGATGGCGAGCGCCATAACTGAATCAATTACCGCTGGGGTATCATTAATACCGCAGACGATTGGCCGGAACTCGATGGAACACCGGTGTTTACCGATAGACGTTGCCAGATCGAGGTTTGACTCAAACTGACGCATCGACCCACCATCCAGCGGGCTGTCTACACCGAAGGTGGAGAATGCAAAATGTAGATCGAGGTTGAAATCAGTGTACTTGGGGTATTCGACATAATCACCCTTTGTAATGATTACAACCGGGCCAGCATGATGGGCGTCATTTAGCTTACACAACAGCGCCAGCGTGTGATCAATCTGAATCATTGGATCACCATAAAACAAATTGATCGCTACTGGCACACGGTTAAAGTACATGGATACATCCGTTGGACATGTATCAATGTCAAAGCCAGCGGTTTCGCCATCCAGTTCTCTACAGTATCGACAACCGAAACAGTGGTTCAAACGACGACCCATACACCAGAACGATTTGGTAATGTAGTGTGGCAAATCGGTGCATGATATCATCTGGTGGCCCCCATTGCGTCATCGATTATTTTACGAACCTCTGGGTTTGCCTTTATCCTATCCATAACCTCAATTAGCTTTTGTCTCCAACCAACCTCAGACTTCTTTCCATCTTGCTGAGTCCGAAGATCCTCGATAAACTTGGTCAATTTCGAGTCATCTCGCTTCTGAATAGGCGTCGTATCGAAGACCTTTTCGACCGGTTCGATTTCAAGTTTTACGACCTCAAGCTCGTTGCTGATTGTGTCGATCACGGCTACCGCGGGTTCGTGTTCGAGATCGAACGGAGAGATGCTTTTGCGGACGAGAGCACCGCAATTGATGATAGTTCTGTTCCCATCTCTTGAGATGAAACGGTAATGGTAGTCGCCGACCAGAATCAGGTTGAACTGAGGATTCTGCGTGAGAAACGACACCGGGCTTTCAAGCTCCTGATCCGGAAACAGAGGACGGTCACCCACCATTCGATGAGTGACTAGAATGTTGTAATCGGCGGTCGATCTCGTCGTTGGTACATCCTGACCAAATCCCGCACCGTAGACCACGATGCTCTCGCTCTTACCGCGATAGCCAATCTGTAGACCGTTAGGGCCGCAAAGTGTAATGACACCGGCCGATTCGAGCACCGCCAACGGGCTGTTGGGTAATGTGGCGCTCGAATGACCAAAAATGTCATGCTGACCAAAGACTACGCCCAGGGGACGACCGATACAGTGAACATACTCCTTGAAAATGTCGATCAGATCGGAGATCACGGAGTACGACACCATCGGGTTGTCAAACATATCACCGGCTTGCAGCACGTAGTCGCACCGACGATCACGAAAGATGTCGAGCGCCTGAATCGTCTTGCGTTTCTGGGTGGCCCAGAAATCGTCCAGCCGCCGCGATGGCGTCTTGCTGGTGTAGTGGGTGTCGCCGATCAGACCGATTCTCATTTGGGTTGTTTCTTTCTTCGCTTGTTGCAGGAACATATCACCGCACCATTCAGCGTTATGAGTCCATGACACTTCGGGTGGCACTTCCGGCGGACCTTCATGGTTGTTCTCCGTCGGATAGTTTCTTGCTGTTGTCTGCCAATTCGAGGTCACCGACATCCGGATCGGTTTCGTACTCGGCCTGAGCCCTGTCGATCTCGGCGAAGAGCTTCGGTATGTCAACCGATCGGTACGGGATGAGGATCTCGAACCGGTAGCACGTCGCGTCGAACGTGTAGCCGCTGGCACCGGTGCTGTCGTAGTCAATCGAGATCAGGTCACCGGCGACAGCATTGACGATGCCGAGCCTCCAGTCGGTCTCGGTCACCCACACGCGAATGATTGCACCCGGTTTAACTGGGACGTTCACCACCATCAGACTCTCCTGTCGCTCGGTCTCGGTTGGAGCACCGGGTTGCCGTCCCTCTTGACGAGCCTCAGCGTCTCGGTGGGAACGATCATCTCGCCCACGCCCTCACCGGCCTTGCTCTTGATCCAGGTCTTCTCGCCGCTGCAGTACACCACGACGTACGAGTGGTCGTCAAAATCGGTCTCGACCTCGTCGTCGAATCGAAACCTCAGCTTGCTGTAGGCGAAGGCATTCGTGAACAGGTACCTGCATTTGCCGGGCTGTTTGCCAGTCAGTCTACCCCTACCATCGATCCAGCCGGGAATGATCGTCCAGAGGAAATCGAGATCACCGGGGGCAACGATCTCCGGGTATTTTTGGGCGAACAGTATCATGCACCGGTACTGAGCGAGTTCGGTCGGCGATGTGATGTCATTCTCTGTGTCCATGTAGCACTTTCTCTCTACTTTCTTCGTTGAGCTCCGACCCACAGGTCGGACAGGTTGTTAATTGTCCGCGGAGGTCCTCAACCTCGTGCTCGGCTGTCCTGATCTGCTCGTCGACCGTCGTCGTACTGGCGGCGTTCTGAATCGAGTCGATCAGCAGCATCAGCCGGTCGCGTTTCTTCATGCTCTCGTTATACTGCCTTTCCAGGGTGGTGCGGTGGTTGAGGACCCCCGTCAAATCAGGCAACACGATAACCTCCCGCGTTGCTTGCTGGAGGGATGAAATAACCGAACGCAGCCGCGAGACCCTCGATTGAAGATCCGCGGCCCGCTGGGTTCTCTGTTTTATTGCTTCGAGCTTCGCGTCGAGATCCTCGGGGAGCTCGATCGGCTTGATGGCGTCGATCTGTTCAACGAGGTTCGCAAGACGGTCGATGATCTGATCGTCCCGCTTATTCTGTTCTACCAGGATCTTCGCCCGGTCGATTCTCTGCTGCAGACCGTCGAGATCCACCCGCACCGCGGCACCAAGACGAGCGAGAACGTCGCCGGTCTCCGACTCGCAGACCCTGACGTTGGTCTTATTCTTGTCGATCTGGCCGGCGATGCTGTCTATTACTCGGTCGATCTCGTCGAGCTTGGTGATCGAACGAATGAACGTTGCGACCTGTCCTGGCGGGTCGAACACCAGAAAGTACGGTTCGAATTGCCGCTGTAGGTTGATCTCGGAGAAGTTCAGGGCGTCCCGAATCTGCGGCGGTGGGTCGCTGCCAAACGCGGTGAACGGCTCGCCACCATTGAGCACGTACTCGTTGACCTTACTTCCCTTGATGCGACGGATCGTATCCGTTTCGTTTCCCTTTGCATGACTAACTAATAGATTGACCGATGCTTCGGTCGCGTCGCGGTTTATGACGCCATCACCGAGTGGCCTATTGTTGGCCACCCAATTAATGGCCCTTATCACGTTCGTCTTGCCATGATCGGATAGTCCGACGAGTACGTTGACACCGGGGTTGAACTCAATCTTGGTGTCCTTGTGGGACTTGAAGTTAGTGATTTCTATTCCGTCTATCATTGGCGACCCAGGTATCTCATTACCTTACCAATTATACCGGACTCGACCTTGGCAACGAAGTTGTTGCCCTGTGACACCGGGTCGACCGCGGTCCAGCCGAGCCAGTATTGATCGTCCTCATGAAAGTAGCCGGAAACGGCGAGATACGGGCCGTCATCGCGGTACTTGAAGCCGAACATCTTCACCACGTCACGTTGCAGACGCTTCATGTCGCCGCAAATGAGGTCGTAGATGTACTCAGGCATCGTTGCCTCGAAGATCGGCAGGACGTGCTTGATGGTGTTCTTATTGAGACGTACGATCTTCATGTTTAGTCGTCGAAGTGGTGATCAGACTCGTTATTTTCACCGATCCACTTGCCGTCTTGCGTGTCCCACCGGTAAACGACGTGATCACCCTCAATCTTGTCGAAAGCCACGATCACCGACTTGTCCGAGTGACCGCGTTCCTCCAGCATCAGGTCTATACTCGGAACCGGCCCAGCCCAGAAACCAACCCCGGTTTCCTCGTCCCCGCAGGCAAACTCGTCTCCGCAGGCAAACATTCCACCGTACTCGTTCGGGTCGTAGTGAAGACCCTCGACGAAGTCATCGACCTTTCTCGAAGAGACGTAGTCGGCAAGATGCACGATATGACAAACATCATACATCTTCGGATCGTTCTCGCGGACGAGATACTGTGGCTTGAGCAGTTCGTACGACGCGTCGGTCCAGACACCCATGTGGCCTTCGACCGCGGCGATGACCCGATCGATGCGGTCGGGCTCCTTGAACATCGGACCATCCTTGTCCCTACTTAACGCGTCGGCGATGGTTCCACCGATCCAGCACCGAATCTTGTTGCCGAGATACGGGCCATGAACTCCGGAGGAGTTCTTGAGCGTCGGGAAGCCCCTTGCGTCGAGCTTCTCGCCGTTCTTGAGCAGATCGTGAACGAGCAGGGCCGCGGTAACCTCACCAATGGCAGTCTCCGCGAGATTCGCCCAGCATTGCATGATCTCAAGACCCCACCAGACGGCAAGCTTGACGTGTCGAATCAGGCCACCGCCACCAAGGCTGATCTTGGGGTGGTATTTGCCGGTCGTGGAGCACGGCACCGTCCAGAAGTAATCGGGCGTGAACTTGTCGAATACATTCAACACG